>Ga0182007_10001807_pt1 | contig 11162 bp, 10 predicted proteins | sample Sormic07211113_1_FD_123023 | JGI IMG/M metagenome (GOLD analysis project Ga0182007, IMG submission 123023) | Rhizosphere microbial communities from Sorghum bicolor, Mead, Nebraska, USA - 072115-113_1 MetaG | ecosystem: Host-associated > Plants > Roots > Rhizosphere | place: USA: Nebraska... | reverse complement strand
GGGACGAGCGAGAACACGGCCATGAAGAGCAACGTCGACACGCCCCAGCCGATCGCCCAACCAGCCTGCACGAGTCCCACCGCCTTGCCGCGGTCGCGCGCGCGGATCACTTCGCCGATCAGCACCGCGCCGGCCGTCCATTCGCCGCCGAAGCCGAAGCCCATCAGCGCACGCGCCGCGACGAGCTGATGGTAGTTCTGCGCGAGCCCGCACAGCGCGGTGAACACCGCGAACCACAGCACCGTGAGCTGCAGCGTGCGCACGCGGCCGATGCGGTCGGACAGGATGCCGGCGATCCAGCCCCCGAGCGCCGACGCGAGCAGCGTGATCGTGCCGATGAATCCCGCGTCGGCAAGCGTGATGCCCCAGGTCGCGACGAGCGTCGGGATCACGAACGACAGCATCTGCGTGTCCATCCCGTCGAGCATGTAGCCGACCTTGCAGCTCCAGAATGCGCGGCGTTCGCGCGGCTGCGCATCCGCGTACCACGAGAACAGGCCGCTGCGCTCGCGGCTCGCGGGCTCGGCGGCGGGCGCCGCGAGGGTCTTGCTTTCCATGGTGGTGCTCCTGTCGTGATGCGTCGTCAAATGGCGTGTGGTGCGGTGTGTCGCAGGTGCGCCGCGTGCGCGGCGCTCGGCCGGTCAGAACACGGCCAGCGATGCGTTCGTGATGTCGGTCATCAGCATGTGGCCGGGCGTATGCGCGATCGCGATCGGCAGCTTCGCGTCCATCAGCGCGGTTTGCGGCGTCACGCCGCACGCCCAGAACACCGGCAGCTCGCCGTCGCGGATCGTCACCGCGTCGCCGAACTCGGGCGCGTCCAGATCCTCGATGCCGAGTTCCCGCGGATGGCCGATATGGATCGGCGCGCCGTGCACGCCCGGGAACCGGCTCGTGATCTGCACCGCGCGGATCGCGTCGGCGCCGCGCAGGGGCCGCATCGACACGACCAGCTGGCCGCCGAAAATCCCCGCGCGGCGGTTCGCGATCGACGTGCGGTACATCGGCACGTTGCGCCCCTCCTCGACGTGGCGCAACCCGATCCCTTCGCGGGCAAGCATGTCCTCGAACGAGAACGAGCAGCCGATCGCAAATACGACGAAATCGTCGCGCCACAGCGCTTCGAGCGATTCGACGCGCTCGGTCAGGCGGCCGTCCCTATATACGTTGTAGCTCGGCACGTCGGTGCGGATGTCGAGATCCTCGCCGAGCGCGGCGATCCGGAACGCGCCCGGTTCGCCGACGCCCAGCAGCGGGCAGGCCTTCGGGTTCGCCTGGCAGAAGCGCAGGAAATCGTGCGCGTACGCGTCGGGCAGAATCGCGAGGTTCGCCTGGGCAAACGGGCCGCAATGGCCGGCGGTCGGGCCGCGGAACGCGCCGCGGCGCACGGACTGGCGAAATTCGGAAGGCGTCATGATGGTCGGTCGCAGATCGGGATGGCGGGGCGATGACGGTGGTGGGTCATCGGATATGGCGAAGAATAGAAAGGAAAAAATTTTGTCGCCAACGAGTTTTTTTGCGCCCGTTGTATAGAATTTCTTAACGACTCTGCGGGTTTTCCCCGCTCCCGTTCGCTTTTCGTCGCCGGCAACCTGCGCATCCATTGCTCGCCCGACTGCCATGAACACGCGTTTTCTCGAAACCTTCGTCACGCTCGCGAAGCTGCGCAACTTCCGCACAACGGCGGCTGCGCTGCACGCGACGCCGGCCGCGATCTCGCAGCGCGTGAAGGCGCTCGAGGACGAACTGCACACTATCCTCGTCGATCGCGACAGCCGCGCGTTCCGGCTCACGCCGAACGGCGAATACCTGCTCGGCTATGCGAAAGCCGTCGTCGAAGCGACGCAGGAACTGCAGGCCGCCGCGTCCGGCGAGCGCGCGCTGCGCGGCAAGCTGCGGCTCGGCGTGATCGAGACGGTCGTGCACAGCTGGCTGCCGCACTATATGCGGCGGCTCGCGGCCGACTATCCGCAACTGGAAATCGACCTGACCGTCGACGTCAGCGTCGTGCTGCAGCGCCGGCTGATGGCCGGCGAGCTCGATCTGATCATCCGGGTCGAGGGCAGCGACGAGGCGTCGGTCGTGTGCGACGCGCTCGCGAACTACCCGGTGCGCTGGATCGCGCGCGCCGGGCTGCTGCCGAACACGCGCACCGGCCTCGCGCGGCAGGTACTGCGCCAGCCGATCCTCACCTACGGGCGCGGCACCGCGCCCCATCGCGCGCTGGAAGACATCGTCCGCACGCTCGCGCACGCACACGGCGTGCCGCTATCGGAGACGCGCATCACCGGGTCGCCATCGATCTCGGTGATCGTGCAACTGGTGCGCGACGGCTTCGGCGTCGCCGCGATTCCGGTGCTGTTCGTCGATGCGCTGATCGAGAGCGGCGAAGTCGTCGAGTTGCCGCTGCAGCCGTCGCCGCCGTCGATCGTCGTGTCGATGTCGCGACGGGCGGACGCGCCGCGGTTCGTGCACGGTGCGTCGATCGCCGCGCGGGCGGCGTGTCATGAATATTGCGAAAAAAGCACGCGGTTGCTGGTCGAAGCGCTTTGACTTTTCAGCGGCGAACGACACACGTTCGACATTGCCGCGCGAATCGCCCACAATCGCGTTCGGCGCGTCGCCAGATCGGCGCCGCGCATCGTGAATGACGGGCCGGCCGGCATTCGTCGCTTCGCATGATCGTGCACCACGAGAAGGCAACATGCAGATTCGCTCCGCTTCGTCCCGCCTGAACCTCGCGCGCGTCGTGATCGTCGCGCTGTATGTCGCGTCGCTGCTGCTGCCCGTCGCGGCCGAACCGCCGAATGCGGTCGGCGCGGTAAGCTGGTGGCGCGGCTACACGGTGCTCGCGCTTGGCGAGCTCGCGATCCTCGACCTGCAATTCGCCTGGCTCGGCAATCCGCTGCTCGTCGTCGCGCTGCTCAGGCCGAGCCGTACCGTGTCGGCGCTGCTGGCCGTGGTCGTGGTCTTTGCGCTCGGCTGGCATACGATTCCGACCGACGCGAACTACGAAACGATCCGCACGTTCGGCGCCGGGTACTACCTGTGGATCGCGGCGATGGTGGGCGCCGCCGCGTTACCTTGGATCGACGGGCGCGAGCGGCAGGAGGGCATTCGGCCGAGCCGTGCCGCCGGCGCCGTGGACGGGGTCGTACCGAACGGCGCCGTCACCGGCACCGGCGGCCCGGCCCGGCCGAATGCCGCGCCGGCATCGACGCGTCCGCCTGCCCGGCAGAGCGGCTGGACCGTGACGGCAACCGATACGCGCATCGAGTCGACCGATCAGACCGGGACGACACGCGGCATCGCGCTGACCGAGCTCGGCGCGATCCTGATCGAAACCAACGACCAGGGGCCGTTCGTGTCGGATGTCTGGTGGGTCCTGTTCGATACGAACAAGCAGTTCGCGTGTGCCTTTCCGCAGGATGCCGAAGGTGCGAAGGCGGCGGTCGACCGGCTGCTCGACCTGCCCGGCATCGACCACCGCAAGGTCATCGACGCGCAGACGTCGATCCAGAACGCGACGTTCCCGATCTGGGAGCGTGCGGCGCGCGAACCGGCCACGCCGGGAGAAACCGGCGCGACCGCCTGACCGGCGACCGTTACGCGGATGACCCCGCATGCGGCGGCGTCAGCTTGCCGTCGCCATACTCGCGCAGCACCTGCGAAATCACGACGCGATACCCGTCCAGCCAGCGCGCCTGCTTCGCCTTGGCCTCGAGATGCGCGGGATGCTGCATCAATTGCCGCAGCGCCGCCTCGGATTCCCAGTAGTAGACGTTCTGGACCAAGCCGGCTTCCGCGTTCTCCCACGTTTCCTCGCCGAGATAGCCGGGCGTCGCGCGCGCCATGTCGGCAATCTGCCGGTCGAGCCGGTGGAATTCGTCGTCGTACTGCCCGGCACGAAAAATGAAGGTCGACGCGTACATGCCGCTCACTCTGCCACGATTGAAAGAGCGCCAAGTGTAAGGCACGCGCGGCGTGCCGCGATCGTCACGCGGCGAGCGAAGCGGCGCCGACGCGATCGTCGAGCCACGCGTCGATGCGCGGCGCATCGTCACGCGTGGCGGCGGTGGGTGACGGCATGGCCGCGAGCGCTTGTCGCGCCCGTTCCAGCGCCTGCGCGAAGCCGCGCAATTCGTGCGTCGCCGGCCGGTCGTCGGGCCGTCGGCGCGCGAGCGCCGCTTCGACGTTCGCGCCGATCAAGGCCAACTGCGCGTCGATGAAGTCGATGCACAGCGCGCGGCAATGCGCGGATACCTGAGCGACGACGAGCAGGACCGGCACGATCGACACGGTCAGGTAGCCGCCGGGCGCCAACCGCGACAGCGCATGGCGCACGCCCTGCCCGCCGTCGGTCAGCGACGCGAACACGGCGTCGCGCCACACCGCGCGCTCGAACACGAGCGCATCGCGATGCGCATCGAGCGCCGCACGATCCGCGACCTGTCCGGCCGTCACCAGCGGAATCGGGAACGACGATTCGTTCGCGGGCTGCACACTTCCGGCCTCGACGATGCAGTTCGCGCCCAGCCAGGCCGCATCGTCGCGCCGTGCTGCAAGCACATGGGCCTGCAACCGGTCGGGCAGCATCGGATCGAGCGGCACCGCGCGGCAGATCGACGGCTTGTTCGCGTGCACGCCGCAGCGGCCGTCGTCGGCGAGTGCCGCGCAACGCCCCAGCGACGGATAGTCGTAGCCTTGCAGCGTCAGTGCGAGCCATTCGGGATACGCGCCGCCGCCGCGATGGAGCAGCCGGTCCGCCAGCGCATCGGCGGCCGCGACGTCGTCCGCATCGAGCGTGTGCTCGCCCCCGCCCGCCTGCCAGCGTTCGCCGATCCGCCGCTTCGGTACGCGACGAATCGTCAACGCGCCGACGAAGCGGTGCCGATGCCGGAACAGCTCGCGCAACGACAGCGCCGGCGCGCTGTTGCAGCAGCGGCCGCACGCGTTGCACGCGAGCAGGTAGGTGTCTACCACGGCCGCCGCACCGAATCCTGGTAGCGCGTGAGAATGAAGCGCGCAACGTCGTCCGAGTGATACGCGGCGACGAGCTGCGCGACCCACGGCTTCGCGCGATCGGCGTCGCGCACCGTGAGCACGTTCGCATACGGCGAGCGGGCGTCCTCGAGGCTGATGCTGTCGCGCGCGGGCTGCAGCCCGGCGCGGGCCGCGTCGTCGCTGTCGATCGCGACGAACGCGGCCGTATCGAGCGCCGCGTAAAGGCGGTCGCCGCGCAGCGCGACGAATTTCAGCGCGAGCCGGTTGCTCGTCACGTCGCGCAGCGTCGCATGCAGCCCGGCTTTTTCGCGCAGCGTCACCAGCGTGTCGTTCTGCAGCAGCACGAGCGCACGCGCCATCCCGCGTGGATCGGCGGGCAGCGCGACCGTCGCGCCGGGTTGCAGTTCATTCAGGTTCTTCAGCTTGCGCGAATAGAACGCCATCGGCAGCGTGACGGTCGGCGCGACGGCGGTGAGCGCATAACCTTTCGCCGCGCGCGTGGCGCTCAGGCGCTGCGCATCCTCGAAGCTGGCCGCGTCGATCCGCCCGTCGGCCAGCGCCGTGTCGATGCGCGACGCATCGTCGAATTCGACGACGTCGACACCGAGCCCGCGCGCGGCGGCCACCCGCTTCACTTCGTCGAGGATCTGCGCATGCACGCCGCGCGTGACGCCGACGCGCACGGCCGGCGCCGACGCTTCGGCAGCCATCGTCGATCCCTGAGGCATCAGCACGCAGGCAGCCAGCAGCCACGCCGAAACGAATCGCCCGATACCCGTCGTCACGACGCATCCCTCAGGATCGTGCGAAACCCGATATGCGATGCGCCGAGATCCGCTTCCTGCTGTTCGCGCGACGATGCGCGATAGCGCACGCAGTAATCGCGCGAACACAGGAACGAGCCGCCCTTGATGACCATCGGCGTATCGTGCCGGTGCGTCGGCGGCGCGACGGCCGCCGTGTCGCCGTTCGTATGCGACTGATGCGGGCCCGTGTACGCATCCTTCGTCCATTCCCATGCGTTGCCGATCATGTCGTAAAGACGAAAGCCGTTCGCCGCATAGCAGCCGACGGGCGCCAGCCCCGCGTGACCGTCCTCGGCCGAGTCGAGCACCGGAAACGCGCCCTGCCAGTAGTTCGCGGCCGGCTTGCCGTTGGCGTCGCGCGGCGCCGCATCGAGCGAGGCGTCGTCGCGGCCGGCCTTGCCCGCGTATTCCCATTCGGCCTCGGTCGGCAGGTCGCGGCCGAGCCAGTGCGCATACGCGAGCGCATCGCGCTGCGTGACGAGCGTCACCGGCAGGTTGCCGAGCCCGTCCACGTCGCTGCCGGGCCCGCGCGGATGCCGCCACGACGCGCCCCTCACCCACGACCACCATGCGAGGTCGCGCGCATTCAGCTCGTCGCGCGTCGGCACATGGAACACCGCCGCGCCGCCCTGTTGCTCGGCCTCGGTCACGTAACCGGTGGCCTGCACGAAGGCCGCGAACTGCGCGATCGTCACGTCGGTCTGGTCGATCCAGAAGCCGCCGACGCGCGTCTTGCCGTCGCCGGCCGGACGCTCGTCCGCATAACCGCGCGTGCTGCCGAACACGAACGCGCCGCCGCGCAAGTGCACCATTCCCGCCTTCGGATCGTCGCGCCACTTCGCCGGCAGCCCCGAATAGCGCTTGCACTCCCGCTCCGAGCCGAGCGGCGCGAGCGCGCGGCCGCGATTCAGCGCGTCGAACGCGCCGCCTGCCGGCGCCGCCGGATTCGCGTAGCCCACCGCGAACGCGGCAGCGAACAGCGTGGCGGCCAGCGCAGCGCCGATCGTCCAGAAACGCAACCGCATCGTGTCGCCTCGCGATCAGTAGTAGCCGCGCGGACGCAGCGGCTCGACGCCACCGACATTGCTCATGTAGCTCTTCCACTGATCGACCAGCGTGCCGATCACCGACGGGTTCTGCGCCGACACGTCGGTCGTCTCGCCACGGTCCGCCGCGAGGTCGTAAAGCTGCCAGTGACCGTCGAGCGGGCCGAGCGGCGGCTCGGTCCACAATGCCTTCCAGCGACCGTCGGCGCTGCGCAGATACGCGCGGCCGTATGCTTCGTCGCCGAACGGCGTCGTATGCACTTCGCCCGTCGTCGAACCGGTGAGCACCGGCAGCAGCGACTGGCCCGTCACCGGATATACGTAGCGGTTGTTGTAAATGACCTTGCCCTTGTTCTGGTCGACGCCCGTCAGCGTGTTCACGAGCGGCGGCGCCGGTTGCGACGGCGGCGTGACGCCCGCGACCGCGAGGAACGTCGCCGTGTTGTCGGTCACGTGCGTGAATGCGCGCAGCGTCGGCAACGGTTGCGACTGGCCCGGCAGGTGCACGATCGTCGGCGTCGACACGCCGCCTTCGCCCGAATAGCCCTTCGTGAGCCGGAACGGCGCCGCGCTGACTTCGGCCCAGCGCAGCCCGTACTGCAGGCGCTGCGCGTTCTGCTTGCCGTTGTCGGTGCCGAGCGCCGAATAGGTGGGCTCCTGCGCGTTCGCGGTGTCGGTTGCGGTCGGGTCCGCGCCGGAATCGATCGGCCAGCCCTCCGCGCCGTTGTCCGACTGGAACATGATGAACGTATTGTCGTATTCGCCGATGTCCTTCAGATGCTGGATCAGGAGTCCGATGTTGTAGTCGAGGTTCTCGACCATCCCCGCATAGATCTCCATGTAGCGCGCCTGGGCCTTGCGTTCGGCCGGCGACAGGCTCGACCACAGCTTGTCGACCTTGCCGGTGCCGTAGTCGCTGTAGCCGTCCGCGGCCGAATGCACCGCGCTGATGTACTTCGCGTTCGCGGTGCCGTTGTTCGCGGTCGCGGGCGATGCCGCCGTCGTCTCCGGCAGCCCGTCGAACGGCTTGAAATCGGCGGGAATCAGGCCGAGCGCCTTCTGTCGTGCGATCCGCGCGTTGCGGATCGCATCGTAGCCGGCGTCGTACACGCCCGCGTACTTGTGCAGCCACGGATCGGGCACCTGCAGCGGCCAGTGCGGCGACGTGTAGGCCGCGTACGCGAAGAACGGCTTGCCGTCCTGCTTGTTCGCATCGATGTACGAGATCAGCTTCTGCGTATAGAAATCGGTCGAATAGAACACGGCCGGGCTGCCGCCCGTACCGCCCGGTTGCCCGGGCTGGCCCGGCTGCACATAGCGGCCGTCTTCCGTGTAGTTCGACGAGCCGGCAGGCTCGTGCGCGAAGTGATTCGTCGCCGCGCCGCCGAGCAGCACGTAGCTGCGCTCGAAACCCCACTGGTCGGGTGTCTGCCCGCTGCCCGTCGCACTGCCGACGATCCCCGAGCCGATGTGCCACTTGCCCGCGATATACGTGTGATAGCCGGCGTCCTTCAGCAGTTGCGCGAACGACAGCGCGCGATCGTTCAGATAGCCCTCGTAGCCGGGCAGCCCGCGCCGCTCGTCGGTCGGCACGCCCATCGTGCCTTCGCCGACGAGATGGTGATCGGTGCCCGACACCAGCATCGCGCGCGTGATCGCGCAGACGGTGCCCGTGTGGTGATTCGACAGGATGCGGCCCGACGCGACGAGCGCGTCGAGGTTCGGCGTGTTGATTTCGCCGCCGAACGCATGGATGTCGGAATAGCCGAGATCGTCGGCCATGATGTACAGGATGTTCGGGCGCTTGGCCGGGGGCGTCGCGCTGGCCTGCGGCGGCGGAGCGCTGTCGACGCCACCGCACGACGCGAGCGACACCGCGCCGGCAATCGCGGCGCAAACGACACGGAAACGAAAAGCATGCAACGGCGACGCGGACTTTTTCATTCTTGTTGACGCTCGATCTACGGGAGCGGCGATCTTAGCGTCGCTCGCGCAGCGCCCAAAGTCGGATTCGTCACATGCTAACGGGGTGGGGGAATATTGCGGTGCGCGTCGTCCGCCACGCGCCGCGCCGACATGTGTCAGCGGCGCTCGCCGTTCGCGTCGTCCGACGCCAGCATCTGCGGAATCTCGTCGACCAGCGCATCGACGACCACCCGCACCTTCGACGGCACGTGACGCGCCGCCGGCCGCACCACGAACACCTCGGCGCCGGACACGCTGTTGCTGTCCATCACGAGCGCAAGGCGGCCGTCGCGCTCGTACGGCGCCATCAGCCAGCACGGCAGCCACGCAAGACCCGCGCCGGCCGCAGCCGCATCGGCGATCGCCTGCAGGTCGTCCAACCGCAGCCGGCCGGCCGCGCGATGGTCGTGCACCGCGCCGTCCGCGCCGATGATCCGCCACGGCGTCGGCTGTCCGCCGCGCGAATACGCGATGCCGACGTGCGACGCGAGTTCGTCGAGCCCCGACGGGCGGCCATGCCGCGCGAGATACGCGGGCGATGCGCAGATGCCCATGCGCTGCACGCCGAGCTTCCGGCCGACCAGCGCGCTCGTATCGGCCAACTCGCCAATGCGCACCGCCAGGTCGAAACCGTCGTTGACGAGATCGGCCACGCGGTCGCTGAACGACATGTCGATTTCGAGCCGCGGGTGGCGCTCGACGAGACGCCGCACGACGGGCGCCACGCACTGCCGCCCGAACAGCACGGGCACGCTGATGCGCACGCGCCCGGCCGGCTCGCGGCGGCCCGCGTCGAGCGCGGCCTCCGTCTCGCCCAGTTCGGCGAGCAGCCGCCGGCATTGCTCGTAATAGACGAGCCCTTCGTCGGTCAGGCCGAGCTGGCGCGTCGTGCGCTGCAACAGCCGCGCACCGAGACGGAGCTCGAGCCGCGCGACGATCTTCGCGACGGCCGAGCGCGTCATGCCGAGGCGCAGCGCCGCCGCCGCGAAGCTGCCCGATTCCACCACGTCGACGAATTCGGCGACGCCCCTCAGCCGTTCATCCATGCCGCTCCGCTCCCGTGCGATGCCAGGGTTGTTTCCATGCCGGCGACAATCGTTGGCCGAATTCTCGCCAATGCGTCCACCCGCGCAACACTATGATAGTCCCGACTATCTCGAAAAAGGAGTCGACATGCATGCATGGCAAATCAAACCGGGCGACGGCATTGCCGGGCTCCGGCGCATCGACGCGACGCCGCGCGCGCTCGGGCCGACCGACGTCGTCGTCAAGATCCATTCGGCCGCGCTGAATTTCCGCGACCTGATGTTCGCGCGCGGCGACTATCTGGGGATCGGTAAGGAAGCGCTGATCCCGGTCGCCGACGGCGCCGGCGAAGTGGTCGAGACCGGCCGCGACGTCACGCGCTTCAGGCCGGGCGACCGCGTGATCAACACCTACTTCCCGCGCTGGATCGACGGGCCGCCGACGCCGCACAAAGTGTCGGGTTCGCCCGGCGCGCAATTCGATGGCGTGCTGGCCGAACGCTTCGTCGCCGACGAAACCGCGCTGGTTGCGATTCCCGCGCATCTCAACTACGACGAAGCGGCGACGCTGTCGTGCGCGGGCGTCACCGCGTGGAACGCGCTGTTCGTCGGCGGCGGATTGAAGCCCGGCGCGACCGTCGTGCTGCTCGGCACCGGCGGCGTATCGATCATCGCGCTCCAGCTCGCGCAGGCGACGGGGTTGCGCACGATCGTCACGTCGTCGAGCGACGCGAAGCTCGAACGCGCCCGTGCACTCGGTGCGGACGCAACGATCAACTATCGGACGACGCCCGAATGGCAACATGAAGTATTGCGGCTCACCGGTGGCGCGGGCGCGGATCTCGTCGTCGAAGTCGGCGGCCGCGATACGCTGCCGCGCTCGATCGCCGCGACGAAGCTCGGCGGCATCGTGTCGATCATCGGAGGCCTCAGCAGCTTCGGCGGGCCGGTACTCGATCTGCTGCCGCTGATCGGCGGCGTCAAGCAACTGCATGGCTTCATGGTCGGCAGCCGCGCGATGCTCGACGACGTCGTGCGGCTCGTCGACGCGAAGCGGATCGAGCCGGTGGTCGATCGCGTGTTCGGCTTCGACGAAGCGCCGCAAGCGTATGCGTACCTGCAATCGGGGCAGCACTTCGGCAAGGTGGTGATTCGCGTCGCGTCGTAACGCCTGAGGGCGGCACACGCCGCCCTCTCCCGCATCCTCCCTCTCCGTTCCCCGTCTTCCCGTCCAAAGCGCATTCGCGCAAATGCTTTTCCGAATCCGTTATTGGATCGCGCCGCCCTGCATTTTTATACTCGTCAGCACTCTCTGC
>Ga0182007_10001806_pt1 | contig 11165 bp, 2 predicted proteins | sample Sormic07211113_1_FD_123023 | JGI IMG/M metagenome (GOLD analysis project Ga0182007, IMG submission 123023) | Rhizosphere microbial communities from Sorghum bicolor, Mead, Nebraska, USA - 072115-113_1 MetaG | ecosystem: Host-associated > Plants > Roots > Rhizosphere | place: USA: Nebraska... | reverse complement strand
TGTTACTAACATTCTTGAGTATGTCGCTAGTACGACTTATGACTCCGAGGGGCATATCATCACCGCCACAACGACTGGCTTCGATGATTCCGGCAACCAGATCAGTGATAGTTGGATCAAGCCCGACGGCACGCACGGCACCGATATCTATAATCGCGAAGATTTAACTAATATTCTCGACGTTATAACTAGCACGACTTATGACTCCCAGGGGAATATCACCGACGTCAAAACGACGCATTTCGGTATTGCTGGCAACAAGACAGATGACAGTTGGGCCAAATCCGATGGCTCGACTGGCAGCGATACGTTCAACGCCGATGGCTCCAGTTCAGGCACAACAACGAACGCTGACGGCAGTTACAGCAGTTATGCAAATGATGCGTATGGTGACACCACGAAAAATTTCGATGCGGTTGGTAACAAGATTAGTGATAGCTGGACTAAAACCGATGGCTCGACTGGCAGCGACACGTTCAACGCTGATGGTTCCAGTTCGGGTATGGTGAGTAACGCCGACAGCAGTTACAGCACCTACAGCAACAACGGCACTGGCACGGTGACTACCAATTACTTCAATACGTTAGGCATCGCAACAGGTGGGAGTACGGCCGTAACAGACAGCCTCGGCAATATCATTAGCACGGCTTACGATGCTCAGGGCAACGTCACAGACATCACTACAACGTATTGTGATTTTGATGCCAGCGGCAACAAGATTAGCGATACCTGGACCAAAACCGATGGCTCGACCGGCAGCGACACGTTTAACGCCGACGGCTCCAGTTCAGGTACGACAACGAATGCTGACGGCAGTTACAGTAGCTATACCAATGATGGATATGGCTATATCACTGCGACGAATTTTGATGTCAATGGCAACAGTATTAGCGGTAGCTGGCACGATGCCGACGGCAGCCATGGCACCCAGACGTACAACACCGACGGCAGCAGCAGCGGCATAGATTACTACTCCGACGGCAGTTATGACACCTATACTCAGGATGCTTCGGGTAACAACTATGCTGAGCTAGATTTTGCCGTTGACGGTAATGCAACAGGATCCTACAGCGGGATCACAGATGGACTAGGTAATTACATTCGTATGCACTATGACATCAATGGCGGTAAACTTGATGACTACTGGCAGCGTGCCGATGGAACCCAAGGATCGGATATATTCAATACTGATGGCTCCAGCATCGGCACAAGTTATAGGCCAGATGGCAGCTTTGCTACTTCTTATACCAACAATGGCCAAGGCGATATCACGACCGACAATTATTCACCTGCGGGTGCCTGGACCGGCCAGACTGTCGTGGCCGATCACGGCTACAACAATGTGACGCTGGGCGACGGTACCAACAGCGTGACAGTCGGAAACGGCGGCAGCTCAATCGTGGTCGGCAACGGTGACGATCTGGTTACACTGGGTAGCGGCACGAACAGTGTCACGCTCGGCAGCGGTGCGGATAAGGTCGTTCTGGGCAAGGGAACCGATACGCTTCAACTGGGCGGCGGCAACGACACGGTGGTCATCGGGACTCATGCTGGCGATCAGTCGAACACCGGGCAAGCGACCGTTGTGACATCGCCGACAGGCACCAGCGAGCTGCTGTTTGCCAATGCCAATAGTGGTCAGCTGTGGTTCCAGCGTTCTGGCAATGACCTCGATATCGGTGTGATCGGCACCTCGTTCCAGCTTGATGTCTCAGGCTGGTATGGCTCCTCCTCGAACCATGTGCAATCGATCGTCGCGGCAGACGGTAAAACACTGGCCGGCGGTAGCGTTGACGCGTTAGTGAGCGCGATGGCTTCATTCAACCCACCTTCATCTGGCGCATCCGTGTTGCCGGATGCCTATAAGAGCCAGCTCCAACCTGTGCTGGCAGCCAATTGGCATTGATCGGGTACTAGCAAAAAAATAGCAAAATCGCCTGGCAGTGGTGTAGCCCCTTCATGGGGCTGCATTGCTGTGATCATAAATAACTACCTGATCTTCGCATAAGTGTCGTTGCTAGACCTGCCCCTGACTTTCGGAGCGGTTTCAATGGCTCACAGAAAAGCCGGATGATTTGATTTGTAAATGAGGACTCAAAAGATGATGGCAATGCGTGTTCTTTTCCGTACAGCGATATTGATGTCCATTTTTTCTCTGCTCATAAGTGGGTGTGAGAAATCGGCTCCGCAAAATGCAAAGGATGGCCCGAATGTGTATTGCGCCCCGTTTTACAAAGAGACCGGCGAAGTTGTGGAATATAACGACGACGGGACATTGAAGCGCACAACGCAATTCTTGGAATTCCAGACAGCGTCGGGTTTCAAGATGCGAATTTTACGGGGGAGCGGCGGCCTAGGTCAGCCCAACAGGCAGTGCCAAATGGAGAGTGGCGAGTTTTCCTTCCGTTGGGTGAGTGGCAAACTACTTCCAGCGTGGGATTACAAGACCGGCAAGGCGAATCAGGAAGGCTCGATGGTGGAGTATTTTGTCCGTTTTGCCCTTCCGTCGGAAAATTCGGTAAGGAAATTCGACTACCCGAAATGGATGTTCGACGGGGCTTTCCGAATACCCGGACACGAAAAAATCCTCGTCTTGCCGTTTGCCGACTTTGGGGATCCTAAGCTTATTCCCACTGATCGTAATAATCGCGCCCTATGGCGACCTCGGTTATTTCTGGAAGATGTACGTGACTTAGTCGGCAATTCGCTAACGTTCTTTTGTGATTCGGGCCTGTCGTATGAGGAAAAAGGAGGCGCGTTGCAAGTACTTGTGAATCATCCCAGAAAAAATGCGGACCATTGCATGGGGGGGCTTGCATTTGCCAGCGGAGCCGGCGGTCGCCTCGATATTTACGACGAAGATTTCCTCGGTCAAGGTACAGCGATCACCAATGCCGTCATCAAGGAATTGAATAGCTACATCATCAAGGAATAAGTCATGCCATATCAGGTGATGTAGATGGGAACATCGGCGTCAACGGAGTGGCCTGCGACAAATCGTTGTATTTGGTATTTGAAAATGCCCCGATATGCAATATGATTTTTCTCCGAAAATTTTATAAAACACAATATTTACTTCAAATTTGAGGTTCTCCAATGACCGGCATTTTTCTTCTTTTAGTTGTGATAATTTGGTTTTTTATTGTATTTTTGTTGAGCAAAATCATCACAATAAAATTACCCGAGAAATGGTGGCGGATACCTGTGCGCATACTGTTATTCCTTGCACTATTACCGCTACCACTGGCCGATGAAATAGTTGGTGGCCGGCAGTTTGAACAACTTTGCAAAGACAATTCAACGATTCAGGTCGATCGCGCGACGGCGGTTGGCAAGACTGTGTATTTTGTTCCGCAGCCCGACGTCGAAATCAAAGGGACATGGGTGCGTATGGTATTGAAACCACAGCGATTTGTTGATGCGACAACGGGTGAAACTGTGGTCAGCTACAACGAATTAATCGCAGAGGGTGGGCGATTTATTCAGGCGCTGGGTATTTCTGAAGGGGGCATGCCACTGATTTTTAGAGGCACGTGCGTACCAGAAAATCGGCCCGCCTCTATCGAGACATTTAAATCTTTCGGAATCAATTACATCGAGCCACCAATTGCAAAAAATGGGACAAACAAATGACCACAATTCATGACGCCTATATTAATGCACTCTTGGCGGATGCCGCTTACGTTGATAATTTTCTGCCAGGAATGACTGGGCAAAAATTGACTGATCAACTAACTGGTCGCATGACACCCGAGTTAGCCAAATACGTCGGCGACAACTTCACTGTCGTAACCCAGGTTAGCGGTCTCGATTCAAGCTTCGATGCAACCGTGTGGAAAGACAAAAGCGGCCAAATCTACGTATCAATGCGTGGCACCCAAGAAGGGCCGGATTTCGTTGCAGACGGCGACCTCGCAACATCAGGTCTGGCGCACGCACAATTGGCCGACATGGTGAATTGGTGGCTGCGTGAAACCACCCCGAGCTTGACTGACGAAGGGACGCCACAGTACGCAACGCAAGTAACGGTGACACCGTACGGCGACTTTGCGTTGGCTGCCCCCGCGTTAGGAACCGGGGAGTTAGTGGATATTGGCGCCATCAAATCGGTCGATGGGCATAGTCTCGGCGGTTATCTGTCCAGTGCGTTTGTGCGCTTATTTGGTCAACAGTGGCCGGTCGGAACAATCAACACGTTCAACAGCGCCGGATTTAACAAACTCGCAACAACGAATATTAATAGTGGCTTTAACCAGATCGCGCAACTAGTCGGTCCGACGCTAGGTCTGGGGGGCTTTTCCAACGTACAGAACAATTACTACGCTCAAAACGGTATCAACGTAACTACTAATACCTGGGACCCGATTGGGTTCAAGCAATACGGCTCACGCATTGGGTTATTTCAGGAAGACCTCACACCGGGGATTATCAATAACCATTACATGTACAAGCTGACTGACCTCCTCGCTTTGGGAAATGCGCTGGAGCAACTTGATCCTACGATGGATATTGCCAAGCTTAATGCAATAGTTAGCGCAGGAAGCAATCAAATGGCCGCTTCGTACGAGAGCTTGCTCGACGGATTAAGAAAAATGCTGCTGGGTGCAAATGTAATCCCAACTCTGTCAGGTGATGCTAACGGAACCAACGCCGGACCACAACCGGCTGCGCGTTTGGGTTATCAAGCAAATTTGAGCGAGCTGCAAGCCAACGTCAACTTCCAAGCGCTTCAACGCAGAGTCCAGATTGCTGCCACGCCGAGTAACGGCCTCGCCGCCAAGAGCGATTTCGCTGCTTTGCTTTCGTTAGTTTACGCGTTGCCATTTGAACTAAAAGGCACGGGCCTAGACGATGTTTGGAAAGCCGCCCAGCCAGATTTATATGCAAAATGGCAAGCCGACCAAGGTCTCAGCGCACAAGACAGGGAGGCAGGCAAAGCCAACTTCAGTGATAAATGGCTGATAGACCGTGCGCACTATGTTCATGCGTTAATGGAAGCTAATACCGCCAAAAACAACAACGCGAGCTCGTTCGACGGCGACACCTGGATCGTGACCGATAACACAAGCGGTCGGACCGTAACCATGATGCCCATCGGCGCATCGGGCACAGATGCAAATGGAAATTCTACTGGCGGCGGCAACAACTCTGCACAAGTGAATCAAATCATCTTTGGCAACGATCTCGATGGCAACAATCTGACAGGTATGGCGGGCGGTATTGACCATCTGTACGCTGGTTCGGGTAACGATACGATCAACGGTAGTGCAGGGAAAAGCGACTATTTACAAGGCGGTGCGGGCAATGATTTGCTCATCGGTGGCAAAGGCGATGACACACTCTACGCCGGTGGTGGCAACACTACGCTGAATGGCGGCACAGGCAGCGATACGTTGTATGGCGGCAGTGGCGATGACGCCTTCCAGTTCGCAACGGGTGATGGCAAGGATACGCTGATCAATGGCAGTGCTCAGAGCAAGATCGTCATCGATGGCGTCACGCTTACCGGCGGTAAGGCAGTAGCCGTACGTGGCAATCTCTGGAAAAGTACTGACGGCAAGATCGAATATATGCTGCTTGGTACCAGCGGCAATGACGATCTGGCGATCACCTACGGTAATGGTGATACCGTCACCGTCAAAAATTACGTAGCGGGCGAACTCGGTATTACGCTGCAGGATTTTACGCTCCTGGCATTAGTCGACCCAGTACTGACAAACAATAGCAACTTCGTCATTAACGGTGATATTGCGCCGACGCTCAAAAATCCAAACGGCAATCCCCTCGATCCGTCTAACTGGCTTTACGACCGAGACAATAACATCATCCCCTCAGGGGTGTCATCTCCCAATCGTAACGACCGTATTAATCTTGTCGGACACGACAATGCTCTGGTCAATGCGGGCGGAGGCAATAATGCCATCGCCGAGGCTTATGCTGTTGGGAGCATCGACGATGGGTTCAATGACACCATCACTAGTGGCAGTGGCAACGACACAATTGTTGGTGTTAATGCCAACCTAGTTGTCAACGCAGGTGGGGGGCAGGACCAAATAAACGTACGCGACGGAAACAACCAGATTTACGCCAATACACAGGTCACCCTTGCTGCAGCGTTGAGCCAACAGAAGAGCGCCTCCGCCTCAGGGCAGACGGGGGACTATATCATTGTCGGACAGGGTAATAACACGATCGTGGGAGGTACCGGAAACGACTATATCCTCACTGGGATGGGGGGCGCAACCGATGGACACGGCAACAACATAACTGGAAAAGGCAATAACATTATCGTCTGTGGTCCGGGAAATGATACTGTGGTTGCGGGATGGAACCTCGGTGCATATTTGCCCGGTGTAAATGCAAACGCAAACGAAGATGGATTGAACACCAGCCTGGATGCATATTTTGCCGATGCCTACTGGTTAACTACAATGCTACTCAATGGTACCGGCAACAATACCATTTTCGGGGGGACGGGAAATAGTCGATATTGGCTGTCAAATGGGAATAACTGGCTCGACGCGGGCGGCGGCAATGACTTCATCCGGTTGGGAACCGGAAGTAATACCATTCTCGGTGGTGCGGGAAACGACACTATTGTTGGCGCAATTGGCCAAACAAATTACGGTTATGGTGCGCATCCTTACACTGGGTGGGGTTACCAGTTGACTAGCAACGGTGGTGACAGTTTTCTTCTCGTTGGATATGTTGGCTATACACCTGTAAATCGCATCGGCACTAATTACATAAATACGGAATCCGGCAACGACTTAGTCGTTGCTCTTGGCGGTAGCAATATTATTACGGGCGGGACAGGCGACGATACGATTTATTCCGGCGACAAAATTGCCGAATGGGCCTCTTCTGAAGCTAGCGCGAACAATTATATTTATAGTGGTTCCGGCAATTCCATTGTCTATGGCTCGGCTGGTCACGACACCCTGATCAGCGGTAGCGTAAGTGGAACCAATAAATCCACTACTATTTATGTGGGTAACGGTTACGAATACGTCGTGGGCGGCGCCGGTTCCGACACCATTCTTGGTGGTATGGGAAACGACACCATCTACGCAGGTGATGGCAACACATCTATCACTGCGGGTAGCGGCAATGCCACCATCTACGGTGGCGCGGGCAGCGACACGATCTTCGGTGGTGCGGGCACGGACATTATCTCGGCTGGGGACGGCGGTACGGCCAGCGCAGCAACGCAAGTCCATGCTGGCAGTGGCACTAGTTCCATTTACGGCGGCGCAGGCGTTGATAAACTGTATGGTAGCAGCGGAACCGACACGCTCATTGCAGGCAGCGGCACCAGTACCCTCTATGGCGGTACCGGTAATGAAGTCATGTACAGCAGCATCGGCAATGCCACGCTGATTGCGGGGGCCGGCAACGACACATTGTATGGCGGCGGTGGCAACGACCTGTTGCAAGGCAGCAGCGGCAACACCTTGTTCGTTGCTGGTTCGGGCAATGAAACAATTCAAGGCGGTACCGGCAGCAATACCTACCAGTTCAATACGGGGTTCGGCAATGTCGAACTTGCTGGCGCGACAAACGCAGACACCTTCCAATTTGGTGCGGGTATTGCTATTGCAGATCTGACGGTGAGTACCTCGGTGGGAAGTGATGGACAGCCGGCCTTGTTGATTCAAACAAGCAACGGGGGAATGTTGACTATCGATGGTGGATTGGGTGGCGCCATCAGCAAATTCATATTTGCGGATGGCTCTGTGCTGTCCCTCGATCAGCTCATTTCGCAAGCCAACACGATTCAAACAGACCCGGTCACTGCCACAGGACCGAACGGGCGTACGGTCTACGCGATTGGCGGTAATAACACTGTAGTTGGTGGAGCCGGAAACGACACACTCTACGGCTGGAACGGTGGAAATACAATAACTGCCGGCTCGGGCAATCAAACGTTGTACAGTAAGTCGGGCAACGACCTCTTGTCAGGAGGCATCGGCAACGACACGCTTATTTCCGCGGTTGGCGACAGCACGATGATTGGAGGCACGGGCAACACCACCTTTGTGGTTACCAGCGCAACCGACACGATCCAGGCGCAACTCACTGGCAGCAATATCAACACGGTAGAATCGTCGGTCGACTATGTCCTGTCAGATAACGTGCAGAACCTGACGGGCACCGGCAACGCCGATCTCACGCTGACCGGTAACGACCAAGACAACGTTATCACTGCCAATTCCGGCAACGATACTCTGATCGCAGGTACAGGCGTGGCAACCCTGATAGGTGGGGTAGGCAACGATACGTTCGTGGTAAACGATATCAATGACCTGATACAAGCTCAATCTACGGGTTCAAATAGCAATACCGAATTGTCGTCTGTAGACTATGTTCTGCCAGCCAACGTACAAAATATTACACTGACCGGTAGTGATAATCTCACTGCCACCGGCAACGATCTTGATAACGTCATCACGGGAAACGCCGGCAACGATACCTTGATTGCAGGTACGGGCAACGACACCCTGATTGCGGGTGCCGGCGCGGCAACTCTGGTGGGAGGCACCGGCGACGACACCTTCGCGGTGAACAATGTCAACGACGTGATACAGGCCCAATCTACAGGGTCAAACACCAATACGGTACTTACCTCAGTAGATTATGTGCTGCCAGCTAACGTACAAAATATTACGTTGACTGGCAGCGACAACCTTTCAGCCACAGGCAACGATCTCAACAACGTCCTCACCGGCAATGCCGGCAACGACACCCTGATTGCGGGCAGCGGTAACGATACGTTGATTGCGGGTACGGGCGGTGGCACGCTGATTGGGGGTATAGGCAGCGATTCCTTCGTATTCAATCAGGGTAGCGGCCAGCAGACCATTGTCGACAGCTTGAAGAGCGGTGGCGACGTCATACAGTTTGGCACTGGCATTACGGCCGGTGACGTCCAACTCTTCCAGCAGGGCGCCGATCTTTTCGTCAAATACGGCATGCAGGGTGACAGCGTACTGGTCAAGAACTTTGCCCCGAACGGCGCAACTGGCAGCCAAGTGATCACGCAATTCCAGTTTGCCGATGGCAGCCAAGGTGCTTATACAACTGATGCACAAGGCAATGCCCATCTGAGTGCCCATGATGTCAACGGCAACTTGGTTGGGGACTTCTGGCAGAACGGAACTTCTTATGGCAACGACATCTTCTATGCAGATGGTTCCAACCGCTGTACGAGTTATGTCTTGGATGGTAGCTACACGGTCCTTTCTACCTATGGATCTGGCGACATTACATCAACGAGCTATGATGCCAATGGCGTAAAGCTGAGCGACAATTGGACGAACGTGGATGGTTCCCACGGCAGCGACGTCTTCAATGTTGATGGCTCCAGCGCCAGGGAAAATTATAGTGCGGACGGCAGTTATACCAGCGATGCCACCGACTCGCAGGGCGATTTCATCACGGCATTTTTTGATACCAATGGCATTAAGCGAAGTGACGAATGGACGAAAACAGTTGGCAGCGATGGGGGAGCCTATGGCTACGATTATTACAATGCGAACGGCACCTACTCATATAGTTTCTCCAGCGACGGAGGTCTCGCCAGCCATGGTGATGGTGGCAACTACAATAGTATCGGCACGGAATTCGATGCGAACGGCAACAAACGAGGTGATAAATGGAATAAAGCTGATGGTTCCTCGGGGGAAGATACCTTCAACACCAACGGTTCCAGCAGTGGGTCGATATACCAAATCGACGGAAGTTTCAGTAGATACACTAATGACGGGATAGGAAATGTGGTCACGACGAACTTCGATCCGAACGGCTACAAGATAGGGGATAGCTGGAGCAAGCCTGATGGCTCGACTGTACGTGATACGTTCAATACCGATGGAAGCCACAGCACATATACTAATGACGGGATAGGAAATACCGTCACGATTAGCTTCAATACGAATGGTAAGAAGACAAGTGACAGCTGGAGTAAGCAGAATGGTTCGAATGGCAGCGACACGTTCAACGCCGATGGTTCTAGCTCTGGCATGGCCACAAATGCCGATGGCACGTCGAGCCGCTACGTTAATGACCGCTTTGGTGGTATTACTACGACAAATTTCGATACCAGCGGCAATAAGATCAACGATAGCTGGGCTGACTCCGATGGCAGTCACGGGACCGAAATATTTAACGCCGACGGCAGTAGCAGCGGCATAGGCTACAACTCTGACGATAGTTATTACACCTATACTCAGAGTGCTTCGGGTGACAGTTATGCCGAACTGGACTATGGCTCCAATGGCGATAAACTGAGCGACTATTGGTACGATTCTGATGGGACCTCGGGGCAGGATATATTCAACACAGACGGTTCTAGTTCGGGGACTATAACTAAAGCCGACAGCAGTTATAGCACGTACGTTAACAACGGTAACGGTACCGTGATGACTGACTATTTCAATACGGTAGGTGTCGCTACGGGCAGCAACGTCGTCGTGACAGATACCCAAGGCAACATCACCGACATCACCACGACACACTTCGATACCAGTGGCCACAAGATCAGCGATAGTTGGAATAAGGCCGATGGCTCGACTGGCAGTGATATGTTCAACGCGGACGGCTCCAGTTCAGGTACGACGACTAATGCCGACGGCACATCGAGTAGTTATATTAATGACGGCCAAGGCAATGACACACTTACTGCAGGAGCTGGCAACGACACCTTGATTGCGGGAACTGGAACGGATATGTTGATTGGAGGAGTAGGCAATACCACCTATATCTTTAATTCCAACAGCGGCGATGCTGCCATCGCGCAAAGCGGAAGTGGCGATACACTTAAATTTGGATCAGGTATCAGCGCAGCCAATCTCACTGCGAGGTCATCTGTGGTCGACGGTCAGACTATCGTCACGTTGGATATAAATAATGGAAATTCGGTAACCATCGATGGTGGAAACCTCTCACAGATTAGTTTTGCTGACGGGACGACATCGTCGTTGAGCGCACTATTGGCGCGTGGTGACATGACATCCGATGTCAGCGTGGTCATGCCGGACGGACCCACCCGCTTGACCCTGACGGGAACCGCAAGCATCGTTGCCGTCGGCAACGAATTGAATGACGTGATTACCGCCAACAGCGGCAATGATACGTTGATAGCCGGTTCAGGCAACGACACCCTG
>Ga0182007_10001803_pt1 | contig 11169 bp, 10 predicted proteins | sample Sormic07211113_1_FD_123023 | JGI IMG/M metagenome (GOLD analysis project Ga0182007, IMG submission 123023) | Rhizosphere microbial communities from Sorghum bicolor, Mead, Nebraska, USA - 072115-113_1 MetaG | ecosystem: Host-associated > Plants > Roots > Rhizosphere | place: USA: Nebraska... | reverse complement strand
CGTATCCGGTATGGGCGATGAACGCCTCGATCACGTCCGCCGCGGGCCGATGCGGTGCCACCGCCATGAGCACCGCGTCACCGCCGTCCGACAACGGCGGTGCCACCAGGGCGACTTCGTCCCCGGAGCGCAGACACAGCACCGCCGCCCGCAGCGCGTGCTCGTCCCCGGGGACGCTGCGCAGCCGCGAGAACAGCGGGTCCTGAGGCGGCGCGTACAGCCGTACATGAGCCAGCAGCACCCCGTGCCGGTACTCCTCCCACCGCTCCAACCCCACGCTCCGGTACGGCGGTCGCCGCCACGGCCGCAGCTCGTCCAGCCGCTCCAGCAGCCGACGCAGGAAGTCCCGTAGCGCCGCCTCGTCGTGCGGCTGCCAGGACAGGTCCTCGTCCCAGGCCGGCGCGGCGAGGGCGGACTCGACGCCCGCGTACTGCTCCTCGGCGGTGAGGTCGTAGAAGGGGCGTTCCAGCACCATGCCCGCGATGCGCTCGACCTCCCCGTCGCCCAACTCCGGGCTGAACCGGAGGCAGTAGAGGATCGCGGTGACCACCCCAAGACGCATGCGCACAGTATGACCGGGCCGGCCGACGCGCCCGAGCGGTTCAGCGGCCGACGGGGCGGGCCAGCAGATCGGTGACGTGGTGGCGTACGACTGCCCAGGCCGTGTCGTGCAGCGAGCCGACCGCCGTTTCCCGCAGGGCGCCGAGCGCCTCTTCGTCCGCGGGGACGTCGCCGGCGAGCACGTCGTAGCCGTCGCGCACGGCGACACGCAGGCGGCCGGGCCCCGTGTCGTCGGCGTGCCGCGCGGCCGCGACGACGAACGGTGGGGGTCCGCCCGCCTGATCCGGCAGCTTGCGGTAACTGCTCGCGGCCGGCTCACGCCAGCGCAGGGCGAGCAACAGGTGCTGTTTGGCGAGGAGTTCGGGCAGGTCGGTCTCGAACACCCGGTCCCGGTCGAGGACCGTGGCGCGCGCGTCCAGCACGAGCGCGGCGGGCAGCAGACAGCGCAGTGCGCTGCCGACGATGTTGCCGCCCACGGTGGCCGTCCGGCGCACCGCTCCGGTGCCGATCCCGGCCGCCGCCTGCCGGAGCACCTCCGGGACCCGCTCGTCGATCCGGTTGAGGACCACGGCGGAGCCCAGGGTGCCGCGCCCGATCACATTGGCCTCCGGCAGGTTGCGCAGCGACATCGCCCGCTCGGGGAACCCGTCCCGCTGCCAGCCCGCCCACACCAGTGTGGCCCCGCCGACGGGCACCGCTCCCTCCGCGAGGCACTCCTGGGCTTCGGACACGGATTCGGGCAGACGCAACAGCACGGGAGCCGACCTGCTTTCTCGACCCGTCGGGTTGTCGACCGGTAGGGGTTCGACCGGTCGGGGTACGCGGCCGGTCGAGGTCCGCGACCGGCCGGGGCTGAGGAGCGCGACGCTCCGGGCCGTGGAGCGTCGACACGGCGCATTTTCCTCACGGGCGTGCGGGCGCACACAGGGCTCATCGCGTGGGTGTGTGCGCCCCTCCCCGGCGCGCGGAACGCGGCGTCGCCCGGTGCGTATCGGCGGCCCCGGGCGCGAGCCGTCACGGCGATGAGGCAAGGTGGACATGTGCAACGCAAGGAGTCCGCGCTGATCGTGCGGCACACCCCCGAGCAGCAGGTGTCCGCCGCGATCGTCACCCTGCACGGCGGCCAGGAGGTGAGCCGGCGCGCGGTGCGCCCCTGGCAGCCGGCCGCGCTCCGTATGCACCCGGTGCTGCGGGCCGCCGCGGCGGCTGCGCCCGCGGACGTGCTGCTGGGGCAGGTCCGCTACCGCTACCGGGGCTGGAACACGGGCGACCCGGCCGACGACGCCCTGCGGGCGCTCGACGAGCTCGCGGAACTGGCCGAGGCCCCGGTCGTGCTCGTCGGGCACTCCATGGGCGCCCGCGCGGCCCTGAAGGCCGCGTCCCACCCCCTGGTGCGGGGTGTGCTGGCGCTCGCCCCGTGGTGCCCGCCCGAGGACTCGGCCGCTCATCTCGGCGAGGTGCCGGTCGTGCTCCTGCACGGCGATCGCGACCGTGTCACCGCCCCCGCCGAGTCCTTGGACTACGTGCGCAGGGCGCGGGCGGCCGGGACCCCGGCGGGCCTGGTGATGCTGCGCGGCGGAGACCACGCGATGCTCCGCCGCAGCGGCGACTGGCACCGGGCCGCGGCCGAGGTCGTGGCCCAGCTGCTGGCCCCGGACCCGGGCTCCGAAGGACTGGCGGCCAGGGCCTGCTCGGCGGAGGGCGCCCTCCAGCTGTAGCCGGTCAGGAAAGCCCCGGCAGCTCCGCGCAGTTGGAGGCGGCGGGCTTGGCGTCGAGCCGGTCGGCCAGCCACGAGATCGCGGCGCCCTGGGCGGTGAGCAGGGGCGTGACGTGGTTGATCAGCGCGCTGCCCAGATCGGGCAGCCGGACCGGCTCGTACGTGACGTCCGCGCCCTTGGCGCACCAGTCCACGGCGAGTCGGCGGGCCTGGGCGTGCGGCACGAGGTTGTCGCTGGTGCCCGTGGCCACCCGCACCGGCGACGCGGGCTCCCGCCTGCCGATGCGCTGGTCGCCGAGGAAGGCCGTGAGCGCCGGCTCGGAGGCGATGATGTCGCTGAGGGAGCGGCCGTCCGTGGTCCAACCGGTGCTGTGCGTACCGCCGTAGGCGAAGAGCGCGTCGCCGACGCACATGGTCGACAGGTCCGCGAGCGCGGCCCGGCCCGTCGAGTTGAGATGGGCGTCGGCGATCGGCTTCAGGGCGGGGTCGGACTGCAGGAAGCCGTTGACGGACCAGCCGAGCGCGCCCGCGAGTTCGCTGCCGTCGATGGCCCGGGTCACCTCGACGAGATCGGCGGGCGGCGCGCCCGCGTACGTTCCGGCGAGGGAACTCCGCGCTGATCCAGCAGATGTTCCGCGGCGCGGAACGCGGGCGCGCCTTCGGCCTGTTCGGTGCCACCGTCGGCATCTCCAGCGCCGTCGGCCCCGTCGTCGGAGGCCTCATCCTCGCCCTGGCCGACGGCCCCCAGGGCTGGCGCTGGATCTTCTACGTCAACGTCCCGATCGGCGCGATCGCCCTGCTGCTCGGCATCCGTCTGCTGCCCAGGGCGACCCCCGGCCGCCGGGAGCGGCTCGACCTCGGCGGCGTCGTCCTCCTCGGCTGCGGAGTCCTGGCGCTGATGCTCCCGCTGGTGCTGGCCGAGTCCGGCGGTATACGGCACCTGTGGTGGCTGTTCGCCGTGGGAGCGGCCTTCCTGGTGGCGTTCGCCCGCTGGGAGCGCGCGGTCGCCGCCCGCGACGGCCACCCGCTCCTGGACCCCCGGCTGGTGACCGACGCCCGCGGCTATGCGATCGGCGCGGCCGTCGCCACCCTCTACTTCGTCGGCTTCAGCGGAGTGTGGCTGGGACGCTCGGCGTCGAGGCCGCCGTGGAGCTGCTGTTCCAGGGCCCGACCCTGCCGGAACGGCTCAAGGGCATCACGACGCGGCTCCCGCAGCCGACGGGTGGCTCGCCCACGAACGGCACCGCGGCGCAGGACGAACCGTCCGACCTGGTGAAGGTGACAGCGCGCCGAGACGGTGTGACCGTCGAGCTGTCCTCGGTCCTGGGAAGCCCGGACCGCCTCGCGGCCGCCCAGATCATCTGCACGGCCGTCGACGCCCAACGCGTCACCGCCCCGAGCGCCGGGCCGCTCCCCGTGACCGTCACCGGCCCGGACCACCGACGCGTCGAGGGCACCGGGAACCGGTGCGCCGTCGGCTAGCCGGAGAGCGCCAGCACCGCGCGCACGCGCTTGCCGCCGCCGGTGAGCGCGGTGACGTCGAGGTGGTCCGCAAGGCAGCGCACCATGGCGAGGCCGCGTCCGCTCTCGCCGTCGGCGGTGAACGGGCGGACCCGCGCCGGCAGCGGGCTGTCGTCGTAGACCTCGACCGTCACCCGGTCCTCGGTCACCTGCAGCCGCAACCGGCAGGCGCTACGGGCGTGTTGGGTGGCATTGGCGACCAGCTCGGACACGACGAGCTTCACGTCGTCGACCCGCTCCTGAGCAACCCGCGTCGCCCGTGGCCGGGAACGGGCGAGAAACCGTGAGGTGAGCCCTCGTGCCCGGCCCGCCGAAGCGGCTTCCTCGGGCAGCGTGAACTCCACACGCACCGAACGCCGATGGGTACGCCCCTGCGTACGCATCGTGGATCACATCCCCTCCTGGGACACCCGGTTTCCCCGCGGCCTGTCCGCACCGGGGCCGCGGCGGCTCGCCCACGGCCGGCCCTGTCCCGTCGTGATGCCCGGCCGTGAAGATCGTCAATCCCCCTCGCCAACACCCTTGCTTCCGAGGGGAGTTCGAGATCATGGATTCGTGCCGACCGGTCAGGTGCCGGGGTCGACTTCGGAGTGCGTGAACCGCACGGGTTTGCCCAGTGACCGGGCGTAGGCGATCTCGGCTCGGGTGCTGTCCCCGATGTGGTCGCCGACCACGAGCACCTCGTCAGCGAGCCGGATCTTCGCCCGGTGCAGATCGCCGAGCCGGAGCTTCAGCGTCTCGGCCCCGCCAGGGTCGGACCAGAGGCCGTGCGGCGACTTCATGTCACAAGCCGGCTTGACGACAATCCTTCCGGCCGCGGTCTCCCGCAGATCGGCCTCGGTCATCTCGGTCATGAAGCGGGTGGAGCCGCAGATCACCACGATGCGCGGGAGGCCCAACCGCGCCTTCGCGTCGGCGAGTGTCTCCTCGGGGGTGAGCGGTTGCGGGGACGACACCGGTTCCTCCTGACATCACCTGGGGTCGGCTCGACATCATGGCAGCGGTGGAAGCCTCACCGGTGCTGCTGCCCCCGGTGCTCAGATCGTCGCCCGGATGATCCCCACGGTGCGTGCCAGGTGTGGTTCGGAGCGGTCGGTGCGGTGGGCGACGGCCAGCTCCACGCGTGCGTCGGCCCCGGCCAGCGGCAGGTAGACGACGCCGTCGAGCGCCAGCGCGGTCACCGGCTCCGGCACCACCGCCACGCCCAGGCCGCCGGCCACGAGGGTGACCAGTGTCGATGTCTCGCCGACCTCGTGGCGGATGTGCGGCTCCACGCCCGCGTCGCGCAGCAGGCCCAGTACGACGTCGTACATCACCGACCGGCGGTCGGCCGAGTGCACGATCAGGTCTTCCCCGGCGAGGTCCGCGACGCGGAGCCTCCTCCGGCGCGCGAGGGGATGCTCGACCGGTACGGCGACGACGAGCCGGTCCCGGCGCAGGGTGTGCACGGTGAGGGAGAAGCCGACCGCGGGAGGGCGCAGCAGCGCCACGTCGATCGCGCCGGTGCGCAGCGCCTCCACCTGGTCGGGCGCCAGCATCTCGCCGCGGAACGAGAAGTCGACACCGGGCAGCTCCTCCGTCAGTCGGCGCGAGAGCGCGGGCAGCAGGCTGTACGTCGCCGAGCCCACGCACCCGATCGCGAGGTGTCCCACCGAGCCGGCGGCGACGCGCCGGGCGTGATGGGCGGCCTCGTCGACGTCGGCAAGGACGGCGCGCGCCCGTTCGAGATAGGCCCGGCCGGCCTCGGTGAGGTCGACCCGGCGGGTGGTGCGGTGCAGCAGCTCGACACCGAGCTCGGTCTCCAGCTGGCGGATCTGCTGGGACAGCGGAGGCTGCGCCATGTGGAGCCGCTCGGCGGCGCGTCCGAAGTGGCGTTCCTCGGCCACCGCCACGAAATACCGGAGGTGGCGCAGATCCATATCCCACCCATATCAATCGGCTCGAATATGCGTACTTCAGAATATCGTGGGTCGGGACTAGCGTCGCTGTCATGAGCGCTTTCATCTACGCCGCGACCCGGACGCCGTTCGGCCGCTTCAACGGCGCGCTGGCCGGAGTCCGACCCGACGACCTCGCCGCCGCCGCGATCACCTCCACACTCGCCCGGGTGCCGCACCTCGACCCCGCCGCGATCGGTGACGTCGTGTGGGGCAACGCCAACGGCGCGGGCGAGGAGAACCGCAACGTCGGCCGCATGGCGGCCCTGCTCGCCGGCCTCCCGGTGAGCGTGCCGGGGACCACGGTGAACCGGCTGTGCGGCTCCAGCCTCGACGCGGCGATCTCGGCCGGCCGGACCATCGAGTCCGGCGACGCCGAGGTGGTGCTCACCGGCGGAGTGGAGTCGATGACGCGGGCGCCGTGGGTCCTGCCCAAGTCGGCGAAGCCGTTCCCGGCCGGCGATGTCACCGCGGTCTCCACCACGCTCGGCTGGCGCCTGGTCAACCCCCGGATGCCGAAGGAGTGGACGGTCAGCCTGGGCGAGGCCAACGAGCAGCTCCGGGAACGCTTCGGGATCTCCCGCGAGCGCCAGGACGAGTTCGCCGCCCGCTCCCACCAGCTCGCCCACGCCGCCTGGGAGTCGGGCTTCTACGACGACCTGGTGGTGCCGGTCGACGGCGTGGACCTGACCCGCGACGAGGGCATCCGGCCCGGATCGACACCGGAGGTACTGGCCGGACTCAAGCCGGTCTTCCGCACCCCGGAGCAGGGCGGCACGATCACCGCGGGCAACGCCAGCCCGCTCAACGACGGCGCCTCCGCGGTGCTGCTGGGCAGCGAGAAGGCCGCCGCCACGATCGGGACCGAGCCCCTCGCCCGTATCGCCGGTCGCGGCGTGATGGCGCTGGAGCCGCAGGCCTTCGGCTACGCCCCCGTCGAGGCCGCCAACCGCGCGCTCGCCCGCGCCGGTATCGGCTGGGACCAGGTGGGCGCGGTCGAACTCAACGAGGCCTTCGCCGTGCAGTCCCTCGCCTGCATCGACGCGTGGAAGATCGACCCCGCCTCGTCAACCAGAAGGGCGGTGCCATCGCGATCGGCCACCCGCTGGGCGCCTCGGGCGGCCGTATCCTCGCCACCCTGGCCAAGGTGCTGCGCGAGACGAGGCAGCGGTACGGCGTCGCCGCGATCTGCATCGGCGTCGGCCAGGGCCTGGCCGTCGTACTGGAGAACTGCGCCGCCACGGAGGTGACCCGGTGAGCCGGGCGGAGATCATGGAGAGCGCCGACGCGGCGGTCGCCGGCATCGAGGACGGCTCCACCGTCCTGGTCGGCGGGTTCGGCCTGGCCGGCATGCCGTTCGACCTGATCGAGGCACTCATCCGGCAGGGCGCCAAGGATCTCACCATCGTGTCCAACAACGCGGGAAACGGCGATGTCGGACTGGCCGCGCTGCTCGCCGCGGGCCGGGTGCGCAAGGTGCTGTGCTCCTTCCCGCGCCAGGCCGACTCCTGGGTCTTCGACGACCTCTACCGCGCGGGGAAGATCGAACTCGAGGTCGTGCCCCAGGGCAACCTCGCCGAGCGGATGCGCGCGGCCGGCGCCGGCATCGGCGCCTTCTACAGCCCGACCGCGGTCGGCACACCGCTCGCCGAGGGCAAGGAGGAAAGGGAGATCGACGGCCGCAAGTACCTGCTGGAATACCCGATCAAAGGCGACTACGCCCTCATCGGCGCGCATGTCGCGGACACGCTCGGCAACCTCGTCTACCGCAAGACCGCCCGCAACTTCGGCCCGGTCATGGCCACGGCCGCCACGACGACCATCGTCCAGGTCGGCCAGGTCGTCGAGGCCGGCGCGCTCGACCCCGAGGCGGTCGTCACCCCGTCCATCTACGTCGACCGGATCGTCCGGGTGACGGCCCGTCACTACACCGTGCAGGGGGCCCGATGACCACCACCACGACCACCACGACCATCGATCACCCTCTCTCGATGGACGAACTGGCCGCCGTCATCGCACGCGACATCCCGGCCGGTTCCTTCGTCAACCTCGGCATCGGGCAGCCCACCAAGATCGCCGACCATCTGCCGGCCGGCTCCGGTGTGGTGCTGCACACCGAGAACGGCATGCTCAACATGGGCCCGAAGGCCGACGGCGACGCGGTCGACCCCGACCTGACCAACGCGGGCAAGGTCCCGGTGACCGAGCTGCCCGGCGCGGCGTACTTCCACCACGCCGACTCCTTCGCGATGATGCGCGGCGGCCACCTCGACGTCTGCGTCCTCGGCGCCTACCAGGTCGCCTTCAACGGCGACCTCGCCAACTGGCACACCGGCAAGCCCGACGACATCCCCGCCGTCGGCGGCGCCATGGACCTCGCCATCGGCGCCAAGGACGTCTACGTGATGATGACCCTCTTCACCCGCTCCGGTGAGCCCAAGCTCGTACCCCGGTGCACCTACCCCCTCACCGGCCTCGGCTGCGTCAGCCGCGTCTACACCGACCACGGTGTCTTCGACGTCACGGCCGACGGCGTACGGATCCGGGAGACGTACGGAGTCGGCGCCGACGAACTCGCCGAACGGCTCGGCATCCCGCTGCCGTAGCGCTCCGCGCGCCGTGCCCGGGGAACGGGAGGTCCTGCGGCGCGGCCTGCAGGCGTTCGCGACGCTCGGACACGGCCGAGGGCCGGGCGTCGCGGCGCGGTGTCCGTCGCAGCCGTCCGAAGACGCGTTGGTCAAGACTTGTACATGAACGCTTGTGCGGTTGTGCGGAGGCCCCGATCATTGGCCAAATCTCTCCTACGGCACGAGTACACAGGAGCGCCCGGTGACCGCTGGCCCCGTAGCACCCGAGTCGGCCGGTACGCCGGCAGCCGCACAGGCGGAGCGGCAGAAGCTGCGCAAGCACTTCAGCCGCTTCGACATCCTTTTCTTCCTGCTGTGCACCATCGTCGGCGTCGACACCATCGGCACCGTGGCCTCGTCCGGCGCCGAGGCCTTCACCTGGCTGATCGTGCTGGCCGTCGTGTTCTTCGTGCCCTCCGCATTGCTGACCGCCGAGCTCGGCGCCGCGTTCCCCGACGAGGGCGGCCCCTACATCTGGACCAGCCGCGCCTTCGGCCGCCTGGCCGGCGCCGTCAACAACTTCCTGTACTGGATCACCAACCCGGTCTGGCTCGGCGGCACCCTCGCCGTTGCCGCCGCCACCGCCTTCACGACCTTCTTCAACGACGGCAAGGACCTCGGCACCACCGCCTTCTACGCCTTCACCCTCGTCTTCATCTGGGTCGGCGTCCTCGCCGCGATCCTCTCCTTCGACGTCGGCAAATGGATTCCGACCATCGGTGCCTGGAGCCGCGTCGTCCTTCTGGGCCTGTTCACCGTCACCGTCGTGATCTACGGCATCAAGCACGGCCTGCACGGGTTCGGCCTCGGTGACTTCTCCCCGACGTACGCCGGATTCGTCGGCCTGGTGCCCGTCCTGATGTTCAACTACGTCGGCTTCGAACTCCCCAACACCGCCGGCGACGAGATGACCGACGCCCGCAAGGACGTGCCGTACGCCATCTTCCGCAGCGCCCTCCTCGCAGTCCTGCTGTACGGGCTGCCGATCCTCGGCATCCTGCTCGTCCTGCCCGTCAAGGCGATCAGCGGCCTCGGCGGCTTCCTCGACGCGATGCGCGAGGTCTTCACGGTCTACGGCGGCCATGTCGCCGCCGACGGCACGGCCACCCTCAGCGGAACCGGCACCGTCCTCGGCGACTTCGCGGCGATCGTGTTCATCCTCACGCTGCTGTCCTCCGGCGTCACCTGGGTCATGGGCTCCGACCGCGCCCTCGCCGTCTCCGGCTACGACGGCGCCGCGCCGCGCTTCCTCGGCGTCATCTCCAGCCGCTTCGGCACTCCGGTGCGGGTCAACATCCTCAGCGGCCTGGTCTCCACGCTGGTCCTGGTGCTGGCCCACGAACTCACCCACGGCAGCGCGGCCAAGCTCTTCGGCGCGGTCCTCGGCCTCGCCGTATCCACCACCCTGGTCAGCTACTTGGGCATCTTCCCGGCCCTCGCGGTACTGCGCCACAAGGCGCCGAGCGTCCCGCGGCCCTACAAGGCGCCCGCCCCGCTGGCGATCAGCATCGTGCTCACCCTGCTCATCTTGTTCGCCACCTTGCAGCTGGTGGCCCCGGGCGCGGGCGACCACTGGTTCGGCAAGGACTACGCGCCGGACGGTTGGAGCTATCACGAGCGTGTGAAGTACCTGCTGACGGAGGCCGTCCCCCTCTTCGCCTTCATGCTCCTCGGCGTCCTGTTCTGGGCCCTGGGCAGCCCCACCCGGAAGGCGGCCGCCAAGCAGTAGCGGACGCGCCGACAGGAGAAACGGATCCGGCACCACGCGACGGTTGCCGGATCCGCTTTTTCCGGCCCCTGGTCCTCCGGATCCCCCGCCGATGAATTGGTTGATGTACACCCCTGGCCGATATGCGCTACTCGCCGGTATACAAGCCCAGTTGAACGGGCGACGACCGCACGGGGGCCGTGCCCTGCCATGAGGCTCGGACTAGGAGGCTCTGCATGAAACGTGACACGCATCCGGCCGACGGGGCGCCAAGACGCCGACGGGCAAGGGCTGCCGCGGCGGCGGTGAGCGGCTGCGCGCTGGTGCTGGCCGTCGGGACACCGGCCGTCGCCCACGGCTCGCCCGGCGGGCACCAGGACGGGCAGTACGTGGCCCTCGGGGACTCCTACGCCTCGGGCCCGCTCATACCGCGCCAGGTCGACGCGAACTGCGCCCGGTCCGACCACAACTACCCCTCGCTGGTGGCGGCTTCGGGCAAGGGGACCGTCCTCACGGACGTGAGCTGCGCCGGGGCGACCACCGAGCAGATGTGGAAGCCCCAGGGCACCAACGGCCCCCAACTCGACGCCCTGAACTGGAACACGGACCTCGTCACGGTCCAGATCGGCGGCAACGACGTCGGGTTCGGCTCCATCATCGCCACCTGCGCCCAACTCGCCGGGACGGACCTCACGGGCAACCCCTGCCAGACCCACTACAACGCCTCCGGATACGACGAGTTGGCGCTCGCCGTCCTCAAGACGGCACCGAAGATCAACCAGGTGCTCCGGGCCGTGCACCACCGGGCGCCGCACGCGCGGGTACTGGTCGTCGGATACCCGGACCTCCTGCCCGACGACGGCACCGGCTGCTACCCCTCGGTGCCCTTCGCCGCGAAGGACTTCCCCTACCTGCGCGACACCGAGAAGCGCCTCAACCTGATGCTCCGCCTGACCGCGGCACTCAACCACGCCGAATACGTGGACACTTACGGCCCCACCCGCAGCCACGACATGTGCAAGCCCCCCGCCGACCGCTGGATCGAACCCCTGCAGCCGGCCTCCCCGGCGGCCCCCGCCCACCCCAACGCCAAGGGGG
>Ga0182007_10001802_pt1 | contig 11170 bp, 9 predicted proteins | sample Sormic07211113_1_FD_123023 | JGI IMG/M metagenome (GOLD analysis project Ga0182007, IMG submission 123023) | Rhizosphere microbial communities from Sorghum bicolor, Mead, Nebraska, USA - 072115-113_1 MetaG | ecosystem: Host-associated > Plants > Roots > Rhizosphere | place: USA: Nebraska... | reverse complement strand
GAGATCCCGGCCGCAGCGCAGCGCATCCACGAGTACCCGCACCAGCTCTCGGGCGGCATGCGCCAGCGCGTGATGATCGCGCTGGCCATGGCCTGCGACCCGACGCTGCTGATCGCCGACGAGCCCACCACCGCGCTCGACGTGACCATCCAGGCGCAGATCCTCGAACTCATGCGCCGGCTGCAGGCCGAAACGGGCATGAGCATCCTGTTCATCACGCACAACCTCGGCGTGGTCGCGCACCATGCCGACGACGTGGTGGTGCTGTATGCGGGCCGCGTGGTCGAGAGCGCGCCCGTGCGGCCGCTGTTCGCGCAGCCCGAGCATCCGTACACGCAGGGCCTGCTGGCCTGCCTGCCGGGCAAGGCGCGGCTGCCGGGGCAGCCCAAGCCGAAGCGGCTGTTCGCGATTCGCGGGCAGGTGTCGAGCCCACTCGCGCCGCCGCCCGGCTGCGCCTTCGAGCCGCGCTGCGACCAGGCGCTGCCCGAATGCAGCACCGCGATGCCGCCGCTGATCGAAACACACCACGGCCGCCAGGCGCGCTGCATCCGCGTGCAGCCAGCGCAACCCCTGAAGAGGGTCGCATGAGAAGCGCACGGCCCGGCGTGTTGCTCCTTCCCCTTCCGGGGGAAGGCTGGGATGGGGGCAAGCGGCGTTCGTTCGGCGCAGTGCTCCATCCAGTGCCGTCGTGCCCCCACCCCAACCCTCCCCCGGAAGGGGAGGGAGCCAATACAACATCCCCATGACCACCGCCGTCCCCCTCATCGAAGTCCGCGGACTCAAGAAGTACTTCGGCAGCAGCGATCGCCCCGTGCGCGCGGTCGACGACGTGTCGTTCGCGATCCGGCCCGGCGAGACGCTGGGCCTCGTCGGCGAATCGGGCTCGGGCAAGAGCACCATCGGCCGCACCGTGCTGCGCCTGCTCGAACGCACGAGCGGCCAGGTGCTGTACCGCGGCGACGACATCGGCACGCTGTCGGGCGAACGCATGCGCAAGCTGCGCAGCAAGCTGCAGATCATCTTCCAGGACCCGTATGCCAGCCTGAACCCCAAGATGCGCATCAGCGCCATCCTCGGCGAGGCGCTGTCCACGCACGGCCTGCACAAGGGTGCGGCAGCACGCGACAAGCGCATTGCCGAGCTGCTCGAAACCGTGGGCCTGCGCGCCGAGCATGCGAGCCGCTTTCCGCACGAGTTCTCGGGTGGGCAGCGCCAGCGCATCGGCGTGGCGCGCGCTCTCGCGGTGGAGCCCGAATTCATCGTGGCCGACGAGCCGCTGTCGGCGCTCGACGTGTCGATCCAGTCGCAGGTCATCAACCTGCTGGCCGACCTGCGCGAGCGGCTGGGCCTGACGATGCTCTTCATCTCGCACGACCTCGACGTGGTCGAGTACCTGTGCGACCGCGTGGTGGTGCTGTACCTCGGCAAGGTGATGGAAGTCGCCACCACCGACGAGCTGTTCGCCCGACCCTCGCACCCCTACACCCAGGCGCTGCTGGCCGCGAGCCCGAAGCCCGACCCGGAGGTCGCGACCGGGCGCATCGCGCTGAAGGGCGACATTCCCAGCCCCATCTCGCCGCCCTCGGGCTGCGTGTTCCGCACGCGCTGTCCGCACGCCATCGAGGCCTGTGCGCAAACGGTGCCGCCGCTCGACGAGATTTCCGCCGGACACTACAGCGCCTGCATCCGCAAGGAATTGCTCTCCAACATTGCCGCACGACCATGACCGATACCGCCACCACCGATTTCAACGACCCGCTGCTGAGCTGCAGTTTCAAGGGCTACCCGCGCACGCAGCCGCCGCGCCGCCGCAGCGAGATCGGCGCTGCCGGCTGGAACGTGCTGGCAGGCGACCTGCCGCTGCCGCTGGCCGTGCTCAAGCGCGAGGCGCTCGAGCACAACCTCGCGTGGATGCAGTCGCGCGTGCGCGAATGGGGCATCGACCTCGCACCGCACGGCAAGACCACCATGTCGCCGCAGCTGTTCCAGCGCCAGCTCGACGCCGGCGCCTGGGGCCTGACCTTCGCGACCGTCACGCAGCTTGCCGTGGGCGTGGCGGCCGGCGCGCGCCGCACGCTCATCGCCAACCAGGTGGTGAGCGACGAAGACCTCGCGGGCATCCAGCTGCTGCTGGCCGACCATGCCGACCTGCGCATCGTGTTCCTGGTCGATTCGCTGGCGCAGCTCGCGCTGATCGAGGACTGGTCATCGCGCCATCCCGCGAGCGAGCCTTTCGAGGTGATGATCGAGATCGGCGTCGACGGTGCACGCACCGGCTGCCGCACGCATGAAGAAGCCGTCACGCTGGCCACGCGGCTGCGCGCCAGCAGCGCCGCGAAGCTCGTCGGCATCGAGACCTACGAAGGGCAGGGTGCGACCGGCGCCAGCGAGCCCGACACGGCCTACGCCAAAACGTTGATGGACCGCGTGGAAGCCGTCGCCCGTCATTGCGACACCGAAAAACTTTTCGAGACCGACGAGGTGCTGGTGTCCGCAGGCGGCTCGGCCATCTTCGACCTCGTGGCCGGGCGTCTCAAGCCCGCGCTCGGCGCGCCGGTGCGCGGCCTGCTGCGCTCGGGCTGCTACGTCACGCACGACCACGGGTTCTACAAGCGCATGGTCAGCGCGGTGGACGAGCGCCTGGGCTGCGGCTGCGGCGAAAGCCTGGTGCCGGCGATGGAGGTCTGGGCCACGGTGCAGTCGCGCCCCGAGCCCGGCCTCGCGATCCTTGCCGTGGGCAAGCGCGACATCTCCTTCGACCTGTCGCTACCCGTGCCCATCGCGCGTGCCGCGCGCGGCGTGCTGCAGCCGCAGGCCGTGCCCGCCGGTTGGAAAATCACCGCACTCAACGACCAGCATGCCTACCTGCGCTGGGACGCGGGCGAGGAAGCCGAGGCGCCCAAGGTCGGCGACCGCGTCGGCCTCGGCATTTCGCACCCCTGCACGACCTTCGACAAATGGCACTGGATGCCTGTCGTCGAACAGGACTACCGTGTGAGCGACGCTGTCGCCATGCACTTCTGAACACGCACCGATGACTCCTTCCCTGCTTCAGAAAATCGGCGAGATCCGCAGCGACGCCCCGGCGACGCGGCGTGCGATTCTCGACCTGATCCTCGAAGACCCCGACCGCGTGCTCGAGGAAAGCTTCGAGCAGCTGGCCGAACGCTCGCGCAGCTCGGTGCCGACCATCATGCGCACCTGCCGCGACCTCGGTTTTGCCGGGCTGCGCGAGTTCAAGCTCGCGCTCGCGCAGGAACTGGCGCTGGGCGGCTCGCCGCTGCACCGCCGCGTCAACATCGAGGATGCGGCCGACGAAGTGGTGGGCAAGATCGCGCGCAGCGCGGCGGCCTCGGTCTCGGGCGTGCGCGGCCAGCTCGACATGCAGGTGCTCGACGGTGCAGTGGCCGCCATCGCGGCCGCGCCGCACGTCGACCTGTATGGCGCGGGCGCGACCTCATGGTTCATGGCCAACGACCTGCAGGCCCGGCTATTCCGCCTCGGCCTGTCGGCCAACGCCTGGGCCGACTATCACCTGCAGCAGGTGGCCGGCGCGGCGCAGCGCCCGGGCGGCGTGGTCATCGCCATCTCGCACGTGGGCGGCATGCCCTCGCTGCTCGACGCGGTGGACATCGCGCGCGGGCAGGGTGCCAAGGTGGTCGCGATCACCCGGCCCGGCACGGCGCTGGCGGCCAAGGCCGACTTTCTGCTCGGACTCTCGGTGCCGGACGACGCGGTAATGCACGTGGGCATCGACGCCTACCTGACGCACCTCACGGCCATCGAGATCCTCACCGTGCTCGTGGCCCAGCGCCGCGGCGAGCCCGCAGTGCAGCGCCTGCAGCGCGCGCGCGAGGCCTTCCAGCGCCATGGCATCGACGCCACCACGCATCCACTGCAGAGCTGGGATGGCGGCGGCATCAGCGGGGGAGGGCGAGCATCGTGAGCCAGGATTCCAAAGCCATCCTGCTCGAGGCCGGCCTCGTGGTCGACGGCTCGGGCGGCCCCTCGTGGCCCGGCGACGTGCTGCTGCAGGCCGACCGCATCGTCGCGCTCGGCGAAGGCCTGCGCGGGCGGCTGCCCGACGGCCTCGCGCTGGCCGACGTCGAGATCGTCGACTGCCGCGCCAAGGTCATCGCGCCCGGCTTCATCGACGCGCACACGCACGACGACGCCATCGTGCTGCGCGACCCGCTGTGCCTGCCCAAGGTGTCGCAGGGCATCACCACGGTGGTCACGGGCAACTGCGGCATTTCGCTCGCGCCGTACCGCACGCCGCAATCGAAGCCGCCTCTTACGCTGCTGGGCGCCGATTCGTTCAAGCACGCGACCATGGCGGAATACCGCGCGGCCGTCGATGCGACGCAGCCCGCGCTCAACGTGGCCGCACTGGTCGGCCACACCACGCTGCGTTTCGCGACCATGCAGGTGCTGGACCGTCCCGCCAGCGCCGACGAACTGGCGCGCATGGAAGCGCTGCTCGACAGTTGCATGGCCGACGGAGCGCACGGCATGTCGTCGGGCCTGTTCTACGAAGAAGCCTTTGCCGCGCCCGCCGAGGAGGTGACGGCGTTGGCGCGCGTCGTGGCCCGCCACGGCGGCGTCTACGCCACGCACCTGCGCAGCGAGATGCAGCAGATCATCGAGGCGCTGCACGAGGCCGGCGACTCGGCCTTCAGCGCCGGCGTGCCGCTCGTCATCTCGCACCACAAGTGCGCCGGGCCGGCCAACTGGGGCCGTACCAGGGAAACCCTGCCGCTGATCGAGTCGCTGGCGCGGCGCCAGAAGATCGCGATGGACGTCTACCCGTATGTGGCCGGCTCGACCGTGCTGCGCGAGGACCTGGTCGACGGCGTGATCGACGTGCTGCTCACCTGGTCCGACCCGCATCCCGAGATGATGGGCCGGCTCATTTCCGACATCGCGCGCGAATGGGGCACCACCGAGCAGGAGGCCTGCCTGCGCCTGAAACCGGGCGGCGCCTGCTATTTCCAGATGCAGGAGGAAGACGTGGAGCGCGTCATCGCGCACCCGCTCACCATGATCGGCAGCGACGGCCTGCCGCACGACCGCCATCCGCATCCTCGCCTCTGGGGCGCCTTTCCGCGCGTTTTTGCGCGCTATTGGCGCCAACGCCGCCTTTTCACACTTGAACAGGCAGTGCACAAGATGACCGGCATGACGGCGCGCAACCTGCGCATTGCCGAGCGCGGCCTGCTGCGCCCGGGCGCCATGGCCGACGTGGTGGTATTCGACCCCGAGACCATCGCCGACACCGCCACCTATGAGCAGCCGCACGGTGTGAGCCTGGGCGTGGAACGGGTGTTCGTGAACGGCGTGCTGGCCTATCGGGGCGGCGAGGCCGAAGCCCGGGTGCTTGCGCGGGCGGGCCGGATGCTGGCGCGGGGGGCCTGAAGAGCGGGGCGGGGCGCCATATCTGGCCGGGAATAACCTCAAGACCTCTAAAGTTCTAACACTCTCGGCAAAAATCAGTCAAACTTGTACATCTTATTGGCCGTCGAATTCCGACAGGAGCAAAGATGGACAAGGACGCTGAAGGCCTTGGTGCTGATTTCGAGCTGTGGCAGCAGCTCACGGACGACTACGAAGCCGCGTTGGGCGCCCTGGCCCGGGGCGAGCCGGGCGCGCGAGAGCGGGTGGTCCGGTTGTCGTTGGCACTTCAGCAACTGCATCCGGACCTCTCCCCCGTCGACCACGACTGCTGAGGCACCGCACAAGATCGGCAAGCTCAGTCCCGCGCCGGCTCCTCTTCCGCCTGTGCCTGGAACATGCGAGTGAAATCGCAGCACGCCTGCGCCAGCATCACGATGGACGAGGTGAGCGCGCTGCGGTGCTCGCCCTTGTGCATCGCCACGTAGCGCACCACGGGCAGGGCTGGCGCCACATCGATCACCGTCAGCATGCCGGCCGCCACCAGCGGCTGCAGGCATTGGCGCGGCAGGTAGCTCACGCCCAGTCCCGACACAGTGAGCCCGGTCAGCGCCACCAGGTTGCTCACCACGATCACGTTGGCGGGCTGCACGCCCTGCTCCTTCATCCAGGCGTCATAGGCGCGGCCGGTGCCCGAGTTGTTGCCCTGCACCAGCATGCGATGCCGCGCGAGCTCGTGCAGCCGCACGGTGCCGCCGGCCGGCACCACGCCGGGCTTGCACATCCATGCGCTCGTCACCTGGCCGATGGCCTTGTGCTGCAGCCGCGAGTCGGCGAAGGTGTCAGGCACGATGACGAGGTCGAGTTCGTCGGCCAGCAGCTTGTCGCGCAGCTGCAGGCTGTCGTCCACGTCGGGCTCGAGGATCACCTTGGGGTAGTGCTGCTGGATCAGGCCGACCAGCCGCGGCAGCCACGTCATGGCGGTCAGCTCGGTCACCCCGATGCGGATGCGCCGCTCCACCACGCCGGGCTTGCCGAACTGCTCGATGGCCGCGTCGCGCTGCGCCAGCAGCTTCTGTGCGAGCACGTACATCTCCTCGCCCTTCTCGGTGAGCCGCGCGGTGCGCTGGCTGCGGTCGAACAGCTCGGTGTCGAACAGCTGCTCCAGCTCGTGCACCCGCTTGGAAATGGCCGACTGCGAGGTGTTGAGCTGGTTGGCCGCCTGCGCAAAGCCGCCGAGGCGGGCGATCCAGTACAGGGCTTCGAGTTGCTTGAAGGTCATCACGATCGCGGCTCCAGCGATATGCGGTTGATAGAACGCTTTTATTCATGCGATTCGATCACAAAAAATCGCTTTTAGAAATTCATCGCGAAGCCGAAGATTCGCCCGAGCCAACGTCATCGACTCTTCAAGGAACCACCATGGACCTCAGGAAACTGCCTCTCGCACTCGGCCTCATCCTCGCTTTCGCCTGCGGCGCCGCCAGCGCACAGGACGGCGGCACCCTGCAGAAGATCAAGGAGAGCGGCACGATCCAGATCGGCGCGCGCGACAGCCAGATCCCGTTCTCGTACAAGCTCAGCGCCGACAGCGCACCCATCGGCTTCACCAACGACATCTGCCTGAAGATCGTCGACGCGGTGAAGGCCAAGCTTGGTCTCGCGAAGATCGAGGTGCGCTACACCATGCTGAATTCGACCAACCGCATCCCGCTGCTGCAGAACGGCACCGTCGACCTCGACTGCGCCACCACCACCAACACCACGCAGCGCCAGCAGCAGGTCGACTTCGCGCCCAGCCACTTCGTGACCAACATCACCGCCGCCGTGAAGAAGTCCTCGGGCATCAACGCGCTGGCCGACCTCAACGGCAAGAACGTGGCCACCGTCTCGGGCAGCACCTCGATCCAGCTGCTGCGCGGCGCGCGCAAGAGCGGCGCCATCGAAGTCAACGAGATCGCCGGCAAGGACACCTCCGACGGCTTCCTGCTGCTGTCCACCGGCCGCGCCGATGCCTATGTGCTCGACGACGTGCAGCTCGCCGGCATGGTCGCCAGCGCGACCAACCCCGGCGACTACAAGCTGCTGAAGGAGTCGCTGCGCCAGGAGCCCTACGGGATCATGCTGCGCAAGGACGATCCGCAGTTCAAGGCGCTGGTCGACGAGACCGTCACCGGCCTGATGAAGTCGGGCGCCATCGAGCAGCTCTACACCAAGTGGTTCCTCTCGCCGATTCCACCGAAGAACGCGAACCTGAACTTCCCGATGTCGGACGCGGTGCGCGAGATCTACAAGAACCCCAACAACAAGGGCGTCTGAGCGATGGATTCCAAGCTGTCTTTGAACCACCCCCTCGGACTGGCCTTCTCCGACGCGCTCATGCGCGAGGTGAAGAGCCGCTTCCTGCAGGTCGACCACGACCACCACGGCCGCGAACGCCTGTACTTCGACAACGCGGGCGGCTCCTTCCGCCTCAAGGCCGCGGCCGAGCGCTTCGCGCAGGTCGACGCCATTCCCGACAACGCCGAGCGCATCCACGCCACGGCCGTCGAGCTGCAGGACATCCAGGCCAAGGGAAGCGCCGACCTGCGCACCATCCTCAACGCCACCGGCGGCAGTGTGTACGCCTCGCTCACCGCATCGGGCGCCATGTTCGACATGGTGCGCGCGGTGGCCGAGAACGTGCCGGGTACGAACATGGTCACCACCGTGCTCGAGCACCCCTCGGCCTTCGACGCGATGAGCCTGTATGCCGAGCGCCTCGGCCGCGAGCTGCGCGTGGCGAAGAGCAACCCGGTGACCGGCGGCGTCGACGTGGACGAGATCGTGCGGCTGGTCGATGAGAACACCTGCCTGCTCAACGTGATCTACGCGTCGAACATCTCGGGCGCCAAGCTCGACATGGCCGAGATCGTGCGCCGCGCGCGCGAGATCAAGCCCGACCTGTACATCCTGGTGGATGCCGTGCAGCACGCGCCGCACGGCCTCATCGACCTGCAGAAGACGCCGGTGGACGGCATCAACCTCGCGCCCTACAAGTTCTTCGGCTGCCGGGGCTCGGGGCTGTCATGGATGTCCGAGCGCGCGGCCGTGCTGCCGCACCACAAGCTCGCAGGCAAGAAGCCCGGCTACTGGGACCTGGGCAGCGCCGCGCCGTGGCAGTTCGCGGTGCTCACGGAAATCGTCGACTACGTGTGCTGGCTCGGCGGGCACTTCGTCGACGCCACCGACCGGCGCGCGTTGTTCTCGGCAGGCATCACGCACATCGAACTGCACGAGCGCGCGCTGCTGGCAGTGCTTCTGGACGGCAACGAAAACGCCACCGGCATGCGCAAGCTCGAGGGCGTCAATGTGTTCCTCGACTACCAGGACCTGAGCAAGCGCGACCTGATCCTGGGCATCGGCTTCGACCGCATCGACTGCACGCAAGCCGTGGTCGAGTACGGCTTGCGCGGCGTGACAGTCTACGAGCGCGTGGCGACCAGCATCTACTCGAAGCGCATGCTCGAATCCTTCGGGCTCGCGGGCACGGTGCGGGTGTCGCCGCTGCACTGCAACTCCATCGCGGATGTGGAGAAATTCCTGCGCATCACGCGGGAGATCGCCGCGGACATCTGACTGTCATGAAGCGCCGTGTTCAGTAGTCGGCATGCTTTTGGCGGGGTACCGCCCTGCCAAGGCTACTGCACCGCGTCGTCCACGCTCCACGGCGCATACACCTGCGCCTTCAGGTCGGGCGAATCCACCTTGGCCAGCAGGTCGCGCACGCTGTCCTTCACGCGCGCCAGCGACAGGCGCGCGCCACGCACGCGCACATAGGCCGCAAAGTCGCACAGCGCCTCGATGCTGGTCGCGTCGAGGTCCGGCGACTCCTCCAGGCTCAGCACCATGCGTTGCAGGCCCGGCGTCGCGTCGATGCGCGCACGGATCGACGCAAATACCGCATCCGCATTGCCGAAGAACAGCGGCACCTCGGGTCGCGCGATGAGCACGCCCGGCGGCACCACGGCCTCGGGGTGGCGTGCCGTGTCGACGAAGTCATGGCTCCCGCCCAGCCGCCCGAGCCAGCTGACGGTGGTGCGCGAGAAGCCGCGCAGCAGCAGCAGCAGGCTCACGCCAATGGCAGCCAGCAAGCCGTCGAGCACACCCAGCAGCAGCACCGCGGCCACCGCCACCAATGCCACGAGCCGGTCGCGCCGCCACTGGAAGTACGGCCGCAGTGCTGCCGGGTTCAGCGTGTGGCTCACCGCGTGGATCACAATGGCCGCCAGCAGCGGCTCCGGTGTGTGCGCGATCCACGGCAGCAGCGTCAGCACAGCCACCAGCACCACCAGCCCAGCCACGATGCCGGCCGCGCGGCTCTGCGCACCGGCCGATTCGTTGGCCGACGTGGCCGAGTAGCCCGCGCCCACCGGCATGCCCTGGAACAGCGCCGACAGCAGGTTCGCGCCACCGAGCGCCAGCAGGTCGCGGTTGGCCGACACGTTGTCGCCGTGGCGCATCGCGAAGGTGCGGATCGAGCCGTACGACTCGGCATAGAGGATCAGCGCCATCGCAAAGGCCAGCCCGCCGAGGCTCTGCCATTGCGAGCGGTCGAGCTGAGAAACGCCCGGGTGCGAGAAGTCGAGCGAGATCGGCCCCACCGACGCCACGCCCCAGGCATGGCACAGCCCGCTCACGTCGAGCGCGATGCCGGCCACGATCACGAGCAGCGCCGCCGGCACCGCGCGCCATCGCGCGAGGCCGCGCAGCAGCACGAGCGCTACCAGCGCCATGGCCGCCCCCGCAAGGCTCCAGTGCCGCCATTGGACCGCGAGCCCTGCGGCGAGCCGGAAGAAATCGCTGTGCGCCGGCTGAACCGCCAGCACCTTGGGCAGCTGCTTGACCACGATGGTCAGCGCAAGCCCCAGCGCGAAGCCACGCAGCACCGGCTTGGCGATCAGGCTGGACACCGCGCCGAGCCTGGCAATGCCGGCGATGACGAAGAACGCCCCGGCCAGCAGCACGATGCCCGCGCCCATCGCGAGCCGCGTGGCCGCATCGACACCCGTCACCGACATGGTGGCCGCGAACAGCACCGCGGCGGAAGACGAGGTGGCCGAGACGATCGCGAAGCGGCTGCTGCCGAAGAGGCCGTAGACGAGAAGGCCCGCGAACAGCGCGATCACGCCGGCTTGCGGCGGCAGCCCCGCGATGCCCGAATAGGCCACGGCCTCGGGCAGCAGCAGGCCTGCGATGGAGACGCCCGCCACGATGTCGGCCAGGCCGGGGCGGCGAGGGGTGGGCGTGGGCATCGGGGTTGGGGGCGTTTCCTCGGTCATGGGCAAGTGTGCTGTGGCCGCCCCGATGCTGGCAACGGGTGGCGGACCGGAACCTGACGGCGGGGCGCCTGGGGTGCTGCGCGACCGGGCATACTCGCGCGCGCTCCACATTCCAACACTTCACAGCAAGGACCCCATGTCAGGACACGGCTTTCACGTGCACGGCCCGCACGATCACGAACTCGAACACGCCGCAACCGGCGGCCATGGCCACGGCCCCGAAGACGGCGCCGCGGCTCATTCAGGCGGCATGAACATGACGAGCAAGATCGCGGTGTGCACCGCCGTGATCGCCACCTTCGGCGCGATCTTCTCGTACATGGGGGGTGCCACGCAGGCCAACGCCGGCCTCTACAAGAACAACGCCGCGATCAAGAAGACCGAGGCGTCGAACCAGTGGAATTACTGCCAGTCGAAGAGCACCAAGCAGGCGCTGGCCGAATTCGCACGCGACACCG
>Ga0182007_10001801_pt1 | contig 11180 bp, 5 predicted proteins | sample Sormic07211113_1_FD_123023 | JGI IMG/M metagenome (GOLD analysis project Ga0182007, IMG submission 123023) | Rhizosphere microbial communities from Sorghum bicolor, Mead, Nebraska, USA - 072115-113_1 MetaG | ecosystem: Host-associated > Plants > Roots > Rhizosphere | place: USA: Nebraska... | reverse complement strand
TTTCAGGAAGATCCGCAGCCATTTGAAGGGGGCTATACATCGTTAAGTACAAAGCCAATTGATTGGCAATGGTGCTATTCACATGCGAATGATTAGCCGGATTGATTTTAGTCATATCCATTTCAAATATTCCAGGTGTATAATCCATTGGCCCGCCTATTTGACGGGTAAAAGGTAAAACGGTCACATGGTTAGGCTTTGAACCACCGAAAGCCTGGTATTCAGTGCCCCTGGCAGATTCATTACTGATCAAATTCGGGTAAGTACGCCCAATACCCGTTGGCCTCACCGCCTCATGTGCATTGACCATAATTTGATAAGCCGCAGCCTTTTCCAATGCATACTGGTAATGGTTCACAATCCATTGGCTGTAATGGTTCTCTCCCCTTGGAAGGATATCACCTACATAACCACTTTTTACCGCATCGTAACCATTGTTCTTCATGAACTGGTAAGCCTGATCCATGTGTCGTTCGTAATTACGGATCGATGATGATGTTTCATGGTGCATGATCATTTTTACACCTTTAGATTTGGCATAATCCCTGATCCCTGCTAAATCAAAATCCGGGTAAGGGGTAACGAAATCAAAAACATAGTCTTTCGAATTGCCAAACCAGTCTTCCCATCCAATATTCCAGCCTTCCACCAAAACACCATCAAAACCATGCTTAGCTGCAAAGTCTATATATTTTTTAACATTAGCTGTTGTAGCGCCATGTTTGCCATTCGGCTTTGCCTTTGTATAATCGGTAATACCCAACTGTACCGAAGGAAATTCATCGGTATAAGCCCATGAACTTTTCCCTACAATCATTTCCCACCATACACCCACATATTTCGTTGGTTTAATCCAGGAAGGATCTTCTATTTTATTAGGCTCATTTAAGTTATAAGTCATTTTTGAAGCAAGTATATCACGGGCATCATCACTTACAATAACTGTGCGCCAAGGTGTGGTAAAAGGAGCCTGCATATAACCTTTATCACCATTCACATCGGGGGTGAGCCATGACTCAAAAATCATGTTTTTATCATCAAGGTTAAGGTGCATCACCGCATAATCCAACAGGGCGGCTTCATGCAAATTGATGTATAGACCATTGTCTGTCTTCATCATCAGCGAGGTTTGAACACCTGTGGGAGAAAATGAAGTCTGGGAAATATTTGCCGTTATTGCTTTTGTCGTCAAGCCTCTGATTTCAGATAACTTCGAAGTGGTATAATCGTACTCTTGTGTATCATAATCGCCAGCAATCCAGAAAGCAGTATGATCACCAGCCATCGCAAACTGCGTTTTTTCTTTCTTGATCACAAAGTAAGTAAGGTTCTTTTGTGATGGAAATTCATATCGGAAACCTAGTCCGTCGTTGAACAGGCGGAAACGGATGATCATTTTCCGGCCCGTTTCTTTTTGATCCAGGGTTACAGCCAGTTCATTGTAATGATTGCGGATGGTTTTTACTTCGCCCCATACCGGGTTCCAGCTTTCATCAACATTGGCTGTTTTGGTGTCTGTGATGGTAAAATCATTCAACAAGGACTTTTTATCGTTTTTTAACTCTAGTCCGAGTTTACTGGTTTTTACCACCGCTTTATCTTTAAAGGTGAGGCTGTAACTTGGCACACCGCCGCTTTGCAGGGAAAAAATCATGGCCTGTTTGCCATCAGGAGATTTGAGTTGCTGTGCTGTTGCTATGCCATAGGAGTATGATAAAAATGCGATGAGTATAAGTTTCTTCATATTTATTTATTGAATATTTGTTTGTTTTTCGATCTCTGCTGGTTAACCGGGATGTAGGAAAGCAAAGCTAATGGAAATTTAATCGCTAGTTGTTAAACGGAAAAGATTCCTTTGTGACACTTGATCGTCAGGCAAGAATGGACCTGCGATGGATATAGGGTGAATGTACGCTGTATCTACGTTTTTGCGGGAAAAGGTAGATACACTGTGGACTCAAGGTAGATCCACCGTAGATCCATTAAAGTGAGAGGTTCAAGTTATGCTAACAACTCTTATCTTTATACCTTGGCCTCATCGTTATATCAAAATCCGCCTATGCGTTACCTCAAAACACTGCTTCTATTTTTAACCATTGCCTTCTTCAGTTTCCATGCCAAGGCACAACAACCCGAGACCGCTGCAAGTCTCGACAGCACAGCCTTAAACGAAGCGATGATGGTGCAGGAAGAGCAGCAGAAAAGAATTGATTCACTGGTCAAAGTTCAGTTGCAGCGGGAACTGGCAACGGTATCCGGGAATTTGAAGCGGACAGCAGAACTGGAGGACAGGCTGCGTAAAATTGCAGTGAGCGACTCCTTGCGGGCTATCGTACAAATGGAGAAACTCAATGCGATGAGAAAAAAAACAGTTGGTTATCCGGTATCGCTCAACAAGGATACGCTGTTCTTCATTTATACCCGTTCTGGTTCTTTTAATGCAAAAGAGCGGGCAAAATCCAACTCCGCTAAGATTGAAAAAATATACAAAGACCCTTTCTACAAACCAGACTCCCTGATGGTTGCCGAAAATGAGGGCAGTTTTGATATCATTTACAATAATACCGATGTCATCATGAGTATTGGCAACCTGGACGGGCTTTGGTTTAACAAGAGTAATGGAGACCTGGCCAGGGAATACCTGGATATCATCAAAAAAAGCATCGCTAATGAGCGTCAGGCAAATAGCCTGATTAACTGGCTGAAACGCTTAGGACTGGTGCTTTTGATCGTCAGCTTATTGGTTGTCATCGTTTCTGTGATTAATAAGTGGTTCAGGCGAATAGCGGAAATCATTTCCGCGAACAAGGAACAGTACTTGCAAGGGCTGCGACTCAAAAACGTCAAGCTCATCACAGCAGATCATCTCGAAAATGCGCTGCTCCGGCTAAGTACTGCAATAAGGATTTTTGTCATTATCCTGATCTTCTACTTGTCGCTTCCCCTGCTGTTTAGCATATTTCCGGAAACAGAAGCCTGGACAGGAACCTTACTCAGCTGGATATTGGGTCCATTGCGGTCGGCAGCCAAGGCGGTAGTGGATTACCTGCCGGATTTATTTAAGGTTATCGTTATCTATTTAATTTTCAGGTACCTGATTAAAGCCGTCAAGTATGTGTTTTTCGAAATTAAGCGTGGAAATATTCAGTTTCGCGGCTTCCATGCCGACTGGGCCATCCCTACCTTCAACATCCTAAGGATTTTACTCTATGCTTTTATGCTGATCCTGGTATTTCCTTTCCTCCCTGGCTCCAGTTCGCCGGCCTTTCAGGGCGTATCCGTATTTCTTGGTATATTGATTTCTTTAGGATCATCCAGTGCAATTTCCAATATTGTAGCTGGCCTGGTGATTACCTATATGCGGCCCTTCAGGGTTGGCGACCGGGTAAAAATCGGGGAAGTGGTAGGCGACGTCATGGAAAAGACCATGCTGGTGACGCGCATCAAGACCGTTAACAATGAAGACATTACGGTGCCCAACTCCATGGTGCTTTCCAGTTCAACTGTTAATTTTTCAAGTCATACCAAAAATGAAAAGCAGGGATTAATTGTGCATTATACAGTGACCGTAGGCTATGACGTGCCCTGGCAGCAGGTATATGATATGTTAATAGCATCGGCGTTGAAGACCGTCCATATCCTGGAAGATCCCAAGCCCTTTGTCTTGCAAACCAGTCTGGATGACTTTAGTGTTTCTTATCAGATTAATGCTTATACCAAACAAGCCAATGTACAAGGATTGATCTACAGCAACCTGTTGGAAAACATACAGGATGTTTTTAAACAAGCAAATATTGAGATCATGTCTCCGACTTACCATGTGGTGAGGGATGGTGGGAAGGAACTTGGGTTGTAATAGCTGCTCCCATCCCATCTTGCTCTTCCATTTTGGAAGAGCAAGATTTTAAATTCTTCTTCAGTTAAACGGAACATAAAATCATCAGGAAAGCGTTTGATATTCCTTCCAATTGCCTTATTTAAGTTGCCTGTAGTTACATGGTATAATTTTGCTAAATCTTCATCTAACATAACCTTCTGGCCACGAATAAAATATATCTGGTTCATTATAATTTCGTCAGGTATGATCAGGGGCTTAGTTTCTTCGCTCATATTTCAACATTTAGTATACCAGCGACGATTAAGACGCCAGTTAATTTACTTTTAAATTTTAAATATATGTTAGTTTACTTCTCAATAGCGACATCAGCTCGCGCATAATAATATCACTAAAAGACTCATCACGCATAATGAATTTTAACGGGTGCAAAATCAAACAAGCAGGTAGGAGCATTAAAAAAACATGGAAATGGTCTATTAATTTTTTTGTAATGAGTTGATAATTAGGTATTTTGTATAGAAAAAAAAACTATGAAAAAGGCCCCGAAAATCACTCTGCTGCATCTTAGTCTACTGCTCATTTTTTTCTGCTTATCCTGTGGTCAGCGTACAGGAACTTCCGGCCAGGAAAACGACAGTATATCCTTATCGAAAGATGAAGTAATAGATGATCAATTCCTCACCGAAACGCTACAGTCAAAGCTTAACCCTGACACAGTGCTAGCCATCCTAAAGATGCGCAACGGGGAATATGTAGAAGACAATCTAACCGTGCGCAATACGTCAGAAAGGATTAGAAAGGCCTCACTTGGTCAGTATCCTGCTGCTGTCATCCTCTCCTGCCTGGATTCGAGGGTGCCTGTAGAAGACGTGTTCCACTCTGGTATAGGTGATCTTTTCGTGGCCAGAGTCGCAGGGAACATTTCCAATGAAGATATTCTGGGTAGTCTGGAGTACAGCTGTAAGGTTGCAAAAGCAAAATTGATCGTCGTATTGGGACACGAACACTGTGGAGCAATAAAATCAGCTGTTGAAGGTGTCGAGCTTGGAAATATCACAGCACTTTTAGCCAAAATCAATCCTGCAATCCAATCACTGAAGGATTTTGAAGGTGAACGGAATTCTAAGAACCCGGCCTACCTGGAGGCCGTGACCAAGCAGAATGTTAGGGTTACCGTAGCAAACATCCGCAGAAACAGTCCGATACTGAAGGAGATGGAAGCCAAAGGCGAGTTAAAAATCGTTGGGGCAGAATATCATATGGAGACCGGTAAAGTAGAATTCCTGCAATTATAAATATTTTCGGTGGGGCTGGTAAAACCAAAAAAGGGATCAATGCAAAAAAAGCCTGCAATTTTGTGATTTGCAGGCTTTACGGCCGATTTAGGCTAATAGCAAAAAAGCCACTCGATATGAGCAGCTTTTTGCGGACCGGACGGGACTCGAACCCGCGACCTCCGCCGTGACAGGGCGGCATTCTAACCAACTGAACTACCGGTCCGTTTGATCTTTAAAAGATCGTTTAACCCTTTCGGGAATGCAAATATATGGTGAATATATCAATAACAAGCTTTTTTCTTAATTTTTATTTTAAGCTTTTTAAACTATTCCTCCAACATATTGGCCTGCATACCAGTTTATCGATCGCCAACCACCTTAATTTGAGGATCGTGTCATTAAAAGCCTTCCTACCATAGGGCTGGAAAATGTGGTGGAGATGGATAGAAATTTCATTCGAATAGCTATCTTGTGATACCCAATATAAACCCTCCATTCATGATGATACGTATTTTTTGCCTGCTCTTCTTTTGCCTGTTTATAAATATCGATGCTTTTGCGCAAAAGAAAAATGCCGGTTACCAATATTTAATCAAAAGGGCAGCCTCAGCCATCAATATTGATGGTGTGATGGATGAGCCAGCCTGGCTTCAGGCAGATTCCGCGGATAATTTTTTCATGGTATTGCCCATGGATACCAGTTCCGCCAAAGTACGTACACATGTACGAATGACTTATGATGATAAGAATTTATACATAATTGCAGTTTGCTATAACCTGGTTCCAGGCCCTTACATGGTTGAATCTCTGAAAAGGGATTTCAACTTTTCAAAGAACGATAACTTCCTGTTGTTTATGGATCCTTTTGATGCGCGTACCGATGGCTTTAGCTTTGGTTCAAATGCTGCAGGCGGGCAATGGGACGGCAGTATGTATGAAGGCAGCAAAGTTGACCTCAGCTGGGACAACCGGTGGTTTTCTACCGTTAAAAACGATGCCGAAAAGTGGGTATGGGAAGCTGCGATCCCTTTCAAGAGCATCCGTTATAAAAAAGGAATACGTGAATGGGGCATTAACTTTAGCAGAAATGACCTAAAAACTGCTGAAAAGTCTAGTTGGACACCAGTTCCACGGCAATTCCCTACAGCTTCACTTGCCTATACCGGAACGTTGGTCTGGGATGAAGAACCCCCAACCGCCACCAGCAATGTTTCCATCATTCCTTATGCCCTTTCCAGCTTTTCTAAAGATTATGAACATAATGGCAGCAGTGAGTTCCCTTATGACTTTGGTGGCGATGCAAAGATATCGTTAACCCCCTCCCTTAATGTTGATTTAACCGTAAATCCTGATTTCTCCCAGGTGGAAGTAGACCAGCAAGTAACGAACCTGAACCGCTATGAACTGTTTTTCCCCGAGAAAAGGCAGTTCTTTCTGGAGAATGGTGACTTGTTTTCAAACTTTGGCTATTCAGATATCCGTCCTTTTTTTTCCCGCCGAATTGGTTTAAATACCCCTATTGCATTTGGTGCCCGTATTTCAGGAAAGATCAATCAAAACTGGCGCATTGGCGCCATGAATATGCAAACCCGCAGCGATGCAGCCATCTCGCAGGCTGCACAAAATTATAGTGTAGTTACGCTGCAACGTCGGGTTTTTGCAAGATCTAATATTGGCCTTTTATTTGTAAACAGAGATGCCACCGGCTCTTTAGCCAATGCGGGTGATAATAATACCTATAACCGGAATATAGGACTGGAATACAACCTTGCTTCATCAAATAACCTCTGGACAGGTAAAGTATTAGGGCTAAAATCCTTTTCACCCGGCGTAAAGGGTGATGACGAAGTCGTATCCGGGCATTTACAGTATTTAAGCAAGCACTGGACGCTATACCTCCAGCAAGAATATGTAGGTAAAAATTATAACGCGGAGGTTGGTTATGTACCAAGAAAAGGATTTATAAAGTTGAGTCCCATCGTGCAGCGCAATTTTTTCCCAAAAAGCGGGAATATCCTGGCGCATAGCCTACAAATTGCATCCACTTACTTTTTTGATCCATCCTTTAACCGTACCGACAACCAAAGCACACTTTCATACTTGCTTACTTTCCGTAACCAAAGTAGCTTGACGTTTTCCGGAATCAATGATTATGTGATGTTGCTGCAGCCTTTTGATCCGGTGAGGATAGGCAGCGGAATGCTTCCCCTGGGTTCAAAGCATAGCTGGAATACAGCGGCAGTTAAATTTGTGTCTAAACCGCAAAATGTTTTCACTTACCTGATCGATGCAACCTATGGAGGATATTATGCTGATGGCATCCGTAAAAGTGTAACCAGCCAGGTGGGCTACCGCTTCCAGCCTTATGTAAATATAGCAATGAACGCCTCTTATAACGACCTTCGCCTGCCTGAACCATTTGGCCATCATACCTTCTGGTTAGTCGGGCCACGGGTAGACGTAACCTTTAACAACAAGTTGTACCTCACAAATTTTATTCAGTATAATGAACAAATCAAGAATATGAATATCAATACACGCTTACAGTGGCGTTATAAACCAGCTTCTGACTTCTTTATTGTTTATAGTGATAATTCACTCCCCTCCCCCTTTACTGTAAAATACAGGCAACTGGTCGTAAAATGGACCTATTGGTGGAATATTTAATTTTTTATTAAAATAATTTGATTTTACAAATATATCTCTACATTTGTAATGTCTACTAAAATGGTAGACATTAATTATATGACTCCAAGGCAACACTTATTTCCCGTATTTCGAATGCGAATGCCCCGCCCCAAAGGGGCATGTTGTTGTTGTTAATCTATAAACTCGGCGGCTGAAACAACATCCGCAGCGGGCTTAAATCAACAATTCTTTTCCAGTCAATAAATAAAAATCTACACCATTTCACAATGGCAAGGTGTCACCCTTATGCCCATTATTTTTTAAAATTTCTTCGGGACAAAAGCACATCAATGCGGCTAATCCCTAGCACAACAATCATTACCAAAATATAAATTATGAAACAAAGTATTTTTACCTTACTCTTCATCCTGCTCTCGGCAGGCTACGCTTTTACGCAAAGCAAAATAACAGGCATCATCAAGGATAGTAAAGGTGTCACCATACCAAATGCAACGATACTGATCAGGGGTACAAAGGTTTCCGTAAGTGCAGATCATAACGGTGCCTTCAGTATTGATCCAAAACAAGAGGCGCCCTTCTATCTTCAGGTAAGTTCTGTTGGTTTTAAACCTCAGGATTTTCAGATTCTTAAGCTTCAGGACACTCCCCTGGAGCTTGTGCTCATTGAAGATGCGCTGCTCGCTGAAATTGTAGTGACGTCCAGAAGGCGATCAGAGAGTTTACAGGGGGTACCCATTCCAATTTCCGTAGTCGGCGGTCCCCAGATCGAACAGTCGGGCGCATTCAATGTGAACCGCGTTAAAGAACTCATCCCATCGGTTCAACTTTACACCTCCAATCCACGTAATACAGGAATCAATATCCGTGGGATTGGCTCACCATTCGGATTGACCAATGATGGTCTGGATCCAGGTGTAGGCTTTTATGTAGATGGCGTTTATTATGCCCGCCCGGCAGCTGCAACGCTTGACTTTCTTGATGTGGAGCGCATTGAAGTATTGCGTGGCCCCCAAGGCACCTTGTTTGGTAAAAACACCAGTGCAGGTGCTTTCAATATTGTAACGCGCAAAGCTAGCTTTATACCCGAAGCTACCTTTGAAACCAGTTTCGGAAATTATGGATATATCCAGGCTAAGGCTTCAGTATCTGGCCCGCTGAGTAAAAAATTTGCCGGGCGGATTTCCTTTTCGGGAACACAGCGTGATGGATTAATTGATAATGTAAGGACTGGCAGAGCGACTAACGACCTCAACAACCTGGGCCTTCGTGGTCAATTACTTTACAAGCCTGTGGAAAATGTATCCATTACACTTGCAGGGGATTTTACCGACCAGAAACCTGATGGTTATGCGCAAGTTGTTGCTGGTGTAGTGCCTACCTTGCGCCCGGCCTATCGCCAGTTCAACGCCATCATTGCGGATCTTAACTACTCCTTACCAAGCCAGAACGCTTTTGACCGCAAGATAGATCATGATACGCCCTGGAGATCCGGCAATCAATTGGGTGGTGTTTCCTTAAATGTTGATGCAAAATTAGGTCCGGGAACGCTGACCTCCACTTCAGCCTGGCGTTATTGGAATTGGGATCCATCCAACGACAGGGATTTTACCGGATTACAGGCTTTAGCGAAATCACAAAACCCTGCCGAACATAAAAACTGGTCACAGGAAGTTCGTTATGCGGGGGAGTTCTCCGCTAATTTAAGTGGTGTTGCGGGTATATTTTTCATGGACCAGGAAGTTAAAATCAATGGTACCGAGGAATCGGGCGCAGATCAATGGCGGTTTTCGCAAAGCTCCACCAGCGCATTATGGAAAACACCTGATCTTTTTGAGGGATATGGCATCTATACGAATGCTTCCATCAAATCGCAAAGTGCTGCCGTATTCGGTAGTCTCGACTGGCAAGTGATTGAAGGCTTACATGTTTTGCCGGGTATTCGCTTAAATTACGACAAAAAAGTTGTCGACTATAACCGTGTTGCTCGTGGTGGCCTTGAGACTACTGATCCTGCCCTGCTTGCTTTAAAGAACGGAGTTTATAGCAACCAGTCGTATCTGGCAGATGCAGATGAAAAGAATTTCACCTATCAGCTTACCATAGCCTATAAACCTTCCAGACGTCTTAACGCCTTTGCTACCTACGCTACAAGTTTCAAGCCTGTTGGCGTTAATGTGGCCGGCCTGCCAACTGTAAATGGTGCCGCAGCAACAGACTTGGCAGTGATCAAGCCTGAAGACACCAAGCATTATCAAATCGGCATTAAAGCGACACCATTTGACAACCTGACAGTGAACCTGACCTTCCACAATTCGGATATCAAAGATTACCAGACCAATGTTCAATCACCTGAACTGGGTGTCAATCGTGGTTACATTGCAAATGCAGAGAAGGTAAATGTAAATGGCCTTGAACTTGATGCAAACCTCAGGGTAAATGAATTCTTATCTTTTTATGGAGCTGCTGCATATACTGATGCCAAGTATGTTCGCTTTGCAAACGCACCGCTTCCTTTAGAGGAAACAGGAAAAACAGAAGGTGGCGTACAAGTTGCCTTTAAAGATATTTCAGGCGGCGTTTTGCCCGGAGTTTCTAAATGGGCAGGATCATTTGGTGGCGAGTTTGCAACTGCAACAAAAGCCGTGGGTAAAGACGCTAAATTCTTTGTTGCAATAGAGGGATCATTCCGTTCCACTTTCTCTTCAAGCCCCTCTCCCTCCGCATATTTGAATATTAATGGTTATAGTCTGCTCAATGCACGTACTGGCATTAAGGCGCCTTATGGTATTTCGGCTTTTATATGGGCCCGTAATCTACTCGACAAGAATTATTTCGAACAATTATTGCCTGCAGGTGGTAATGCAGGTCATTATGCCGGCGTACTCGGCGATCAAAGGACTTTTGGAGTGACCTTGCGCTATGCTTTGTAAATGAAAAATTAACGGCCCATACCACGATTTGTATGGGCCGTTAATTTTTTTATCTTCTCATCTATAAAGATGAAAAGTTTTATCATCACTCATCGCTACAAAAAGTCCATTTTTGAAATCATCGTTCAAAGGCACCGAAACTACATCTGAACCATCACTTTGATTTGTTGAAACTCGATTCGCTTCCTATGTCAATATTGTGGAAAATTGCTTTTGCGGGTAATTGTGGGCTGAAAGCAAAAAAGCCACTCGATGGGAGTGGCTTTTTGCGGACCGGACGGGACTCGAACCCGCGACCTCCGCCGTGACAGGGCGGCATTCTAACCAACTGAACTACCGGTCCGTAGATCTTTGTGTAATCTGTTGTCCCTTTCGGGAATGCAAATATAGGGTGATTATCTATACTTCCAAACTTTATTTTAATTAATTTTCAAGTGCTTAATTACCAGCACCTTCTTTCATCTTTTCTGCATTTTCTGCAAACTG
>Ga0182007_10001800_pt1 | contig 11181 bp, 11 predicted proteins | sample Sormic07211113_1_FD_123023 | JGI IMG/M metagenome (GOLD analysis project Ga0182007, IMG submission 123023) | Rhizosphere microbial communities from Sorghum bicolor, Mead, Nebraska, USA - 072115-113_1 MetaG | ecosystem: Host-associated > Plants > Roots > Rhizosphere | place: USA: Nebraska... | reverse complement strand
CTGCGGACCGACGTTTCCCTGCAGCAGACCGGTCCGGCCTCCGAGGGCTTGCAGCGCGACTGGCCGGCCCCCGCGCTGGGGGTCGAAAAGCACTACGGCTACGCATTCCAGTGGTTCGGCCTCGCGGCCCTCGTGGTACTCCTCTATGTCTGGTTCCAACTCATCGCCCCCTTCCGCCGTGCACGCCTTGCCCGCCGCGGCTGACGAGCCGCTCGGCCTGACCGTGCATTCGATGCCGTCGCCGCGCCAGGCCCTGGCGGGCGCCGAGGGCCGGCGCACGGTCCAGGGCCGCTGGAAGATGATCTTCGTGCTGCTGTGCTGCGCGGCCCCGGTGATCGCCTCCTACTTCACCTACTACGTGGTGCGCCCCGAAAGCCGCAGCGTCTACGGCGAGCTGATCGACCCGCAGCGTCCGCTGCCGAACATCGCGGCGACGCTGCCGGACGGCACCACCCAGCGCCTGCCCTCGCTCAAGGGCCAGTGGCTGCTGCTGACCGTGGCCGATGCCGGCTGCGATGCGCTCTGCGAACAACAGCTGTACCTGCAGCGTCAGCTGCGCGAGAGCCTCGGGCGCGAAAAAGACCGGCTCGACCGCGTCTGGCTGGTCAGCGACGACAAGCCGCTGCCCGAGCGGCTCGCCAACGGCCTGCGCGGCGCCACCGTGCTGCGCCTGCCGGCGGCCGAAATCGCCAAGTGGCTGCCGGCTGCCGACGGCCACGCGCCGGCGGAGCACCTCTTCGTGGTCGATCCGCTGGGCAACCTGATGATGCGGTTCCCGGCCCGCATGGACGCCGCCGGCGCCAGCCGCGGCAAGCGCGACCTCGACCGGCTGCTGCGCGCCTCGTCTTCGTGGGACGAAGCCGGCCGCTGATCAACGCCATGGACACGACCTCGCTCTACGACCTCAAGCCGATCGCCTGGCTGCTGGCGGTCGGCGTCCTGCTGGCTCTCGGTCCGCTGGTCTGGGTCTGGCGCCGCAACGCCGGCGCCGCTGCCGCGCGCCGGCTGCATGCGCTGACCGTCCTGACCCTGTTCCTGACCTTCGACCTGACCCTGTTCGGCGCCTTCACCCGCCTGAGCGATTCCGGCCTGGGCTGCCCCGACTGGCCCGGCTGCTACGGCAACGCCAGCCCGGTTGGTGCCCGGCACGACATCGCGATGGCGCAGGCCGCCCAGCCGACCGGGCCGGTGACCCACAGCAAGGCCTGGGTCGAGATGGTCCACCGCTACCTGGCCACCGGGGTCGGCTTCCTGATCCTGGTGCTGGCGATCGCGACCTGGGTCGCGCGCCGCCGCCAACGCCGGCCCGACCACCGCGGCGAGCGTGCGCTCAGCGCCTGGTGGCCCGCGGCCACGCTGGCCTGGGTCTGCCTGCAGGGCGCCTTCGGTGCCCTGACCGTCACCTGGAAGCTGTTCCCGGCCATCGTGACGCTGCACCTGATGGGCGCCGTGGTGCTGCTGGCGCTGCTGTGCATCCAGGCCGTGCGCTACCAGCAGGCGGCGACGCAGCGCCTGCCGACGCCCCTGCCGTCGCCGCTGCGCGGCCTTCTTGTCGCCACCACCGCCTTGCTCGCGCTGCAGATCGCCCTGGGCGGCTGGGTCAGCACGAATTATGCGGTGCTGGCCTGCACCCAGTTCCCGACCTGCCAGGACAGCTGGTGGCCGCCGATGGACTTCGCCCAGGGCTTCCAGGTCTGGCGCCACCTGGGCGAGACCGCCGCCGGCAGCCCGATCGATTTCGCGGCGCTCACCGCCATCCACTACGTGCACCGCCTGATGGCCTACCTCGTGTTCGTCGCCATCGGGCTGCTGGCCTGGCGGCTGCGCCGCATCCGGCCGCTGCGTGCCCAATCGCGGTGGCTGGCTGGCCTGGCGCTGCTGCAGCTCGCCAGCGGCCTCGGCAACGTGCTGCTCGGCTGGCCGCTCGCGGCGGCCCTGCTCCACACCGGCGGCGCCGCCGCGCTCGCGGTGGTGCTGACCTGGACCCTCTGCGAAAGCCGTCGCGAAGGCGCGCGCAGCGCGGCCGGCGCCGGCGCCCGTGTTCCCAAAATGGAGGTGGCCCGATGAGCGCCCCCGTGTCTGTTCCCGCCCCGACCACCGCCAGCGTGCTGCGCCAGTTCTATGCGCTGACCAAGCCGCGGGTGGTGCAACTGATCGTCTTCTGCGCCCTGATCGGCATGGTGCTCGCGGTGCCCGGCGTGCCGTCGCTGGCCGATCTGCAGCAGGGCGCACTCGCCTGCCTCGGGATCTGGCTGGTTGCCGGCGCGGCGGCCGCCTTCAACTGCCTGGTCGAGAAGGGCATCGACGCCAAGATGAAGCGCACCGCCTGGCGGCCGACGGCGCGCGGGCAACTGAGCGACAAGCAGGCGCTGATCTTCTCGGCCGCGCTCTGCGCCGCCGGCTCGGCGCTGCTGTGGTTCACCGTGAACCCGCTGACCATGTGGCTGACCTTCGCCACCTTCGTCGGCTACGCGGTGGTCTACACCGTCATCCTGAAGCCGCTGACGCCGCAGAACATCGTGATCGGCGGCGCCTCGGGCGCGATGCCGCCGGTGCTGGGCTGGGCCGCGATGACCGGCGACGTCGGCCCCGAGGCGCTGATCCTGTTCCTGATCATCTTTCTGTGGACGCCGCCGCACTTCTGGGCCCTGGCCCTGTACCGGGTCGAGGACTACCGCAAGGCCGGCCTGCCGATGCTGCCCGTGACCCACGGCAACGAGTTCACGCGGCTGCAGGTGCTGCTCTACACATTCATCCTCTTCGCCGCCTGCCTGATGCCCTTCATCTACGGCATGAGCGGCTGGCTCTATCTGGTGGTCGCGATCGGCGTCAGCATCGGCTTCACCGGCTATGCCTTCGCGCTGTGGCGGAACTATTCCGACGCGCTGGCGCGCAAGACCTTTCGCTTTTCACTGATCCACCTGAGCGTGCTGTTCGCGGCGCTGCTGGTCGACCACTACCTCCAATGACCGAATCCATGAACAAGCGCCAAGCACTCCGGACCCTGGCCTGGGTCGGCGTCGCCGCGGCCGCGGGTGTCCAGCTCGCGGGCTGCACCGAGGCCAAGCCCAGCTTCAATGCGGTCGACATCACGGGCGCCGACTATGCCCGCGACTTCTCGCTGACCGATGCCGACGGCAAGGTCCGCACCCTGGCCGATTTCAAGGGCAAGGCGGTGGTGCTCTTCTTCGGCTACGCGCAGTGCCCCGACGTCTGCCCGACCACCATGAGCGAGATGGCGCAGGTCAAGCAGCAGCTGGGCGCCGATGGCGACAAGTTGCAGGTGGTGTTCGTCACGGTCGACCCGGCGCGCGACACGCCCGAGGTCATGAAGGCCTACATGGGCGCCTTCGACCCGTCGTTCGTGGCGCTGATCCCGACGTCGGACCAGCTCGCCGCGGTGGCCAAGGACTTCAAGGTCTACTTCAAGAAGGTCGAGGGCAAGACGCCGACCAGCTATTCGATGGACCACTCGGCGGCCAGCTTCGTCTACGACCCGCAGGGCCGGTTGCGGCTGTACGCGCGCTATGGCGCCGGCGTGGCGCCGATGGTGTCGGACCTCAAGACCCTGCTCAAATCCTGAACCCGTGGCGTCGGTCGACCACCTGAAGCAGCGCAAGGGCGCCTTCCGTATCGCGTTGATCCCGCCCGAGGTGCTGGACGCGCTCAACGACGGCCTGCTCGAGACCGTCAACCTCAACGAATTCATGGCGCTGGAGCTGCCGCGGCTGGCGCGCAGCGTGGCAGCGCAGATCGGGCTCGACCCGGCCAGCGAACGGCTGGCCGACACCTGCGCCATGCTGCCCGCCTTCAAGCCGATGCAGCGCCACGGCCACATCGCCCGGGCGTTCTACGACCTGGCCGGCGCCCACCCGGAGCGCGATGCCGTGGCCCACCGCCTGGCCACCCATGCGAGCGACGTGGCGCGCTGCTGGGCGACCCAGTGGCTCCCGATGTCGGGGCTCGCGCTGCCCGAGCAGCTGGCGGCGGTGCGCCGCTTTGCCGCCGATCCGCATTTCGGCGTCCGCGAGATGGCCTGGATGGGGGTGCGCGAGGCGACCATCCGCGCGCTCGATCAGGCGCTGGCCCTGCTCCAACCCTGGACCGCCGATCCCGATCCGAACATCCGCCGCTTCGCCAGCGAGCTGACCCGTCCGCGCGGGGTCTGGTGCCCCCAGATCGAGCGGCTCAAGGCCGAGCCCTGGCTGGCCCTGCCGCTGCTGGAGCCGCTGCGCGCCGACCCCAGCCGCTACGTCCAGAACTCGGTCGCCAACTGGCTCAACGATGCCAGCCGGACCCAGCCGGACTGGGTCGAAGCCACCTGCGAGCGCTGGCTGGCCGACAGCGATGCCGCCGAAACCCGCTACATCGCGCGCCGGGCCTTGCGCACGCTGGCCAAGCGGCCGCCCGAAGAAGCGGCCTGACAACGAAAAAGCCCGGCGCGGGCCGGGCTTGTTTCGGGGGGCGGAGGCGCTCAGGCGTATTCGGCCAGGGCCTTCTTCATCTTCTTCATCGCGGCGACCTCGATCTGGCGGATGCGCTCGGCGCTCACGCCATAGACCGCGGCCAGGTCGTGCAGGGTCATGCCGCCCGAACCGTCGTCGTTGACCTTGAGCCAGCGCTCCTCGACGATGCGGCGGCTGCGGTCGTCCAGCGCCTCGAGCGCGGTCGAGATGCCGTCGGTCGACAGGCGGTCGCGCTGGCGCGATTCGATCTGCGCGGTCGGCTCCTGCGTGGCGTCGGCCAGGTAGGCGATCGGGCCGAAGCCTTCGTCGCCGTCGTCGGACGGGCTCGGGTCGAGCAGCACGTCGCCGCCCGAGAGCCGGGTTTCCATCTCGAGCACTTCCTCGGGCTTCACGTTGAGCCGGGTGGCCATCTGCGACACCTCGTCAGGGCTCAGCGTCTCGCGGTGGGTGCCCGCATCGGCGGCGGCCGAATCGGCCTTGAAACCCTGTTTCATGGAGCGCAGGTTGAAGAACAGCTTGCGCTGGGCCTTGGTCGTCGCGACCTTGACCATGCGCCAGTTCTTCAGGATGTACTCGTGGATCTCGGCCTTGATCCAGTGCATGGCGTAGCTCACCAGCCGGACGCCCTGGTCGGGATCGAAGCGTTTCACGGCCTTCATGAGGCCGACATTGCCTTCCTGGATCAGGTCGCCGTGCGGCAGCCCGTAGCCCAGATATTGGCGGGAGATAGACACAACAAGGCGCAGATGCGACAAGATAAGCGCACCAGCAGCTTCGAGATCGTTGTTGTCGCGCAGTTTGCGCGCAAAGCCCTGCTCTTCTTCGAGCGTGAGCAACGGCAGGCGGTTGGCTGCCGAGATGTAGGCGTCCAAGTTACCCAGCGGCGGGACCATCGACCACGGATTGGCGACGGCGAGCTGGTTGGCAGAGGCTCCAGACAATGTTGTCATTCGGGGAACTCCTTCTTTCATGGCCATATTAGCACTCGGTTGGAGGGAGTGCTAAGCTAAGGGTTCCCACCTATTTTCTATGGGGGCGATAGCTTTTTCCCGCGCCTACCAGCGAATGCCGAGGCGAGAAAAAAGCAGCGACAGCACGAACAAAGGGCCGACCCAAAGGTATTGGATGTCCTCGAAGAAGGAAGGTTTCCGCCCTTCGATCTTGTGGCCGATGAACTGGAAGATCCAGGCCACCACGAAGATGGCGGCGGAAATCGGCAGCACAAGGTCCCCCATGGCGTGGACCAGCGCCAGTGCGGCGGCCGTGGCCGCGAGCATCGCCACCAGGAAGACCGGCGCCCGCAGCCCGACGTAATAGACCGCGCTGGCCGCCACGAAGGCATAGGCCACCCAGGGATGGAGAGCGAACAGCAGCCCGACGATGCTGACCATGATCGCTGGGATCGCGACCACGTGGATCGCCTCGTTGGTCGGGTTGCGGTGGCTCTCGCCGTAGTGGGCGAGCAGGCGGTCGACCTTGCGGTCGGCGCCGGCGAGGGGGGCGGAAGCGGTGTTCATGCGGGTCTCCGGGGCCTCTTGGCGGGCTCCGGCCATGATGCCAGAGCGCCCCGCGGCGCACAAATTAGCCGAGGAGGGCCTGAGCGAACTCGCGCGCGTCGAAGGTTTCCAGGTCCTCGAGCTTCTCGCCGACGCCGATGAAATAGACCGGGATCGGCCGTTCGCGCGCGATCGCGCACAGCACGCCGCCCTTGGCCGTACCGTCGAGCTTGGTCACGACCAGCCCGGTCAGGCCCAGCGCCTCGTCGAAGGACTTGACCTGCGCCAGCGCGTTCTGGCCGGTGTTGCCGTCGATCACCAGCAGCACCTCGTGCGGCGCCGTCGGGTCGGCCCGGTTGACCACCCGCTTGATCTTCTTGAGCTCGTCCATCAGGTGGATCTGGGTCGGCAGCCGGCCGGCGGTGTCGACCAGCACCACGTCCTTGCCGCGCGCCTTGCCGGCATTGACCGCGTCGAAGCTCACGGCAGCCGGATCGCCGCCCTCCTGGCTGACGATCTCGACCGTGTTGCGGTCGGCCCAGACCAGCAACTGCTCGCGCGCCGCGGCGCGGAAGGTATCGGCCGCCGCCAGCAGCACCGAGGCACCCTCGTTGGCCAGGTGCTTGGTGAGCTTGCCGATCGAGGTGGTCTTGCCGGCGCCGTTGACGCCGGCGACCATGATCACGGTCGGCGTGTGCTCGCCGATGACCAGCGATTTCTCCAGCGGGCGCAGCAGGTCGGCGATGGCGTCCGCCAGCAGCAGCTTGACCTGTGCCGCGTCGCTCGCCATGGTGCTCTTGACGCGGCGGCGCAGGTCCTCGAGCAGGTGCTCGGTGGCCTTGACCCCGGTGTCGGCCATCAGCAGCGCTTCCTCGAGTTCTTCGTAGAGTGCGTCGTCGATCTGGGCGTTGACGAAGGTGGCGGCGATGCTGTTGCCGGTCTTGCGCAGACCGTTCTTGAGCTTGCCGAGCCAGCCGCTGCGCGCGGGTTCGGCCGCTGGCGCGGGAGGGTGAGGGGGAGGTGGTGGAGGCGGGGGCGATTCGGGCACCGGCGGCAACGCAGCGGGCAGGGCCGGCGGAGCCGCGGAAGGCGCGGGCACCGGGGCCGGCACCGCGACGGGGGCAGGAGGTGTCGGCGCAGCCACGGGGGCTGGCGGCGGCGGCTCCACCACAGGCGCCGCCTTGCCGCCGAACCAGCTGGAGGGCGAAAAGACCGATTTGGGGGCGGGCGCGGGCGATTCGGCCGGCGGGGCCGCCGGCTCCGGAGCCGGCGCCGGGCTCTCGACCGCAGGTTTTTTCTTGAAGAAACTGAACATTGGGCGCTTTTTACAATCCGAGCCATTCTATGAAACACCCCTTGCCACGCCGCGCTGCGTCGGTCGCGGTGCTGGCTTCGGTGCTGTTGGCACTGCCGAGCCTGCCTGCGCTGGCCCAGTCCGCCCATTCGCCCACCGCCGAGACGGCCGCGCCCACGGCGCCGGTTCCGGCCCGGCAATTCACGCTTTCCAACGGCATGACCCTGATCGTCAAGCCCGACCGCCGGGCGCCGACCGCGGTCCAGATGCTCTGGGTCCGGGTCGGGTCGGTCGACGAGGTCGACGGCACTTCGGGCGTCGCCCACGTGCTCGAGCACATGATGTTCAAGGGCAGCAAGCAGCTCAAGCCGGGCGAGTTCTCGCGCCGCGTGGCTGCGCTCGGCGGGCGCGAGAACGCCTTCACCACCCGCGACTACACCGGCTACTACCAGCAGATTCCGGCCGGCCAGCTGGAGCAGGTGATGAAGCTCGAATCCGACCGCTTCGCCAGCAGCCAGTGGCCCGACGACGAATTCAAGCGCGAGATCGAGGTCGTCAAGGAGGAGCGCCGGATGCGCACCGACGACCAGCCGCGGGCGCTGCTCGGCGAACAGCAGAACGCGGCGATCTTCACCGCCTCGCCCTACCACCGCCCGGTGGTCGGCTGGATGAGCGACCTCGAAGCGATGACGCCGGCCGACGCCCGCGCCTTCTTCCAGCGCTGGTACGTGCCGTCCAATGCGGCGATCGTGGTGGCCGGCGACGTCGATGTCGACCAGGTGCGGGCCTGGGCCGAGAAATACTACGGCTCGATCCCGACCCGCGCCGTGCCGGAGCGCAAGCCGCGCACCGAGCCGGCGCAGCGCGGCGTGCGCCGGGTCGAATTCAAGGCGCCGGCCGAGCAGGCCTATGTGTCGCTGGCCTTCCGCGCGCCGCAGATCGCGACCGGCGACGCTTTCGGCGCCGCGGCCGACAGCGACGCCTATGCGCTGGTGGTGCTGGCGGCCCTGCTCGACGGCTATCCCGGTGCCCGGCTCGACCGCGCCCTGACGCAGGGGCCCGACCGCGTGGCCGATTCGGCCGGCGCCTATGCAGGCTTCATCGGCCGCGGGCCGCAGATCTTCGGGCTCGACGGCGTGCCAGCCGCCGGCAAGACGCCCGAGGCCGTGGAGGCCGCGCTGCGCGCCGAGGTCGCCAAGGTGGCGCGCGAGGGCGTCGGCGCGGCCGAACTGGCCCGCGTCAAGACCCAGTGGGTGGCGAGCGAGACCTACAAGCTCGATTCGGTGATGGCCCAGGCCCGCGAGCTCGGCAGCAACTGGGTGCAGGGCCTGCCGCTGGACGCCAGCGAGCGGATCATCGCGAAGCTGCAGGCGGTCACGGCCGAGCAGGTGCAGGCGGTGGCGGCGAAATACTTCGGCGACGACCAGATGACGGCCGCCGTTCTGCGGCCGCTGCCGCCCGAACCCAACCGCCGCCCGCGCGGTTTTGCAGCGCCTGCCGGCGATCTGCGTTGAAACGAGGTTGCATCCCCATGTTCGACACACGACAGTTCGCGCTGCGCAGCCTGCTGGCCGGCGCCGCGCTTTTCATCGGCGCCGCCGCCCAGGCCGCCATTCCGATCCAGCACTGGAGCCTCGCGAACGGTGCCAAGGTCTACCTGGCCGCCACCAACGCGCTGCCGATCGTCGATGTCCAGGTCGACTTCGACGCCGGTGGGCGGCGCGACCCTCCGGCCCAGGCCGGCCTGGCCTCGATGACCGCAGGGATGGTCGAGAAAGGCATTCGTGCGAACGGCAGCGACCCCGCCTTGGACCAGAACGCGTTGGGCGAAGCCTGGGCTGATCTCGGCGCCAATTTCGACGCCGGTGCCGGCTCCGACCGCACCAGCTTCACCTTGCGCACGCTGTCCGATCCGGTGCTGCTCGACAAGGCGGTGCGCCTGGCCGCGCGCGAGATCGGCGAGCCGGCCTTCCCCGAGGACGTCTGGAAGCGTGAGCGCGAGCGCATCGGGGCCTCGATCCGGGAAGCCAACACCAAGCCCGCCACCCGGGTCGAGCGGGCCTTTTCGCAGGGCGTCTACGGCAGCCATCCCTACGGCCTGGAGACCACCGAGGCCACGCTGGCTCAGATCGACGTCGCCGCGATGCGTGCGCGCTATGCGCAGCTGATCGTGCCCTGCCGCGCCAAGATCAGCATCGTCGGCGCCGTCACGCGGGCGCAGGCCGACGGCATCGCCGCCACGCTGCTGTCGCGGCTGCCCGCCGGGGGCGCTTGCGCCGCGCTGCCGGCGGTGCCCGAAGTGCAGCCGCTGGCGGCGCCCAAGGACGATCGCATCCCTTTCGATTCGGCCCAGGCCCATGTGCTGATCGGCCAGCCCGGCTATCGGCGCGCCGACCCCGACCACTTCGCGCTCACGCTCGGCAACTACGTGCTCGGCGGCGGTGGCTTCGTCTCGCGCCTGACCGAGCAGGTGCGCGAGAAACGCGGGCTGGCCTACAGCGTCTACAGCGGCTTCTCGCCGGGCCTGCATGCGGGCGCCTTCCGCATCGGTTTCCAGACCCGGCCCGACCAGGCCGATGAAGCCGTCAAGGTCTCGAAGGACGTACTGGCGAAGTTCGTCGCCGACGGCCCGACCGAGGCCGAGCTCAAGGCCGCGAAAGACAACCTGATCGGCGGCTTTCCGCTGCTGCTGGACAGCAACCGGAAGCTGCTCGGCAACGTCGCCAACATCGCCTGGAACGACCTGCCGCTCGACTACCTCGAGACCTGGACCGCGCGCGTGAACGCGATCACCGTGGCCGACGTCAAGGCGGCCTTCGCGCGCAAGCTCCAGCCGGAGAAGATGGTGACGGTGGTGGTGGGCGGGCAACCTTGAAGGCCCGGTGCAGGCGGCTGCCGTTAAGCTCCCGGGTGTGAAACCAAAGTCCCGAACACCCGCCCCCGCGGCACCGGCCAAGCCGGCCAAACTCGCCAAGGCACCGCATTTCGTCCGCATCATCGGCGGCCAGTGGAAGCGAACCCGCCTCGCGGTCGCCGACAAGCCCGGCCTGCGCCCGACTCCCGACCGGGTGCGCGAAACCCTCTTCAACTGGCTCGCCAGCCTGGCCGGCGTCGGCGGCGGCGAGCTGCCCGGCTGGCAGTGCGTCGATGCCTTCGCCGGCACCGGCGCGATCGGCCTCGAAGCCGCCTCGCGCGGCGCCGCCTCGGTGCTGCTGTGCGAGCAGGACCCGACCCTGGTCGCCCAGCTCCAGGGCCTGAAGGCCAAGCTCGGCGCCGACGCCGTGCGCGTCGAGCGCGGCAACGGCGTCACGGCGCTCGAGCGGGTGCCGGCCGGGAGCCTGCATGCGGTGTTCCTGGACCCGCCGTTCGAGAACCCCGCCTTGTACGAGCCGGCCCTGCGTGCGGCCCTGCGGGCTCTGCGGCCCGAGGGCGTGGTCTACCTGGAGGCCGCCCGGCGCTGGAGCGACGACGAGTTCGCCGCGCTCGGCCTTTCGGTCTTCCGCTACCTGAAGGCCGGCGCCGTGCACGCCCACCTTCTGCAGGCCGCGGCAAGCCCCGCTGCATAATCCGCCGAACCTGGCCGACGGCGGCCGAATCAGGAGGAAAGAAGCATGTCCAGCAACGTGATCGCCGTATATCCCGGCACCTTCGACCCCATGACGCTCGGTCACGAGGACGTGGTGCGGCGCGCGACCCAGCTGTTTTCGCGGGTCATCGTCGCGGTGGCAGCGGGACACCACAAAAAGGCCTTGTTCACGCTGCAGGAGCGCATCGACATGGCGAGCGACGCCGTCAAGCCCTACAGCGATCAGGTCACGGTCGAGAGCTTCTCGGGCCTGCTGCGCGACTTCGTGGTCGCCCGCGGCGGCAAGGCGATGGTGCGCGGCCTGCGCGCCGTGACCGACTTCGACTACGAGTTCCAGCT
>Ga0182007_10001798_pt1 | contig 11188 bp, 12 predicted proteins | sample Sormic07211113_1_FD_123023 | JGI IMG/M metagenome (GOLD analysis project Ga0182007, IMG submission 123023) | Rhizosphere microbial communities from Sorghum bicolor, Mead, Nebraska, USA - 072115-113_1 MetaG | ecosystem: Host-associated > Plants > Roots > Rhizosphere | place: USA: Nebraska... | reverse complement strand
GCGCGGTCAGTCGACTAAGTCGATGGAAGCACAGTTTTTCTCACCCACAACGGGCCTTCCCGTTGTGGGTAGGCCTTTATGTTTTTTTGGAGGCCTTATGAAAATGGAACTGGCTCTATACACAGCGTTGACTTCGATCAACGTCCCCGAGCTGAAAGCCCATGCCGTTATCGAAGCGTTGGAGTCAGACATGCAAACCCTTCTCGCGACTAAGAGTGATATCACCGCTCTTGAACATCGGCTAACAGCGGAGATTGCGCAACTGCGTTCGGAGATCGCACATCTTGATGTGAAACTGACATTGCGTATGGGTGTGATGCTGTCAGCTACCATTGGCATTTTGATCACCGCAATGAAGTTCATTCACTAAATAATCTGGCTAGATCTAATCCGAAACCACCCGTCTTGCGACAGGTGGTTTTTTCTATGCGTGTCTATTTACCGGTGACTGCAGATGAAGGGCATCCAATTTTCTGAGGCAACTGCCCGCGTTTAGATTTCAGATCTGCCTGAACGTCCTGTGACAAATTGCTCCAAAGCGTCAGCCCCGAACGCTCTTCAATCTCTTCTACCGTCACCTGGAAGGCACAGAAGCTTGCTGAGCGTGGGGTGCTTTGGTCCATGATGAACGCTGCATAGAGGCCGTTCACTGGAGTGTTGCCAGTGAAGATCACCTTCCAGTAGCCACTGGGGATCGTATGGATCTTGTTTGTGCCTGGTAGCGAACCGATGTTCTTTTCGTAGAGAGGACCTGTGGCCACATACACTGCATCGACGTCAGGTTCCTTGCTCAGGTTGCGTTCTTGATCCTCTAGGCGAGCCCATGCGCCTTGGTTCAAGTCAGCTTTTTGTGGGGTGATGTTGGTGAGATAGTTCAGGGTCTGCCAATCTGATACGCCGCCCATGGAAGCGAGATTTGCTTGGTGGCCCCTGTCTATTTTCAGGGCAACGCTGGCGCCGTTGTAGTCGACCGGGTTAAGTGTTTCGTCTGCGGGAACGTCGGGGTCAGTTTTCCAATTTCGGGCGCGCCCGCTGGCTGGCGTTTCCTTTGTTATTTTGTAAGCGACCCAGTTGGCGAATTTGGTTGAGCCGTTGTTGTTTAGGGTGTAGGCCTGACGGCTGAGGGTGACTTCACTGCCGCCTGATGGGCAGCCTACGGAACAGTTATCGACGGCTGAAGTCTGTGCCAGTTGGAGTTTTGCAAATCCACCTGAAACATCCGCAGATTGAGGCGTGGTACAGGCACCTAACACAGGAAAGATAAGAAGCGAGACCAGTTTTATTTTCAGCATTCCTTGCATAGAGTTTCTCCTAAAAATGATTCATTAGCTTAAAGAAGAACGTCTTCCGCGGCCATGTAGCCGGTCCACCAATGCATGTCAAAAAATGCCAACAGCCTGGATTAACGCACGCAAAACCCCTAGTCTGCGAAGAACACTAGCGCCTATCTACCCAAAGCTGCCGTTTGCCAAAGGCAGCAATCGGCCAAAGGGGACGGTTCTAATCGGTCAACGCTCCTTCAAATCTGAACAGCCTATTAGCTAGCCAATAGCTTGAGAAGCGCCTGTTATCACAGAGGATATTCCCCACAGTTGCCATCTAGGAGTCAAGGACGACCATGAATTTAGCCCTACACAAATAAATTTCCCCCGAGGTAGATAAACTCAAAAACCTCACGGCAGAATTGAAACTGCAGGAACTGTGAATCGCCCCGCGTATCGAACTCCGGCTATATCGGCGGAAGCGGCGGTGCTCATTTCAGAGAGATCGATGGTCGAATCGGCACCATTCCTTCAAACGACGATTACAGTGATGAAAGCTGATGGTGACGGTGGCGGCTCTGGATAGCTTGCTCCAAAGCTGTAGCGTAGCGATTGAACTCAGCCACCGCGTATCTGAGAAATCGCTCATCGACGATGATGCCGTTGAAAAGGTTTACCTCTACCCCCTCAGTTCTCTCAATTGCTTTGATTAACCTTTTCTCAAATTCGGTCTTCTTCTCTTTTTTGCAGAGAGCTTTATGATAGTCAGTGGCTACCCCATCATTGTGGATCATAATGTTTCTAATCATTGTCAGATGATCAATGTCATCTATGCCTCTGGTATCAAACCCTTTCCTTAGTATCGTGTGAGCTTTTTCAATCGGGCCCTTACATTTCAACTCGTCGCTAAAACTGGAGAGCCTTATCATCAAATCAAGGCAGCCGCTTATGCGATGCTCGAACAAACCGAACATCGTGAGGTAGGCCGACCGGCGTATTAGGTCCGCTATCAATGATTTGTATTCGAGTCTAACTTCGTCATCGTCATATCCGACACACGACCCACAAGAATAGTATGTTCGAGTACGTGGATAGCTTTCTCCATTCTCATCATACGCGTCTTCTTCAAACTCGCCTTCTTCCACTGCGTCAGATTCATCTGCTGCATTTACTGCGAGTTGCACATTCTTTTCGGCCTGTTCGCCAAGCATTTTCATAATTGAAATAGATGAGGGTCAATTCGAAGAGCTTGACGCTAAACATAAAATCCAAAATTGCCATGGTTATTCCTCTTGGAATGTTCAAAATTCGTAAAGCTACGCAGACGCTTTTGAACATTCGGAATCTGTTCTGAACCAAATCTGAAACCATTATGAACACGTTCAGAGTCAAATCTGAAAGCTTTCAGAACGTGGTCTGAGGCTTGTAACTACGATGTGCTCGTTTCGGCCTGGTGGGGCGTCGTGAGGCTTGATTTACGTGTGTTCTTGATAAACATCGCGGTTCCTCCGTGGCGCATATCGATCTCGAACAGCTCAGACATGCGAATGAGATCGCCCAGCGTACGATGCCCGTAATTGACTGCTGAGAACGAGCTGTTGTTACGGATGAATTGACCGACCTGACTGAGATGGGACCACCCTGCATCGTCTGCGGTTTTCTCTGCTGCTGTCCTCAGCAATCGGACAAGGGACGTGTCGCTGCGCAGCTCGTTCCGGGTTCGCTTCGTGGATAGCGGTGGATCGCCCTCGGCAGCTTTCTCCTGATCGTCGCTCATCAGGTTCTCTGTGTAGATAAACTGAGAGCAGGCATCTACGAACGGCTTGGGAGTCTTCTTCTCGCCAAAGCCATACACTGGCAGGCCGCTTTCAAGCAGTCGCAGCACAAGCGGGGTGAAGTCACTGTCGCTGGTCATGAGTGCGAAAGCATCGACGTTTTTGCTGTACAGCAAGTCCATTGCGTCAATGATCATTGCAGAGTCAGTGGCGTTCTTGCCTTTCGTGAAAGCGAACTGCTGCATGGGTCGAATAGCGTAGGGGTGGACCTTCTCGACCCAGCCTGCAAGGTGCGGAGAACTCCAATTGCCGTGAGCGTGCCTGATGTTCACCATGCCATATTTGGCAAGCTCATCGAGCACACCGCCGATAGCGGCGTGGCTAACGTTGTCGCAGTCAATCAGCAGTGCTATCCGTTTCGACTCCACGATGAATCCTTATCAGTCTCGATGAGTCGCCACTATGTCATCAGGCAAGCACGGCCTTCAAGACTCAGTGCTGGCCTGTGGTGCGGCTGGAGTTGGGACACTCACGCCAGACATTTCATTTTTCACAGTCGATGTGCAGTGTCGTCGTAAGCGGGCTTTTTCTCTATCGCTGCGCTGGTCCCTCAGGCCGACATGGAGACGTGCTTCGGGTCGATTGCAGCCCTTCGCGTCAGGCTGCTATCGGCCAGAAGCGGACAAAAATAGCCGAGCAAGGGTGACTCCAAAACCGTGAGGATCCATTTGTTCTATTGTTTGGGGCTAACCTCATAAAAAGTATTCAACGGTAGGACTATGACAAAAAAAACGACGGAGACGAGTCAGACTCTCCTTTGCTCTGACTGCTTCACAGATGAAGGACTGCGGATAGATGCGACCAAGCTCGGCATTGAGCAGCACGGCAAATGTCCGAATTGCCAAAGTCCAGACGGGCGAAAGCTGACGAAGGAGCTTATTGAGTCTCTAGCATGGCGCTTTTTTGTGGGTGGAACTACCGTCCGTTGTGACTACGGCGCAGCGCCTGTAATTCAGTGCAATGAGCATCACTTTGGGAGGAGCGATATCTCGCCCTCGACCTGGCTCAAAGATGACATCAAACTTCTTGAGGAGGCTGCTCAGCTTGGCTTCTTCCACTATGGCCCACGCCTCTGGATGATCGGCGAAGTCGAGCCACTCAATGATCTTCAGGACGAATTGAAGCGGCCGCAAATCATCAACCGCGTGATGAAGGAATACCCAGAAAAGACGCTTGCTATGGGGGCGAAGTTTTATCGCCTGCGAGTCTGCCCGCAACGTCCTGCTGATCCGCTAGAGTACGACAGCCCGCCGATCTCACTCGCTGGAAACGGGAGATTGGACTCGCCAGGCTTTCCCATCATGTACGGATCGCAGGACATCGATGTGTGCATTCATGAATGTCGAGCATCGACGGATGACGACATCTACGTCGCTACCCTGGAACCCCATCGGGACCTACGGCTTCTGGATCTTACTCATTTACTCGAAGAGGATGTGACAGAGTTCGAAAGCTTGGATATGGCTATCCATATGCTCTTCCTAGCACGTTCTCATTCCTATGAGATTTCCCGAGCAATCGCATTAGCGGCTAAAGATACAGGCTTTGACGGCATAATTTACCCGTCGTTCTTTAGCTTGATTCGTACTGGTGGCCATCCTTTTGAGACCGCCTACGGTCTTTCACTGCGGCGCTTTCATCCCGAGCGGGAAAAGTATGCAGAAGCGTACACAATCCAAAATTTTGCCCTGTTTGGACGTCCGCTGGAAAACGGTCTGGTAAGCATCAAATGCATCAATCGCTTGGTCCTCACCCAAGTCGGGTATAAAGGACATTTCGGCCCCGTCGAGTACTGAATTCAAACGCAACAGGCACTCAGATTCACACTGGCCATTGACAACATCCTTGAAGGGCGGCTTTGGGTCGGATGCGGTCATTCAGGCACGATTTTGAGAGCATGGATAGGGATTCGAACCCGACCTGCTCACTCCATAGCCCGCTACAGGCCGCAATTACCGGCAGTTTCGGGGCGACTGCAAGGCCAGAAACGGCCCATGGCGGGCTACGATTTGCCCTAAATTTGCCCTAAACCTTGCAGCCGGTCTCGGAGCACATTCATGGCGCAAATTAAAGCAGCGCAGTAGCCTGAGGCCACCTTTACCCATAGAGAGCTACGATGACGACACCTATCAAGCTTGGCGAGTCCCCCCTTTTCAGGGCAGCCCTTCTTGTCCCAATTATGTCTGGCGCGCTGCTATTTGTTGCGTCATCTATTTCAAACAATAATTTTACCATGTGCTTTTCATCAGGTTGCATTAACAATTTCTTCGAATTATATAAATTCCCTTTATCAATCCTAGGCCTTTCTGTTCCACTAACAGCAATCGTAGCAGCACTTCATCGGTCAGAGGAGGCGCATCTACAAATTGAAGAAACACTCAAACAGAACACGTTCAACAACTACATAAAACACCAAGAGGAATTTTTTAAGCTATTAGAAAAAATCGAATTAAAATGCTCTTGCCGATTTACCGACCCACTAACCTTATATCGACGCATATTCCCAAAAAATAACTATTCATATTTCACGTTCGCTGCACATTCTAAACAAGAAACCGTCGACCCCAACACTAATAATTTTCTCGAATTATTACGAATACAGACGTTTGACTTCAAGACAATTTTGTATAATCCTGCTACGGATGAAAGTGCGTTGATTGCCCTCTTAATCGATATTCAAGATTTGGTACAAATCTTACACCTTCAACCATCGACCGAAACACTAGAGCAGTTCAAAAATACCAAATACGTATGGCCTGAAGACGCTGCACGAAGCGCCACCGACAACTTAAAGACTATACAAAGAAAACTCTACTCATTTGGATTCTATAAATCTAACGCTCGCAACGATAGAGAGGCGCTAGCGACGTACATTCGACTACCAAACTCTCACACTACGTATATGAACAACACTAAACACGCGGCTCAACTCGCCCTAGAAATTGAAAATGATATTTAGGCACTTGTACAAGCAGCGATATCAGAACAATCCCCCTAAAGCGGAAGGCTCCCAGTTCATAATCACCAACTCACCACTCACCTCGGCCTTACCCTGGCGCTGATTGGAGTAGCAATAGCAGATGCCCAGCGTCTCGAAACGGAAGCCATCGAACAAACGACGACTGCCCGGATGATCATTGATGCCGACCATTACCTTGCCTCTGCTGCGCCGCATGAAGTCGGCCATACGCCGATTGTGCTGGAGTATTAACGCAAAAAAGCGCCCAAGCTCCGAATACAAAGGGCTTGGGCGCTTTTTTATGTCTGCTGGAAAATCGTTCAAAGGGCATAGAGGGGCATAGAATGGCGGTCGGTTTGCCCCATTTTTGCCCCACGCTACGGCCATCAACAGACCTTCCCGTTTAGACCAGGTTCTGAGAATAATGGCAACAGAAGCCGAGTTCACCAGTACATAGGGATTTGAACCCGCCCGCATGGGCGAACAGTCCTCAATAGGCCAGCAAATGCAGGTTTTTCAGCCATGCTCGATGGCCAGAGTCAACCTGTAGGGGTCTCGATTCTGCCATAATTTTGCCCTAAATAATCCCCCGCTAGTGGTATCGTACCGATTTCGTCACACCATCACCCGAGGCGGAGTAATGAGCGAAGAAATACAGGTTTTGAAGCAACTTCCCAACAATGGCGAAGACGCTTCGATGAGCAATTCTGTAGCCGTACCTGCTGAAGCGCCCCTAATCGTCAGCAGGGATGGGTCACTACTTGAACGGCTAAAAACTGCTTATGAAAATGCTCTGCGCCTGAGCTATCGACCAGAGGAGCAGTCGGTCCTTCAAGCTCTCGACGCGAGGTCTCCCAAGCTGAACGCGTGGGCTACGCAACATCTTAAATCTATGAGCGACGATATCAAGGAAGCTCTTTTAAGAACCGGCCATTCGTTCGGCAACGAAACAAAACTAATAAACACAGAAAATGGTCAATTGGGATTCTACCCGCACTTCGTCGGCACCGCCTTAATAAGACGCACCTTAAAAAACCAATGCCCCGCCGAAGCAATATCATGGCTTGAAAAAGTCATGAACACCACGACAGCGCAAGGCTCAGTGATAAATTTGATGTGGGGTGCACCGGTAGAACAAGAAATAGAGATAATGGATGGACTAAAGATAGTTCCATTCAGCTCTCTCACTGAAACCCAACTTGGCCCTTGGCAGCAGTCAAATGCAAACACCCCTATCACCTCTATCGGGGGGCTTTTCAGCATAACTCCTCCCCAATCCGCACTCATTAAAAGCGTATCTATTTCGCCATTCATTGTGAACGAGGATGAAACCGATCAATTTCTTGATAGAACCGACTTCATCAAAACTAGCGAAATCTTTAATGATATCGCTCTTGCGATAACTGCAATTGGACCGAGGACGGTAATCTCTTCTTCAAAATGGTTTGTTTATGACGACCCTGATCTCGAGGAAGCCCGACTCTTTAAGGGCCATAGCATGCAACCGATCGAGATCATCCCTAACCGCCCTTCTGATGAGTCCTTACTATATGCGGAAGAAGCGAAGCCTTTGGTAGAAGCGTTCCTATCATTGCAAGGTCAAACTTTAGCCAAGACACGTGTTGCTCTGAAACGTCTTAACCAATCTCGCCGCAGGCACAATGTCGGTGATCGAGCAGTAGAGCTAGCCACCGCATTTGAAGCCTTGCTTGGCGACAACGCCACTACTGAAATGACGCACAAAATAAAGGTTCGAGCCACGAGGCTTATTGACGGCTCTATTGAAGCCAGGGTTAGGAATGCCGCAATTATAAATAAAACCTACAGCATACGCAGCAAGCTAGTACATACGGGGCAAGTCAACGCAGATGAAACAGAAACAATTTCTGGGCAAAGATTGCACGCATCACAAATAGTTCATGAAGCAACGTTACTGTGTGCTCAGCTTATAAGAATAATAATTCTGCGCAGGGCTATACCTGACTGGGCGATCTTTGACATCTTGGAACACTAGGTATTTTTTAGAAGATATTCAGTGACTGCTCACGACACATAGCTGACCTTCGCGGAGGGCAGCTGACGGCCAAAAGCGGTTAGTGGACGCACTGCTGGCAAAATAGTAGCCTACCCCCGGAAATGCTCGACAACGGATCTGGTGGCTATATCGCGTTTCTCTTTTATCCACCCCGTGTTTTCCGCGAGCACTTAAGGACTAACAAGGACTTACGGAACGACAAGGGATTTAATACGACAGCCTGTCGTCTAAAAATAGTTCGGCACAGTATAGGAGAAGGCGAAAATGACGCGGAAAATCCCGGCCGAACCATCAGAAGAGCAGTTCCACCGGATCGTGTTCTCGATATGGGACTTCCAGCAGGCTCTCTCCGCGCTAACGTTCCTCGCAGAGGAGTGCGATTTAACGGGCATGTATTCGAGAGTAGAGCTACGCCGGTTCAAATGCTACGAAACGCAATCTATCATTTCATTTGCTCGACCCTTCGTCACATCCAGGTCGGGCATACAGTTGAGTGCCAAGAGGATCGGTGTCACCTTCACCCCGGAAGAAAGGAAGCATAGAAATCAGATTCTTCTCCTGAGGAATAAGATAGTTGCTCATTCAGACACAGAAGAGATGCACTACAAGGTCGAGACACTTGAATTTAGTGGGACGAATTCTTTTAAGGCGCCTTGGTTCATCTTCGACGAAAGCCTGCTACTCACCGAAAATCAAAGGAGGGATTTTGAATCTCTTCTTCGCAAGCTGATTAACGGGCTTCATGAGTTTGCTTTCCAGTTGTGTAAATCGAACCCTGAGCGCTTTGAGTTTTATAAGATTCCAATTTCGGTACAGAAGCAAGATGTGTAGTCCCGCTGTTCCAAAAAATGCGCTGCGGACGATGGCTCCGCCATGGCTAAATTTTGTCGTTACATTTCAGTGAGCACGTGAAATGAGCAGCAATAGATATTGTGTTTTCTGTGGTGATCCACCAGAGAAAAAGAATCGAGAGCACATTCTTCCTCAATGGTTATTGCAACTCACTGGAGATCCAAAACGAGTTGTAAACTTCGGTACAAACTTTAGAGATGGGAGAACGATAAGATTTGACTGGCTCAATTTTTGCGTTCCCGCATGCGAGCGCTGCAATACCGAATATTCTGATCTTGAAGGGCGAGCCAAGAATTATGTTTTGACTATTCTCGCAAGAGGAGCTCTCTCAAGTGTTGAGTATTCAGATTTTATGGATTGGCTTGATAAGGTTCGCATAGGGATTTGGATTGCATACCACTTCATCCAAGGGAACCCTACGAACATTCAACCAAGCTTTCATATAAAATCTCGAATCAGCCAAAAAGATCGAATGATCGCGATTTATGCGATAGCGGGAGATGGTATTGGTCTAAATGCTTTTGGTGTAGAGTCGTTGGTTTTTCACAGTCAGCCTTCATGTTTTGGGCTTCGAATAAATAACATCCTTATTATCAACATGTCAACCGACTTTTTATTTTCAGCGCGTTGCGGATTTCCTTATCCCAGGAGCTGTTTTACGAGGCTTGATGGGGACGACGCTTACATGATGCACACAGATGACTATGTAATCACTAGACGTATAAAACACCCACTGATTCGAAAAACCATATTGAAACCGTCAATACACCTATATCAGCCGATCATTTCAAAATCAACTAATACGAGGTTCCCGTCCGGATTTCTCGGCGTCCATAATCTGTACGACTCATATTTAGCTAAAAATACAATCCCTCCCTATCCAACAGGAAAAGGAATACTCTACTTTCAACATCTGGATAAAGTTGAACCGATCTTCGATATAAACCAGCCGATTGAATTTCAAAGCTGTGTGGGAATTCATTCCCGACGGATGCATGAACTCTTGAAACAAATTTACGAGTTCCAGATCATTTTATACAAACAAAACGAATTCAAAGCAGATAATAAAACCCTGCTAAAAGCGCAAATGGAAAGACAAAAAATCCTTATCCAATGGAACAAAAATGTAATCTCACATTACAGTGCTATGGGGCATGTGTAAGTCCCTTGCTCGACTGACTGCTTTGTGTCGCTTAGCGACCACTACGCACCGTGACTGATCCACCCTTGTCCTCCCTCAACGTGGAGGACAAACCATGAAGATCATTGCTACATATAGCCATCAGCCTTGGAACAAGGGAAAGCTTGTCGGACAGAAAGCCCCCGCTCCGAGTCAGAGATATCTGGGCTATTCGGGTCAGACTCCAGCTCGCGGAGAAGACACGTGATTTGGCGCTCTTCAACTTGGCCATCGATAGCAAGCTGCGTGCCTGTGACTTAACCAAGCTGCGAGTCCGGGACATCGCCCATGGGGAACGTGTGTCGTCACGGGCCATCGTGATGCAGCAGAAAACCCAGCATCCCGCGCAATTTGAAATCACTGAGCAAACCCGAACGGTTCTGGAGGCGTGGATGCATCAGGCTCGCCTCCGCAGCGAGGACTTCTTGTTTCCGACCCAATTGCACGCTTCAGACCATCTTTCCACCAGGCAATACGCGCGAATAGTCAAAGCGTGGGTGACAACCATTGGCCTTGACCCAACCATGTACGGTACTCACACGCTCCGGCGAACCAAGGCATCGCTGATCGATCGCAGGACGAAGAACCTGAGAGCTGTGCAGCTCCTGCTTGGTCATACGAAGCTTGAAAGCACTGTCAGATACCTGGATATCGAGGTCGATGATGCCCTGGAAATGGCTGAACAGACGGAGGTGTAATTTCTCTGCGATGGTCGCAACTAAACTGTGGCCAATAGCTGCCAGTGAGGTGAACCGGACTGACTAACCGAATTGTAAGCGCTCCATAAACCCCACCTGCACAGGAAGCGCCGATTCAAGGATGCTGAGCTCCCATTTCTCGCTCGGATCGACCGATCCGCCGGACGGTCTGTTAGTCGTTACGTGTCTGTTCAAGCCGCTTATCAAGCTCGCTTGGCGGCAAGTTCGGCGTCGAGTGAAGCGTCAGCCAGACGGCCCGTAGAATGTTGATCGCGGCCATGTTCAGGTGTTGTTCGGCGGCGTGCAGGGCCAGTTCGGCTGCCAGGCGCTTGTCGGCAGCACTGAGGTGCGCCGTTTTGTGGGTCAT
>Ga0182007_10001794_pt1 | contig 11212 bp, 8 predicted proteins | sample Sormic07211113_1_FD_123023 | JGI IMG/M metagenome (GOLD analysis project Ga0182007, IMG submission 123023) | Rhizosphere microbial communities from Sorghum bicolor, Mead, Nebraska, USA - 072115-113_1 MetaG | ecosystem: Host-associated > Plants > Roots > Rhizosphere | place: USA: Nebraska... | reverse complement strand
TACCGCATCGGTGTGGTCAGCATCGACCTGCCGCGCCTCAATGAGCGGCGCGAGGACATTCCGCTGCTGCTGGCGCACTTCATCCAGGGCGCGGCGATCCGCTACCAGCGTCCGTTGCCGCAATGGACGCTGGCGCAGATGGCGCAATGGCAAACCCGCGATTGGCCCGGCAACGTGCGCGAGCTGCGCAATTTTGCCGACCGGCTGGTGCTGGGCGTGGCGGAGGGCGTGGCCGATCTGGCGCTCCAGGACGGCGGCGACCTGCCCAGCGGCATATCGTTGCCGCAGCAGATGGATGCCTACGAGCGCATGTTGATCACCGAGACGCTGAACGCCAGCGGCGGCAACGTCGCCATCGCTGCCGACCGCCTGGGCCTGCCCAAGAAAACCCTGTATGACAAGATCAAGAAATACCAGCTGGCGGTGGGAAAGGTGCAGGATCGCAATGAATGATGCTTTTTAGACAACCAATTTGTTGCGATTGGGAAATGTTACAAGATATTATTATGCTGGACAAGCGCGTTTGAATCTCTATCATTGGCATCTTTTTTAACATGGATGTAACAATGAGCGTTTCACCGCTGCCACCAAGCTCATCGAAAGCACCAGAACGTAATTCCAATTTCCAATTCGGCTTTATCGACCTGCTCAAGGTCATTGCGGCACAACTGATTGTCTTGCACCACCTGGCGTTCTACGGGCCGATGGCAGACCACGTCCGTCCTGTCGCGCCGGGCCTGATCGATTGGCTGGACACCTACGCCCGCATCGCGGTCCAGGTATTCCTGGTGGTCGGCGGATTCCTCGCGGCCAAGTCCTTGTCGCCGCATGGCACCTCCACCGTCGCCGACCCGCTGCGGGTCTTGTGGCGGCGCTACATGAAGCTGGTGCCGCCGTTCCTGGCCGCGACCGTGCTGGCGATAGGCGCTTCGGCGTGGGCCGCGCTGTGGATGACGCATTACTCCATCTCCGCCATGCCGACGGCCATGCAACTGGCCGCCCATGCATTATTGCTGCATTCCATATTGGGTTATGAATCGATCTCGGCCGGCGCCTGGTACGTCGCCATCGATTTCCAGCTGTACGCCATGCTCACCATGCTGCTGTGGCTGACCGGCGGCCTCGCCAGGCGGCGCGCGATGCCATGGCTGGCGCCGCTGCTGGTGGTGGCCGGCGTCAGCGCCTCCCTGTTCTATTTCAACCGCGATGCCGCCTGGGACGCCTGGGCGCCGTATTTCTTCGGCAGCTACGGCCTGGGCGTGATCGCCTGGTGGGCGCGCGACCTGGGCCGGCGGCCGGCGGTGGTGGCGCTGCTGCTGGCGGCGATACTGGTGCCGACCTTGTACGCACTGACGATCGATTTCCGCAGCCGCATCGCGCTCGCCTTGCTGGTAGCCTGCGCACTGGTGCTGGCGAGCCGGCGCGGCGTGCTGCTGTCGCGCCAGCGCTTTGCCTGGATACGCTCGTTCGGCCGGATTTCGTACGCGATCTTCCTGGTGCATTTCCCGGTCTGCCTGGTTGTCAACGCGGCGTTCGCCAAGTTCGTGCCGGCGCGGCCGCTGCTGCAGGCGGGCGGCATGGTGCTGGCCTGGGCCGCCAGCCTTGCCGCCGGCGCGCTTTTCTATCGCTGGGTAGAGATCCCGCTCAGCCGCCTGTCAAGCCGCGCACCAGAAGCGGGTTCGCCGCTGCGGGTTCCGGTCGCGGCCTGAACCGCGGCATCGGCGCTTACGGCGCGTCTTCCATTTCCAGCATGGCGCCGGCAGGCTGAATCTCGGCGCGCTGGCGACGCTGGCGCCGGAAATGCAGGAAAGCCAGCACCAGCGCCGCCAGCTGCAGCACCGCGCAAAAATAGAACGGTGCGCCAATTCGCCAGTCGCCTTTGGGCAAATGCGACACCACCCCCAGCAACGGCGCGCCGATCACCGGCGCGATTACTGCCATCAGGCTGTTGAGCGAGCTGACGGCGCCCAGGGTCTGGCCCTGGCTGTGCGAATCGACCGCGCCGGAAATGATGCTCTGGATCGACGCATTCACCGTGGCGCCGAATATATTGGCGAAAATCACCGCATACATCATCCATGACTGGCTGGCGGCTCCCCACAAGAGGTAGGCGGCAGTGGAGGAAACCAGCCCGATCACCGCCAGGCGCTGCGGGCTGAAGCGTTTCAGCAACGGTCCCAGCAAGACCCCTTGCACGATCACCGACATGATGCCGACGGCCGCCAGCGACTGGCCGTTTTCCAGCGGTCCCCAGCCGAACTTGAACGTGGTGTACAGCACCCAGGTCGTGAACAGCATGAACTGCGCCAGGCCGTTGCAGGCGATCACCGCCACCAGCGGGCCGACCGCTTTCAGGCGCGACAAGGCTTGCAGCGACGACAGCGGATTGGCCGCCCGCCAGCCGAATGCGCGACGCCGCTCAGGCGGCAGCGATTCGGGCAGCACGAAATAACCGTACATCAGGTTCAGCAATGCCAGGCTGCCGGCCACGATGAACGGCAGGCGCAGATTGACAGCGCCCAGCAAACCGCCCATCACCGGCCCGACGATGAAGCCGACGCCGAACATCGCGCCGATCATGCCAAAGCGCTTGGCGCGCTGCTCCGGCGGCGTGATGTCGGCCACGTAGGCATTGCAGACCGCGGCATTGGATTGCATGGCGCCGCCCGCCAGGCGCACCACGATCAGCATCCACAGCGCCGTTGAAAACGCCGTCGCGAAAAAATTCAGCGCCAGCCCGCAAAATCCCAGCAGCAGCACCGGCCGCCGGCCGTAGCGGTCGGACAGGGCGCCAAGGATCGGCGAACCGAAAAAATTGGCGATGCCGAAAGCAAAGGCCACCGCGCCATACCAGAATGCCTGGTCGGCCTGCGAACCGGTGAATTTGCCGACCAGCACCGGCAGCACCGGGATGATCAGGCCGATCGAAATCATGTCGATCAATACGGTCAGCATGATGAAGGGCATGGCTGCGGTGCGGCCTGGGTTCTGCGCAGGAGGTTTGAGGTTTGTCACGCGTTGCTGCTCCGGTAGGTACGACTTGGCGATAATCGCAAAAAGCGATTGGGACGACTAGCATTCTAACGGAACGCCAGGCGTGGCCTAGCAGAGCCGGAAGAATTGTTGCACGACTTGAGGATACTCAAGCTGGATACACATTCTGCGTTGAAATTGAACGATCTGGACGTGTATCGGATGGAATCTGTCTGATAGAACAGCATCTCTCCACATCTGTTTCCAAAAACAGAAATATCCAGCCTGAATATCAGTAATTCACCCTACTACGACTGAAGAAACATTCGAGCAACCGTTGCTCGAAATCAGTAGCAGCCTTCCATTTTAAGGTCCAGAATCAATTCGTCCTCCGGTTCATTTGCCTGGATGTTCGGGGCGGTCCGTTGGACATTTATTGTCGATAAAAAGGAAGGCGTATGGCTAAAGTAACGGGTTTATCCGGAAATGAAATTTTTTGCCTGGCTTTAAAGAATTACTCGGCGGGCGAAATCGTCGTCGGCAACAGCGTCAATTCGATGGGTTTCCTTGGCGGGATCGGCGCCGGCCTGAAAAACATGCTGGGCGGCGAGATCACGCAAGTGACCGCGGCGATCCATGAAGGCCGCGCGAACGCATTTGAACGCATGCGCAAGGAGGCAGCGCAGCACGGCGCTTCGGGCGTGGCGGGGGTGTCCAGCGAGCTGCGGTCGTTCAGCGGCAGCACGGAGTTCCTGTTTGTCGGTTCATGCGTCCATGCGCGCGATGCGTCCAGCCGTTTCTTCACCACGGCCGGCGATGCGCAGGAACTGTATTGCCATATGGACGCCGGCTATGAGCCGATCCAGCATGCGTTCGGCAACATCGCTTATTCGATGGGCGTCGGCGGCGGCATCATGGGGTCGCTGAAAACCCTGGTGCGCGGTGAAATCACCGAGTACAGCAATATCTTCAACACCACCCGCCATAAAGCGCTGGAGCGGCTGGTGAGCCAGGCCAAGGCTGACGGCGCCAACGCCGTGGTGGGCATCCGTACCACCATCCTGCCGTGGATGGGGACGCATGAGATGCTGATGGCCGGCACGGCGTCGCGGCACAGCGCGCTTCCGGCCAGCGCGGACGGTACGCCGGTCACCAGCGACCTTACCGGGGAAGAGCTGTGGGCAATGACCAGCCTCGGCTACGCGCCGGTCAAGCTGCTGATGTCGACGTCGATCTACTCGCTGGGCGTGGTGGGCGGCTTCATGGCTGCGTTCAAGTCTTTCACCAAAGGCGAGATCAGCGACCTGACCACGCTGATCCATGACGCGCGCGAGATTGCCATCGCGCGCCTGAAAGACGAAGCCGATGAGCTCGGGGCCGAGGAAGTGGTCGGGGTGAAGACCTATATCGCCGAAATCGGCAGCGGGCTGGTCGAATTCATGGCGATCGGCACCGCCGTCAAGAAAATGCCGGGTTTTGCGGTCAAGAGCGCCGGGCTGCCGGCGCAGGCGATCAGCCGCGACAAAGACACCTGGATGGATGGCGATTTCGGTTTTTCGCTGGACCGCAACGGGGGGTCCTGAGTTACCCGATTCCAGAAAGCAGTAAAAAATGATCCTGCCGTGGATCTCCTATGGCAGGACGGCTGGCGCGACGATGCGCCGGCAGGGAAGAACAGTCGTACAACAATAAAGAAAGAAACGATATGTCTAATCTATTATCAAGCCTGGGATGGTTTCCCACGGCCCTTGTCATCCTGGTTGCAGTTGCTTTTGTGCTTGCCGTGTTTTTTTCGGTATCTGGCATCGTCCGATACATTCCAAACGACCGCATCGGCGTCGTCGAGAAGTTGTGGAGCTCGAGCGGATCGGTCAAGGCCGGCCTGCTGGCCTTGCATGGCGAGGCCGGGCTTCAGCCTGAGCTGAGGCGCGGCGGTTTTCATTTCTTTGCGCCGTTCCAGTTCCGGGTCCACATCCATCCCATGGTTTTCGTCACGCAGGGCAAGATCGGCTATGTTTTTGCACGCGACGGCATCGACCTGCCTGCCGGGCAGACGTTAGCCGACAACGCCAAGGTCGAGGACTTCCGCGACGTGCGCTCCTTCCTTGAAGGCGGCGGCCAGAAGGGGCCGCAACGCAAGATACTGCGCGAAGGCACGCACATCATCAATCCGGCCCTGTTCGTCGTGATGACGGAAGAGGCTACCTATTCGCTGTCGCTGGACGCCAAGGAAAAGGCGTACTACGAGCAGATGCGCGGTGTGCTGGATGAGCGCAGCGGCTTTACGCCTGTGGTGCTCAAGGAAGTGGCCGGCACCCACGATTCGGACCAGCTGGCCATCGTGACGGTGCAGGATGGTCCTGGGCTGCCGAAAGACGAATTGCTGGCGCCGGATGTCGGCGACAGCCACAACTCGTTCCAGGAGCCGGAAAAATTCCTGGCAGCGAACGGCCTGCGCGGCCGCCAGGAGCGGGTGCTGGTGGAGGGCACTTATTACATCAACCGCCTGTTTGCGACGGTCGAGCTGATCAAGAAGACCATCATTCCGGTCGGTTATGTGGGCGTGGTGGTGTCGTACACCGGCCGCAAAGGCTCCGATCTGTCGGGCAAGGAATACAGCCATGGCGAGCTGGTCGAGAGCGGCTGCCGCGGTGTCTGGCGCGATCCGCTCATGCCCGGCAAATATGCGTTCAACACCTACGCCGGCAAGATCGAGCTGGTGCCCACCACCAACTTCGTCCTGATGTGGAAATCCGGCGAGAGCGGTTCCAGCTTCGACAATAACCTGCGTGAAATCACCCTGATCACCAAGGATGCCTTCGAGCCGCAATTGCCGTTGTCGGTGGTGGTGCACATCGATTACCGCAAGGCGCCGATGGTGGTGTAGCGCTTCGGCAACGTGGCGCAACTGGTGGAGCAGACGCTGGATCCGATGGTGTCTTCGTACTTCAAGAATGTCTCGCAGACCAAGACCTTCATTGAACTGATCCAGTCGCGCAGCGAGTTGCAGACCAATGCGTCGGCCGACATGAAGGAACGTTTCCAGGCTTATTCGCTGGAATTCCAGGAAGTGCTGATCGGCACGCCCAAACCGCAGCCTGGCGATACCAAGATCGAAAACATCATGGCGCAGCTGCGCGACCGCCAGATTGCGCGGGAACAGGTCGAAACTTTTGCGCAAAAGCAGATTGCCGCCGACAAGGAGCGCGAGCTCAACGAGGCTGAGCAGCGCGCCGCCAAGCAGAAGGAGCTGACCGGATCGCTGGTGGATATCTCGATCAAGGAAAACCAAGGTTCGGCCAACGTCAAAGCGGCGGAAAAGAAGCGCCAGGAGATCGAGGCGCTGGCGCACGCGGAAAAATTCAAGCAGGAAATGGAAGGCTCCGGCCGCGCCTCGGCGATCAAGTCGGTAGGTGAAGCGGAAGCCTCGGCGATCAAGGCCAAGTCCGAAGCGTTGCAAGGAGAGGGCGCTGACAAGCAGCTGATGCAGACGGTGATGCTGCGCCTGGCTGAAGCATTCGAGACCTCGAAAGTGCCTTTGGTGCCGCAGATCCAGATGGGCGGCGGCGGTGACACCAATGCGTTCAATACCTTGCTGTCGCTGATGGGATCGCTCAAGGCTGGCGAGCTGGCGCAGTCGCTGAAACACGATGAGGCGCCGCGCGCATGATTGCATGACCGGCGATGGTAATTGCCGGAGAAATCTAAAAATATTGTATTAAATCAATCGGATAAATTACATTATTAATGTAATTTATCCTTTTTTTATTAAATCTCGATCTGGATATCTGTCCTTGTAATTAATTAATGCATTGATTAATATTGGTGCATGACCAGACCAGCACCAGCGCGTGGCCGTCCGTTGGCATCGGACCAGGATTCGCGCGAAAAACTGCTCGATACCGCCACCTTGCTGTTTTCATCGCAGGGGGTCGCGGCGACTACGGTGGCGGCGATTGCACGCCAGGCCGGGGTGACGCCCGCCATGGTGCATTACTACTTCAAGAACCGCGACCAGCTGATCGACGCCGTGGTCGACGAGCGGGTCTGCCTGTTCGTCAACAGCATCTGGGATCCGGTCACCGGCGACGAGCCGCCCGGACAGATGATCATGGGCATCGTCGAACGCATTATCGCCGCCACCGAAACCATGTCGTGGATACCCGCCTTGTGGGTGCGCGAGGTCCTGAGCGACGGCGGCGAACTGCGGGAGCGCATGGTGCAGCGGGTGCCGCTGGCCAAGCTGGCCGCGTTCGCTGGAAACGTTGGCCGCGGCCAGCGGGCGGGCGCCATCAATCCGGGGCTGGAGCCGGCCCTGATCTTTATCTCGGTGCTGGGCCTGACCATGCTGCCGCTGGCGATGGCGCGCAACCTGAAGAACGGGCCAGTGCTGCCGCCGCCCTTGAATAAGGTAGCGCTGCTGGACAAGGATGGCTTGAAGCGGCATGTCACCGCGCTGCTGCTGCACGGGCTGGCGCTGCCGGCTGTTCCGAATCCTGCTCCGCTTATTGACGAATAGCAGAGGAAAAATCCCATGTCGCCCAGCCTTGCCAAACGTTTCCTGCGGTTTTCGACTCTTGCGCTTGCGGCCCTGGGCTACCTGGCCTTGGCGGCATGTACGCCGAATAACGACAACGATTGGCAGGGATACGTGGAAGGCGAGTATGTCTATGTCGCCTCGTCGCAGGCAGGCCGCCTCGATCGCCTGTCAGTCCAGCGCGGGCAGCTGGCGGCGTCGGGCGCGCCGCTGTTCATGCTGGAATCGGGCGACGAGATCGCCGCCCAGCGCCAGGCCCGGCGCCAGCTGGACGCGGCCGAGGCGCAGCTGGCCGACATCAAGAGCGGCAAGCGGCCGCAGGAACAGGAAGTAACGCGCGCGCAGCTGGCCCAGGCCCAGGCTGCCGCCAGCAAGGCTGCGCTCCAGTTCAGCCGCGACCAGGTCCAGTTCCAGGCCGGCGGCATCGCCAAACAGCAACTCGACGATTCGCGCGCCGCGGCGCAGACTGCCGCCGCCCAGGTCAGGCAATGGCAAAGCCAAGTGGCGGTGGATCGCCTGCCCAGCCGCGAGGCGCAAGTGCGGGCGCAGCAGGCCCAGGTCGCGGCGGCGCAGGCGGTGCTGGAGCAGGCCGACTGGAAGCTGGCGCAAAAAACGGTCACTGCCACCCGCAGCGGACTGGTGTTCGACACCATGTACCGCGAAGGCGAATGGGTGGCGGCCGGCAATCCGGTGCTGCGCATGCTGCCGCCCGAGAATGTGAAGATCCGTTTTTTCGTGCCCGAAACCGTGCTGGGACGGCTCAAGGTGAACCAGGCCGTGACCCTCAGCTGCGACGGCTGCCAGCCCAACGTAGCGGCGCACATTTCGTATATCTCGACCGAATCCGAATATAACCCGCCCATCATCTACAGCAACCAGTCGCGCGCCAAGCTGGTCTACATGATCGAAGCGCGGCCGGCGCCGGCCGACGCCCTCAAGCTGCATCCGGGGCAGCCGCTGGAAGTGAGGCTGCCATGACGGCGGCCGGCAGCGCCAACGGCGACCTGGTGGTCGATGTCGACCGCATCAACAAGCATTTCGGCAGCAAGCACGTGGTGAAAGACCTCTCGCTGCAGGTGCGGCGCGGCGAGATATTCGGCTTCCTGGGGCCGAACGGCAGCGGCAAGACCACGTCGATCCGCATGATGTGCGGTTTGCTGACGCCCGATTCCGGCCACGGCACCTGCATGGGTTTCGACATCATCAAGCAAAGCGGCGAGATCAAGCGCCGGGTCGGCTACATGACGCAGAAGTTCTCGTACTGGGACGACCTCAGCATCCGCGAAAACCTGGATTTTGTCGCCCGCATCTATGAAATGAAGAACCGCAAGGAAGTGGTCGAGCAGAGCCTGGAGAAACTGGGACTGGCCAGCCGCGCCAAACAGCTGGCCGGCTCCCTGTCCGGCGGCTGGAAACAGAGGCTGGCGCTGGCTGCCAGCATGCTGCACCAGCCGGAACTGCTGCTGCTGGACGAACCGACCGCCGGCGTCGATCCGGCCGCGCGCCGCGATTTCTGGGAAGAACTGCACCGGCTGGCGGCGGAGGGCATCAGCGTGCTGGTCAGCACGCATTACATGGACGAAGCCGAACGCTGCCACAAGCTGGCTTACCTGGCGTACGGCCAGCTGCTGGTGCAAGGCACGGCCGCCGAAGTCGTCGCCGGGCAGGGCTTGGCGACCTGGGCGATCTACAACAGCCGCAACGGCGATATCCACGACAACCAGCTGGTCGGCCTGTCGCAGCAGCTGCACGGCCAGCCCGGCGTGGACCAGCTGGTGGTGTTCGGCACGTCCTTGCACGTGTGCGGCAAGGATGCAGCGCTGCTGGAGAAAACCTTGCGCCGCATGACCGAGGGACAGGGCCTGCGCATGGAGCTGATCGACACCAGCCTGGAAGACGTTTTCATCTACATGATGAACCGCTCGGCCGACAATTTCGGGGAGCAGCCATGAGCGGGTTTGCCGGTTTTTCGTTCTCACGATGGTGGAGCATCGTGCTCAAGGAGTTCCTGCAACTGATGCGCGACCGCGTCACGGTGCGCATGATCACGGTGATCCCGGTCATGCAGATGGTGCTGTTCGGCTTCGCCATCAACAGCGATCCAAAACACATGCCGACCGCGGTCGTCAGCGCCGACCACAGCGAATTCACGCGCACCTTCGTCGCCGCCATGAAAGCGTCGGATTATTTCGACATCGTCGCCGAGCTGCCGAACGAGGCCGCCGCCCGCACCGCCCTGGCGCAAGGGAAAGTGCTGTTCGTCCTGAATATCCCGGCCAACTTTACCCGCAGCCTGCTGCGCGGCGAACGGCCGGCGCTGCTGGTGGAGGCCGACGCCACCGACCCGACCGCTACCGGCATGGCGCTGGCAGCCTTGCCGCAACTGGTGCAATCGGTCGCCAACAAGGACTTGAAGGGCGCGCTGGCCAGGTTCAGCGGCGGCGCGCCGGCATTCGATGTGCAGGTACAGCGCCTGTATAACCCGGAAGGCGTGACCCAGTACAACGTCGTGCCGGGATTGATGGGCGTCATCCTGTCGATGACGATGGTGATGATGACCGGCTTGTCGATGACCCGCGAACGCGAGCGCGGCACCATGGAAAACCTGCTGGCGACGCCAGTGTCGCCGGTGGAAGTCATGACCGGCAAGATCATGCCTTACATCGCCATCGGCCTGATCCAGGCCAGCATCATCCTGCTCGGCGCGCGTTTCATGTTCCATGTGCCGTTTGCCGGCAGCGTGCTGGCGATCTACCTGGCGGCGCTGCTGTTCATTGCCGCCAGCCTGACGGTCGGCATCACCTTGTCGTCGATCGCGCAAAACCAGCTGCAGGCCATGCAGCTGACCATGTTCTATTTTTTACCGAACATCCTGCTGTCAGGCTTCATGTTCCCGTTCCAAGGCATGCCGAAATGGGCGCAGTTCATCGGCAACCTGCTGCCGCTGACTTATTTCAACCGCCTGATACGCGGCATCCTGCTCAAGGGCAACGGCTGGATCGACCTCTGGCCCAATGTCTGGCCGCTGATGCTGTTTACCCTGGTCGTGATGGGCATCGCGCTGCGCTTTTACCGGCGCACGCTGGATTGAGGAATATCGGGATGAAGCCAATCTTGAATTATCCGCAGCGCAGCTCCTGGTTGTGCCTGGGCGCGGCCGGCTTGCTGGCGGCATGCGCGGTGGGGCCGGATTTCCAGGCGCCGCCGGCGCCCGCCGTGCAGCAATACACGGCGGGCGTGCAACCGCTGGCGACCGTCTCCAGCACCGGAGCCGGCGGCGCCGCCCAGCGTTTCGACGCCGGCATGGATATTCCGGCGCAATGGTGGACCTTGTTCCATTCGCCGCAGCTGGATGCGCTGGTGCGCGAGGCGTTGGCCAACAGTCCCTCGATGGCGCAGGCAAAAGCCGCCTTGCGCCAGGCCAGCGAAAACCTGGGCAGCCAGGTCGGCGCTACCCGTTACCCCAAGGTCGACCTGCAGCTGGGCGGGGTGCGCCAGCAGGTCGATACCGCCGCGCTCGGCCTTCCCAATGTGCCGCAGGCAGGACCGTTTACGCTGTACAACGCTGCTCTCGAGGTCTCCTACACGGTCGACGCCTTTGGCGCCAATGCCCGCATGCTGGAAGGCTTGCAGGCACAGGTGGATAACCAGGCCGCCGAGCTGCAGGCAGTGCAGCTGACGCTGGCCGGCAATGTGGTGACG
>Ga0182007_10001793_pt1 | contig 11213 bp, 11 predicted proteins | sample Sormic07211113_1_FD_123023 | JGI IMG/M metagenome (GOLD analysis project Ga0182007, IMG submission 123023) | Rhizosphere microbial communities from Sorghum bicolor, Mead, Nebraska, USA - 072115-113_1 MetaG | ecosystem: Host-associated > Plants > Roots > Rhizosphere | place: USA: Nebraska... | reverse complement strand
TGCAGCCGTACCTCTTCCCGCACTACTGGCTGTCCTTCGCCGACCTGATGCGCGACCCCGTCTACTGGGACGGCCTGGTGCGTAACCTCGGCCTCCAGGCGCTGTACGCGGCCGTGTTCGGCTCCGCGGCCTGGGCGAGGTTCACGACGAAGGACATCACGGCCTAGGCGTATTGCCCTGAGAGGTCCGGGCCGGGGCGGCCGGGCGGGATTCGGGGGGCAGGGGTTCAGGAGGCAGGGGTTCAGGAGGCCTGGTTTCAGGAGGCCGGGATTCAGGCGCCCTCGGGCCGCTGGTGGGGGAAGCGCGCGAGCGGTGCCTCCTGGGCGAAGAAGGTCTTGGCGCGGGCCAGCGCCTCGGTGTCGTTCAGTACGTCGCCGCGCCTGCTGCCGTTGCCGAGAAGCACTCCGCCGAAGCGCATTCCCAGATACGCGGCCGAGTTGTTGAGGGTCCCGATCAGCGGGTCGGCGACCGAGAACTCGGTGCCGGCGAGGGCGGCGACACCCCACAGGGTGGAGTCGGCCATGGCCGCCCTGAAGTCGAGGCCGGGGGTGCGCAGCCAGCCGGACCAGTAGTCGAGGTAGCGCTTGGTGAGACCGGACACCGAATACCAGTACACCGGCGAGGCGATCACGATGTCGGTGGCCGCGACGGTGGCGTCGAGAAGCAGTTCGGGGGCGCTCCCCGTCGGCGGCAGCACATGGTCGCTGTCGCGCCGCAGGTCGACGAAGTCCGGCAGCGGCTGCTCGGCGAGGCTTATCCACTGTTGCTCGACGTCCGCGGGCAGTTGCTCGGCGGCACGGCGAGCGAGCAGCTCGGTGTTGCCGTCGGCGCGGCTGCTGCCGAGGACGAACAGGAAGCGGCGCGTCATGAGTTCCCCCAGGTGGACGGTGGCATGGAGCAGGTAAATGGTGGCATGGAGCAATAACAAGCATCTGCATTATATGCGTACGCATTGAACTGTCCAGGGCCCGTCCGGGCGGTCGCTGTGCCGGACCACTGGCCGGACCACTGGCCGGACCACTGGCCGGACCACTGGCCGGACCACTGGCCGGACCACTGGCCGGACCACTGGTCGGACTACTGGCCGGACCACTGGAACGAGGCTGTGACGTCGTGGTGACATGAGAACTGTGGGTGAGCGGAGAGACTCGCCATAAGCGTGATGAACGGATCGTGACGCGCTGACCGCCGGTTTTTCGGCAGATCCGAGTGAGGGCACATATGTCTCGACCCAGCCGGGAGAAGAACGGGGAGCAGCGGCACCCGGAGCCCTCGGCCATACTGGCGGCGGCGCCGATCGAGGTGCTCGTGCCCGCCGCCGGTCCGGACACGGGCGGGGCGACGGTAGGTGGTGTGCCGATCGCCGTGTCCGACGGTGAGGACGTCCAGCAGGCGGTTCTGAGCCACCTCCACCGCATCGCCCTCGCCACCGGTCACCCCGTCCACGCCACGATCCACGACGAGCGTCACGCCTGTGTCGTCCCCCTCCAGGTGAACCCGGACGGCTCAAGCCACCTCACAGGCCCACCGGCACCCGCGCGGATGCCGGCTCCACCCCCGGCCGCCCCCGAAATGCCGGACCCGCCGATCCCGCAGAACTCACAGAGCCCGACGAACCCGCCGATCCCGGCGGTCCCTCTCGGTACTGTCGCGCCTCCCACCGGGGTGTTCGGCCCGCCTCCGGTGATGGACGCCGTGCCGCCCACGGACTCCGTACAGCCGGGGGAGGAGGCCATTTGGCCGCCGGCGGCCGTCGCGGCGCCGCTGGACGCGCCGACCCCGAGTCTCACCCCCATCTACTCCAGCCCGTCGACCTCACCCGACCCCTCCCTGCTCCGCCCCCTCATCCCGGCCCTGGAGACCGACCCGGAACCCCGGTCCACGTCCACCGCCCCCACCCCGGCGCGCGGGTTCGACGCGGTGGCGGAGGCCGTGCTCGGGGACGAGCCGCCCACCGTGCCCGGCTTCCTCATGGAGCCGATGGTGCGGGTCAACGAGGCCGTGCGGGCGGGGCGGATAGCGGAGGCGGCCGAGCTGGCCGAGGGGGTTGTCGCGGAGGCGTCGGCGGTGCTGGGGGTGGAACATCCCGAGGTGCTCAAGGTGCGCGAACTCACCGCGTACATCGCCTACTTGGCGGGTGAGCCGGTCCACGCCTTCAAGGTCTCGCTCGACCTCGCCCGGATCCACCGGCGTACGCGGGACGCGGAGGGGGCGTACGGGAACGTGCAGAGCGCGGCGTCCGCCTGGCGCGCCGTGCGCGATCCCGAGCTGGGGCTGGCGATGGGGCACGACCTGATCGGCCTGTGGACCGAGCTGGTCGCCGAGGACGGTCCGGCCGCACAGGACGTAGAGCGGCTGGACTCGGCCCGCACCCGCATGGGCCGGCTCACGGAACGCGCTCGCAAGGCGGCCCAGCAGCCGTCGAGCTGATCTTGAGCTGACCGGGAGGGGGAGCCGCGCGTGGTGGCCTACTGCACGCAGAACTCGTTGCCCTCCGGGTCGGCCATCACCACCCACTCCCCGGCGGGCTCCTTCACCCGCCGCAGCACGCCGGCTCCCAGCCCCACCAGCCGCTCGACCTCGTCGTCCCGCCGCCCCGGGCCGGGATGCAGATCCAGATGGAGCCGGTTCTTCACGGTCTTCGCCTCCGGCACCCGCTGAAACAGCAGGCGCCGCCCGAGCCCCGTACCGCTGTCCTCGTCGTACGGGTCCTCGGGGTGCCGTACGGCCATCAGGTCCCGGAAGGCAGGACGGCCGTGAAAGTCGACGGTGGCCTCGTGGGGCACGGCCCCGGCGTCCAGCAAGCGCCGCACGAGCGCGCCGTTGTCCTCGACCTCGTACCCGAGCGCGGCGGCCCAGAAGTCGGCCTGCGCATGCGGATCGGCCGCGTCGATGACGAGCTTCCAGTGGACGGGGGAGGGGGCTGATGCGGGCGTCGGCGTCATGGACCACTTATAGCGCCCGCCACCGACAGGACCGCTCGCAGCGGCCGGCGCCGGCAGGACCACCCACAGCGCTCGCCACCGACGAGACCACCTACAGCGGCCGGCGCCGACCATCCAGGCTCAGACGTCCACCGAGGCCGATGGCACCGTGGCGGCCGCCGGTACCTCCAACTGCCGTTCCCGGCCCAGCCTGCGCGCGGTGCGCCACGCGTCGGCGGTCAGCAGGCACAAGGCCGCCCACACCAGTGCGAACCCGGCCCACCGATCCAGCGGCATCGACTCGTGGAAGTAGAGAACCCCCAACAGGAACTGGAACACCGGCGCCAGATACTGCAGCAACCCCAGCGTCGACAACGGCACCCGTATCGCCGCCGCCCCGAAGCACACCAGCGGCAGCGCTGTCACCACGCCCGTCGCCGCGAGCAGGGCGCCATGGCCGGCCCCCTCGCTCGCGAAGGTCGACTGTCCCCGCGAGCTCAGCCACACCAGATAACCCACCGCAGGCAGGAACTGGATCGCCGTCTCCGCGGCCAGCGACTCGATGCCGCCGAGCCCGACCTTCTTCTTCACCAGGCCGTAGGTGGCGAACGAGAAGGCGAGCGTGAGGGAGATCCACGGCGGCTGCCCGTAGCCGACGGTCAGCACGACCACCGCGGCGAATCCGACGCCGACCGCCGCCCACTGCACGGGCCGCAGCCGCTCCTTCAGCAGGAGCACCCCCATGGCGATGGTGACCAGCGGGTTGATGAAGTACCCGAGCGAGGCCTCGACGACATGCCCGCTGTTCACGGACCAGATGTAGACGCCCCAGTTGACGGTGATCACCGCCGCCGCCACCGCGACGAGCCCCAGTCGCCGAGGCTGCCGCAGCAGCTCACCGGCCCAGGCCCAGCGTCGTACGAAGACCAGCGCGACCGCCACGAACGCCAGCGACCACACCATGCGATGGGCGAGGATCTCGACCGCCCCGGCGGGCTTGAGCAGCGGCCAGAAGAGGGGGACAAGACCCCACATCCCGTACGCCGCGAAGCCGTTCAGCAGGCCTATCCGCTGCTCGCCCCTCGACTTCCCGCTCACAGGCACCGCCTCTCCGCCTCGCTCGCCCCGACCCGTCGCACACGCGTGCAGCCACGAAGGTAACGCCGAGCGCCCCCGCCTGTCATGCTCGTATCGCCATACGGTCATGACAGGCAGGGGCTCGGGGCGGGGGGATTAGCTCACAGGCGGCTCAGCGTTGGCCCAGTGGCGGCTCAGCCCTTGACGGCCTCGGCGATCGCGTCGGCGATCCGGCTGGTCGGGCGGCCGGCCAGGCGGGACAGGTCGCCGCTGGAGACGACCAGCTCACCCTTGGCAATCGAGGTGTCGACGCCGGCGAAGGTCGCGGCGAGCGGCTCGGGCAGTCCGGCGCCGGTCAGGATGCTCACCAGGGTCTCCTCGGAGACGGCGTTGTAGGCGATGTCCTTGCCGGTGGCCTTGCTCAGCTCGGCCGCGTACTCGGCGAAGCTCCACGCCTCGTCGCCGCCCAGCTCGTACGCCTTGTTCTCGTGCCCCTCGCCGGTCAGCACGGCGACCGCGGCGGCCGCGTAGTCGGCGCGCGAGGCGGAGGAGACGCGGCCCTCGCCGGCGGCGGCGACGACGGCGTTGTGCTCCAGCACCGGCGCCAGGTTCTCGGTGTAGTTCTCGTGGTACCAGCCGTTGCGCAGCAGCACGTACGGGACGCCGGAGGCGACCAGGACCTCCTCGGTGGCCCGGTGGTCGTCGGCGAGGGCGGCTGTGAGGGTGCTGGGGGCGCTGGTGTAGCCGAGCAGGGCGACACCGGCGGCCTTCGCGGCCTCGATGACGACCGTGTGCTGCTGGACTCGGCCCTTGTCGAACTCGTTGCCCGAGATGAGCAGCACCTTGTCACCGGCGGAGAAAAGGCTGCCGAAGGTCTCGGGGGCGTTGTAGTCGGCGACGGCGAGCTTCACGCCACGCGCGGCGAAGTCGGCGGCCTTCGCCTCGTCGCGTACGACGGCGGTGATCTGCTCCGCCGGAACCTTCTCCAGCAGCTGCTCCACGACGTGGCGGCCGAGGTGTCCGGTTGCTCCGGTGACGACGATGCTCATGTTCGACAACTCCTTGTGGGGTGCGGTTTCACTAACCCTAGGGGGTGCGCTAACTTCTAGAAAGTACCCACTTTGAAGTAAGGTACTGGCATGGCAGTAAGCACCCAGGAAGCCGCCGCGAAGCCGGAAGGCGTCGCCAAGTACGACACCGACGGCGAGGCGATGTGCCCCTACCGCCTCGTCCTGGAGCACCTCACCAGCCGCTGGGGCGTGCTGGTGCTGATCGAGCTCCTGGACCGCCCGTACCGCTTCAGTGAGCTGCGCCGGGCCATCGGCCGGGTCAGCGAGAAGATGCTCACCCAGACCCTGCAGACCCTGGAACGCGACGGCCTGGTCCACCGCGACGCCAAGCCGGTGATCCCGCCCCGCGTCGACTACTCCCTGACCCCTCTCGGCCGCGAGGCGGCGGAGCAGGTGCGGGCGCTGGCGGTGTGGACCACGGAGCGGATGGCCGCGGTGGAGAAGGCCCGGGAGGCGTACGACGCGGCGAAGCAGGCACAGGCGCAGGCACAGACGCAGGGGCGTCGCGGGTAGCGGGGCCGGGCAAGCCGAGCCGAGGGAGCCGGGCCGGGGAAGCCGAGCCGGGGCAGCGGGGCCGGCCGGCGCACCGTCGGACACGTGCCGACCAGGGCCGAGGTGCCCGTCGGCGCCGCCGTACGCGGGTGGCGGGCGCTCGCCGGGCACACGGGAGTCAGGACCGCGACGGGTGCGGGCGGCGTGTCCCTCCGTGCGCCCCCTCTCCGCCTCCCGCGTCGCCTTGAGGCGCCGGGCACGCTGGAACGCGGGGCCCACGCCCTGCCGTGCATCGGCCCGTGCCACCGGCGCCGTGCGCGGCCACCCGATCCAGGGAGATTCCTCGAGATGGCTCTACGGCGGAACACGGCCGCACGAAGTATCGGTTCTGCAGTGCTGGCGGGACTGGGCCTGATGCGGGTGTCCGTCGCCTGGGGCGCCCGGCGCCGACGCCAGGAACAGCTGCTCGCGGAGCTCCTGGAACAACTCGCGCTGATGACCGAGGAGATCCACCGGGCCAACCTGATCCAGTACTACCGGCTGTTCGAGGATCAGAACTACCGCAAACTGGACGACCCCTCCCTGGCCGAGGCGTCGAGCACCCTGGGCGGCCTCTCCGATGTCAGGCGCCGACAGATGATCTTCGCCAATCAGCAGTACGGCTCGCTGGTGCTCGCTCACCGGGTCGGAGCCCTCGGCTGGGACGAACTCATCGGCCACCTCAGGGTGTTGTGCATCAACACGGTGTTCGCGGAGTACTGGGACCGGACCGGGGAGCACCGGCGCAGCCTGCCCTCGGACTCGGTGGAGGCGAAGATCGGCGCCGCCGTCGACGTCATGATGGAGGAGCTGGCCGACGATCCGGACGAATGGTGGGTAGTGGGCGCCGCGCCTGCGCCGGATTCCGAGCCCCCGGCGCACGGTTGAGCGTAGGCCGCACACCTGCTCCCACGAGTGCCGCACATCTACTCCCATGAGCGAGTGTGAGCGCAGGTCACGCGGGTGATGCTCTCGGCGTTGACTGTGACTCCGGGAGGGGACGCTCAGTTGCCTGACGAATCGATGTCCGTCCGGATAGCCCGCCGTCTCGGCGATCCACCCAGCATGAGGGGCAGCCACACCTCCGAGACCTGCCCCGACCTCTTCGAACTGACCGATGGCAGCTTCGCCGTCATCGGCACCGAAGCCACCACCGCCCTCGACCCCCATCTCCCCCCTGACGCAGCCCGCGCCGACTACGAGTGCATCGTCGTGATCACCCGCGAGACCCTCATCCGCGCCAAGAAGGACATCCCCGACGTGTGACCCTCCATGCCGAGGGCCCGGATGCCGTACGGCGATTCCGGGCCCTCCGCAGCAAGTCGAACCGCCGGCCTCAGCCCACCACCGTCCAGGTGTCCCCGCCCGCCAGCAGCTGCCCCAGGTCGCCCTTGCCGTGCTGTTCGATCGCCGTGTCCAGCTGGTCGGCCATCTGGGTGTCGTACACCGGCCGGTCCACGGACCGCAGCACACCGATCGGGGTGTGATGCAGCGTGTCGGGGTCGGCCAGGCGGGAGAGGGCGAAGGCGGTGGTCGGGGACGCGGCGTGGGCGTCGTGGACCAGGATCTGAGACTCGTTGTCCGGCGTCACGTCGACCACCTTCAGATCACCGGTGACCAGATCCCGGACCACACCTCGGGAACCCTCCGCGCCGAACCGGATCGGCTGCCCGTGTTCGAGGCGGATCACCGCCTCCTCCGCCTGCTGTTTGTCCTTGAGGGCGTCGAAGGCGCCGTCGTTGAAGATGTTGCAGTTCTGGTAGATCTCGATCAGCGCCGTGCCCGGATGGGCCGCCGCCTCGCGCAGGACCGAGGTGAGGTGCTTGCGGTCGGAGTCGATGGTCCGGGCGACGAAGGAGGCCTCCGCGCCGATGGCCAGCGACACCGGGTTGAAGGGCGCGTCCAGCGAGCCCATCGGCGTCGACTTGGTGATCTTGCCGACCTCGGAGGTGGGGGAGTACTGGCCCTTGGTGAGGCCGTAGATCCGGTTGTTGAACAGCAGGATCTTGAGGTTGACGTTGCGGCGCAGGGCGTGGATGAGGTGGTTGCCGCCGATGGAGAGGGCGTCGCCGTCACCGGTGACCACCCAGACGGACAGGTCCCGGCGCGAGGCGGCCAGACCCGTCGCGATGGCGGGCGCGCGTCCGTGGATGGAGTGCATGCCGTACGTGTTCATGTAGTACGGGAAGCGGGACGAGCAGCCGATGCCCGAGACGAAGACGATGTTCTCCTTGGCCAGCCCCAACTCCGGCATGAAGCCCTGGACGGCGGCGAGGATCGCGTAGTCACCGCAGCCGGGGCACCAGCGCACTTCCTGGTCGGACTTGAAGTCCTTCATGGACTGGCGGGCCTCGGCCTTGGGAACGAGCGAAAGCGCCTCGATCGTGCCCGTGCCTTCCGTGGACGTCTCAGCCATCGATGGCCTCCTTGAGAGCCGTGGCGAGCTGCTCAGCCTTGAACGGCATGCCGTTCACCTGGTTGTACGAGTGGGCGTCGACCAGGTACTTCGCCCGGATCAGCGTGGCGAGCTGCCCGAGGTTCATCTCGGGGATCACCACCTTCTCGTAACGTCCGAGGACCGCGCCGAGATTCCTCGGGAAGGGGTTGAGGTGGCGTAGGTGGGCCTGCGCGATGGATTCGCCGGCGGCCCGCAGCCGCCGTACCGCTGCGGTGATGGGTCCGTAGGTCGAACCCCAGCCCAGCACCAGCGTGCGCGCCTCGTGGGGGTCGTCGACGTCGAGGTCCGGGATGTCGATGCCGTCGATCTTGGCTTGTCGGGTGCGGACCATGAAGTCGTGGTTGGCGGGGGCGTAGGAGATGTTGCCGGTGCCGTCTTCCTTCTCGATGCCGCCGATGCGGTGTTCGAGGCCGGGGGTGCCGGGGATGGCCCAGGGGCGGGCGAGGGTGTGGGGGTCGCGTTTGTAGGGCCAGAAGACGTGGGTGCCGTCGTCGAGGGTGTGGTTGGGGCCTTGGGCGAACTGGACGGTGAGGTCGGGCAGTTCGTCGGGTTCGGGGATGCGCCAGGGTTCGGAGCCGTTGGCGAGGTAGCCGTCGGAGAGCAGGAGGACGGGGGTGCGGTAGGTCAGGGCGATGCGGGCGGCTTCGAGGGCGGCGTCGAAGCAGTCGGCGGGGGTGCGGGGGGCGATGACGGGGACGGGGGCTTCGCCGTTGCGGCCGTACATGGCCTGGAGGAGGTCGGCTTGTTCGGTTTTGGTGGGCAGGCCGGTGGAGGGGCCGCCGCGTTGGATGTCGATGACCAGGAGGGGCAGTTCCAGGGAGACGGCCAGTCCGATGGTCTCGCTCTTGAGGGCGACGCCGGGTCCGGAGGTGGTCGTGACGCCGAGGGAGCCGCCGAAGGCGGCGCCCAGGGCGGCGCCGATGCCGGCGATCTCGTCCTCGGCCTGGAAAGTGCGGACGCCGAAGTTCTTGTGTTTGGACAGTTCGTGCAGGATGTCGGAGGCGGGGGTGATGGGGTAGGAGCCGAGGAAGAGGGGCAGGTCGGCCTGGCGGGAGGCGGCGATCAGTCCGTAGGCCAGGGCGAGGTTGCCGGAGATGTTGCGGTAGGTCCCGGTGGGGAAGGCCGTGGTGGCGGGGGCGATCTCGTAGGAGACGGCGAAGTCCTCGGTGGTCTCGCCGAAGTTCCAGCCGGCGCGGAAGGCGGCGAGGTTGGCCTCGGCGATCTGCGGTTTCCGGGCGAACTTGGTGCGCAGGAACTTCTCGGTGCCCTCGGTGGGCCGGTGGTACATCCACGACAGCAGGCCCAGCGCGAACATGTTCTTGCTGCGCTCGGCCTCCTTGCGGGACAGGTCGAAGTCCTTGAGGGCCTCCACCGTCAGCGTGGTCAGCGGGACCGGGTGGAGGCTGTAGCCGTCGAGGGAGCCGTCCTCCAGCGGGGAGGCCTCGTACCCGACCTTCTGCATCGCCCGTTTGGTGAACTCGTCCGTGTTGACGATGATCTCCGCGCCGCGCGGAATGTCGCCGATGTTGGCCTTGAGGGCGGCGGGGTTCATGGCGACCAGGACGTTGGGGGCGTCGCCGGGGGTGAGGATGTCGTGGTCGGCGAAGTGGAGCTGGAAGCTGGAGACGCCCGGGAGGGTTCCGGCGGGGGCGCGGATCTCGGCGGGGAAGTTGGGAAGGGTGGAGAGATCGTTTCCGAAGGACGCGGTCTCGGAGGTGAAGCGGTCGCCGGTGAGCTGCATCCCGTCACCGGAGTCCCCTGCGAACCGGATGATCACCCGGTCCAGCCGACGTACGTCCTTCGTTCCCGCCGGCTTGCGCTGCTCTCCCACGACGGTTTCTTCGGCCTGTTCCGCTGTCCTGCTGACCTGGCTGGTCACTGAACTGGACCTCCCTCGAGGCGGCTGTCTGGGACCGGCCTTCCCGCAGGCCTTCCCAGGATCAACCCTACGTCCGTTAGGGTCGCCTTCCCTCGGCCATTCGCAGGATGGACACGCTTTTGAGACGGTCCGACGCCCTGACTTGTCATGATTTCTCGCCCCCTGGCGCTTCTGTTGAAGACGCTCCCCGCGACGGCTCGGTTCTCGGGTCGGTCGGTAGGAGCACTGGGGTCGGTCGCATGGGCACTTGGGTCGGCTGTAGGGGCAGTTTCAGCCCCTCAGGAGTTCAGATAGGTGAGGACCGCGAGAACACGCCGGTGATCCCCGTCACTCTGGGACAGTCCGAGCTTCAGGAAGATATTGCTGACGTGCTTCTCGACGGCGCCGTCGCTGACCACGAGCTGCCGCGCGATCGCCGAGTTCGTCCGGCCCTCGGCCATCAGCCCCAGCACCTCGCGCTCCCGGGGCGTGAGCCCGGCCAGCACGTCCTGCTTACGGCTCCGGCCGAGCAGCTGCGCGACCACCTCCGGGTCGAGCGCGGTCCCGCCCTGGGCCACGCGCACCACCGCGTCCACGAACTCACGCACCTCGGCCACTCGGTCCTTGAGCAGATAGCCGACACCACGACTCGATCCCGCGAGCAGCTCGGTGGCATACCGCTCTTCCACGTACTGCGACAACACGAGTACCCCGAGTCCGGGATGTGACTTCCGCAGCTGTACGGCGGCCCGCACGCCTTCATCCGTATGAGTGGGCGGCATCCGCACATCGGCGACCACCACATCGGGCAGCGCGTCCTGGCCGTCCAGCTCCTCGATGGTCTTGATCAGCGCGTCCCCGTCTCCGACCCCGGCGACGACCTCGTGCCCACGGTCGGTCAGCAACCGGGTCAGGCCCTCCCTGAGCAGCACTGAATCCTCGGCGATGACCACCCGCACCCTGTCCTCCACGACCTTTGGCCCCCCAGCCCGACTCCGTATGCCAGTGGTCCAGCATTCCAGCATTCGGACCCGTGTGCGCCGAGCGGACACCAATCAACGCGAATACGCGCACGGTACGGCGGGTTCCGGCCTCTTCCACGGCGCCCCGCGGAGGTGGGGCGGGGGCGACGGCCTGCAGGGGTCCTGACCGGCGGGGCTCCCTATTCAGCCCGTCCGGCGTTTGAGGACGAGGCCATTCAGGCCGAAAGCGGGGGCCTGGGTGCCGCAGCCCCCGGTCGACGGCGCGTCAGCGAGCGGCGCGGTACTCCACCGGCAGCCAGCCGAAGGCCTCCG
>Ga0182007_10001792_pt1 | contig 11214 bp, 10 predicted proteins | sample Sormic07211113_1_FD_123023 | JGI IMG/M metagenome (GOLD analysis project Ga0182007, IMG submission 123023) | Rhizosphere microbial communities from Sorghum bicolor, Mead, Nebraska, USA - 072115-113_1 MetaG | ecosystem: Host-associated > Plants > Roots > Rhizosphere | place: USA: Nebraska... | reverse complement strand
TGGCGATAGGGCTGCGGGGCACGGACCGGGCGCAAGTCATCTGCCGCGCAAGGGAGTTCCTGGCGACAGCCTCCTCGGCCTCCTCGCGGCTTCCTGAGTCGGCGTCCAGGTCGTACGCGATACCGCGGATCGACCCTGCAGCGCTCACGAGAATCCGCACGCACCATTCGCGCGATTCAATCGCTCATGCACTTGAATCGAGCAAATGCATCCGGCATTGTGCTTGAAACAAGCGCAAGACCTGCCGTTCACGCAGGGGAGAGGTGCCGCATGGACGACATCGACCGGGCCATCCTGCGGGAGCTGCAGGTCGACGGCCGGATCCCTTATGCCGATCTGGGGCCGAAGGTGGGGTTGTCGCCCTCGGCCGCGAGGCTCCGGCTGCAGCGGCTGATCGACACCAAGGCGGTCCAGGTCGTCGGAGTGACCGACCCGATGACCATGGGCCAGCAGACGATGGCCCTCCTGGGCCTGCGCATCGACGGCGACCCGCGGGCGGTCGCCGATGAACTGTCCCGGCACGACGAAGTCGTGTACACGGTCCTGACCGCCGGCCGCTACGACCTGTTCGCGGAGGTGGTGTGCCCTCAGCCCCGGGATCTTCTGGACTTCATCAACGACGTCGTACGGCCCGTCGAGGGTGTCGCATCCGTGGAGAACTTCCCCTACTTCGCGATTCACACGCACCGCTTCCTGTGGCACGTCGACTGAGGGGTGTCGACCGAAGCATCCGAGCGTGCACTGTTCGCCCACACCAGCCGAGGAACCTGCATGTCGCCCGACCAGTACCGCACGATCGACTTCTTCACCGAGGACGCCCTCCCCGCACCCCGCATGACGCCGGCCGAGGCCGAGCTCGTCGCCGCCGAACACCTCGGCATCACTGCTCGCGCGCAGGCGCTGGGCAGCCAGCAGGACGCCAACTTCCTGCTGCACGCCGACGACGGGACGCCCGCGGCGGTTCTGAAGATCGCCAACCCCGCCTTCGGCACGGTGGAGATCGAAGCCCAGGACGCGGCAGCCGACCTGATCGCCTCGGCCCACCCGGAACTGCGCATCGCCACGGTCCTGCGCCGTCCGGACGGCGGCCCGCGTCGCACGACGGTGGACACCGAGGAGGGTCCGGCCGTCGCCCGCCTGCTGCGCTACCTGCCCGGCGGCACGCTCTCGGGACCACGGCACCTGCCCCCCGGCACCGTGGCGGGCATGGGCACGACCGTCGGAAAGGTCAGCACCGCCCTGCGCGACTTCCGGCACCCGGGCCTCGACCGCGTGCTCCAGTGGGACCCGCAGCACGCCGACCGCGTCGTCGCCAAACTCGCCGGGCACATCGACGAACCCGACCGGCGCACCGCCGTACAGATCGCGACCGCCGAGGCCTGGGCACATGTCCAGAAGCTCGCCGCCACGCTGCCGTCCCAGGCCGTGCACCTGGACCTCACCGACGACAATCTGATCCGCTGTCCCGACAGCCGTCCGCCCATGCCGGACGGGGTCATCGACTTCGGTGACGTCACCACGAGCTGGGCGGTCGGCGAACTCGCCGTGTCACTGTCCTCGCTGCTGCACCACGACGGCATGGAGCCTCACCACGTGCTGCCGGCCGTCCGCGCCTTCCACGCCGTACGGCCGCTTTCCTCCGAGGAAGCCGAGGCGGTGTGGCCGCTCGTGGTCCTGCGCGCCGCCGTCCTCGTGGCCAGCGGGCGGCACCAGGCCGCCGTCGACGAGGACAACGCCTATGCGAAGGCCGCGCTCGACCGCGAATGGCGCATATTCGAACAGGCCACCTCGCTGCCGCTGCCGGTGATGATCCGCCTCATCGGTGACGCCACCGGCATGGCCGACAGGCCTGCCCAGATCGGCCAGGTGGGCCACGCCGGAGAGGCCGGTGCGCCGCTGTTCCCTCTCCTACGGGACCTCGTCGCCGACGACATCACCCTCCTCGACCTGTCCACCGACGCCGATTCCATGGACCACGGAGCGTGGACGGACACCGGCACCGAGGCCCGGCTGGTGAGCTCGGCGCTCGCGGACGGAGCGGCGGCCGTCGCCACCCGGTACGCCCAGGCGCGACTCACCCGGACACCGGCGCTGTCGGCGGTGTCCACCGCCACGGTGCCCACCGGAATGGACCTCTGGCTCGGCCGGGATGCCGTGCTCCAAGTGCCCGCCGCGGGGAAGGTCCTCGCCGCGGCGCCGGGACACGTGCAACTCACCTACGGCGCGCAGGTGCTGTCGCTGTCCTTCCCTCACACGACCCAGCTCGTGGTCACCACCGGTGCGGCGCTGCAGGCGGGCGAGGACATCACCCACCTCAGCTCAGGCACCTCGGTCCACGTCGCGCTGCGCGACGCCGACGCCCCCGCCGCCCCGCGCCTGGTCCGTCCCGAGTACGCCGCCGGCTGGCTCGCGCTCACCGCCGACCCCGCCCCGCTCCTCGGCCTCCCGGCCGATTCCGACCGTACGCGCGAGAGGGACCTGCTCGACCGGCGTGCCGCCGCGTTCGCCACCGTACAGGAGCACTACTACGCCAACCCGCCCCGTATCGAACGCGGTTGGCGCCACCATCTGCTGTCCACCGACGGCCGGTCGTACCTCGACATCGTCAACAACGTCACCCCATTGGGCCACGCCCACCCCCGCGTCGAGCAGGCGGTCTCCCGGCAGTTGCGGCGGCTCAACACCAACTCGCGCTTCCACTACGCCTCCGTGGTGGAGTTCACCGAGCGCCTCGCCGCCCTGCTCCCCGACCCGCTGGACACGGTGTTCCTCGTCAACTCCGGTTCAGAAGCGGTGGATCTGGGCCTTCGCCTGGCCATCGGGGCCTCCGGCCGGCACGACGTCGTCGCGCTGCGCGAGGCCTACCACGGCTGGACGTACGCCTCCGACGCGGTCTCCACCTCGCTCCAGGACAACCCGAACGCCCCGGCCACCCGCCCGAGTTGGGTGCACACCGTGGACTCGCCCAACTCCTACCGGGGCCGCCACCGCGGGCCGGACGCGGTGCGCTACGCACCCGAGGCCGTCGCTGTGATCGACGAACTGGCCGCCGCCGGCCGCCCGCCGGGAGCATTCATCGGCGAGACCTTCTACGGCAACGCAGGTGGAGTCGCCCTGCCCGACGGCTATCTCGCCCAGGTGTACGCGGCGGTACGGCGTCACGGCGGCCTGGCCGTCGCCGACGAGGTCCAGGTCGGATACGGTCGCCTGGGACACTGGTTCTGGGGCTTCGAGCAGCAGCAGGCCGTCCCCGACATCGTCTGTGTCGCCAAGGCCATGGGCAACGGACACCCCCTCGGCGCCGTCATCACGTCCAGGGCGGTCGCGGACCGGTACCGCGACCAGGGCTACTTCTTCTCCTCCACCGGCGGCAGCCCCGTCTCCAGCATCGTGGGCCTCACCGTCCTGGACACCCTGCGCGACGAAGACCTCCAGGGCAACGCGGCGCGCGTCGGCGGCCATCTGAAACGCCGCCTCGAGGCACTGGCCGACCGCTACGGCATCATCGGCGCCGTCCACGGCTCGGGCCTCTATCTCGGCCTCGAACTCGTCCGGGACCGCGCCGATCTGGAGCCCGCCACGGAAGAGACCGCCGAACTCTGCGACCGCATGCTCGACCTCGGCGTGATCGTCCAGCCCACCGGGGACCACCTGAACATCCTCAAGATCAAGCCACCGCTGTGCATCGACACCACCGCGGCCGACTTCTTCGCCGACATGCTCGACCTGGCCCTCACCCAACTCGGCCACTCCCGCTGACACCGCACACCCGCAGGCCAGGGGCCCGGCGACGTGCGGTCACCTGCGAGTCGGCGCCCGGGAGCGTCCACGAGAAGTGCTCGCCGCCACTTCGACCAAGATCTGGAGTGGCTGGCGATCTGCACGAAGTTGCGCTCCTCCGGCATGTCTTTGGCGACGATCCGGCAATACATCGAGTGACGTGATGCGGCACAAGGTGAGGATCTACGAGGATCATGTCGTCCACGGCGAGGCGGACCGGCTCTGGAATCCGTCCCACCCGGATGCGGCAGCCCAAGCCGCCACTCACCAGGAATGCCGTCCGTCAGAAGGCGCGACGTGAGTTGATGTCGCAACTGACCTTGCAGGTCGCCGGGATCGGTGAAGGCGGTGTCGGCCTGGCTACTGCGTCGCAGCAGCGACCAGACGCCCTCGACGGGGTTGAGGTCGGGTCCATAGGCCGGCGAAGCAGCAGCTGATCCAGTCATGGCTGGCGATGCACTCCCGCAGCCGGGCGTCCCTGTGGCCGTACGCAGGTCTCGTGGCCGGAGACGTCGCACACCGCACCCCTCACGGTCGCTTCGGCCATCACACACGTTTCTACGCTCATCGAAACCTTGGTGCCCTCCATTCGGCGACACCTAAGTTGAGGCGTCCAGCAAGCCACCGTCGAGCAGCAATCCATGGCACGCACCATTAGGGGGTACCAGTGCAAAGCAGACTGTCAAAGATCAGGGCGATGTTCGCGGTTGCCGTGGCCGCTCTGGCGCTGACCTTGAGCGCCGGCGTCGCATCAGCCGGTGCTGAGAGCGCCACCAGTCCCTACGCCTCCCAGGCAAAGCAGGCGGGCCTCACCGCCTCTCAGAGTTCGGCGCTCCAGAACCAGGTGGACCGGTATCTCGCCCAGACAGGCGGAAAGCAGGTGGCCGCCAACGTGATCGATCTGGGCGGCAAGAACCTGATGTTCGTGGCTGTCCCTGGCGAAGCCCACCCCCGCGACATGACCAAGGGGGCGCTGGCTGACCCCTGCGCCTCGCCTGTCGACTACGGGTACTTCTGCGCCTACAGCGGCATCAACTTCACGGGCTCGTCGATCCCCATGTACAGCTGCGCCCGCTACAGGATCCCGTGGACGGCTGACGGGTCGTGGATCAACAACCAAACCACGGGTACCGTTGCCAACTTCTTGGACGACAGTGGCGTCTCGCGCTGGCACGACGATGGTGCCCTCAGCTGGGACGACGACGCGCCCTGGTACTGGGTCCACTGGGTGAAGAACTGCTGAGTGGCGTCAACGGCGCTGTGAAGAGGGGCGCGGCTGCACATCGGCCATCGTCCCTCTTTCTCAGCGCCCCAGGCGCAGGGCCCTCGCCAGGCAGTCGTTGGGGGCGTCGAGCCGTCCGAGGCGGTCATCCAGAAGTGGTGGCGCCAGGACATGATGGGCGCCGCGAACGCCCGGTACGACTGCGTCTTCGCTTTCGTGCGGCACGACTGCAGCGAGGACCTCAAGAAGATCCGCGTGCCGGTCCAGCAGGGCGTCCGCGTGCAGGTGCTGCCGGGCCGGGCGGCGCCGTGGCTGCGTTCGCCGCCCGGCCCGGGGTCTTCAGGCGCCTGCCACGAGTTCGGGGTGCTCGTGCTCGCAGGTGTCGTCGATGCCGTAGGTGTCCCAGGTGGGGAAGGGGTCCTTGGGAGGGAGGTCCTCTCCGTCGGTCATGAGACAGTCGGTCAGTGCCGCGTGCAGGGCGTCCGCGTGCAGGTGCGTGCCGATGAAGACCAGTTCCTGGGCGTCCGGGCTGTCGCTGTCGCGGGCCGCGGAGGGCTCGAAGCGGGCGACGGAACCGGCCTGTGACCACAGGCCCGTCACCTGTCGGCGGCTGGCCAGCGTGAAGAAGCCCTTGGAGCGCAGGATCTCCCCGTACACGCCGCTGTCGAGTCCCTCGGTCACGAAGGTCCACAGCCGCCCGGGGTGGAACGGCAGTGCGGAGCGGAAGACGGTCGAGGAGATGCCGTACTCCTCCGTCTCGGGGACGTGTTCGCCGTTGAGCTCCTGTACCCAGCCGGGGGCCTGTTGGGCGCGTTCCAGGTCGAAGAGCCCGGTGCCCAGTACGTCGGCGACCTGGACCCGGCCGTGGATGGCCGGGACGATGCGTGCGGCCGGGTTGAGCCGGGTGAGCGTCGCCCGCAGTCGGTCGGCCGGCTCCTTGTCGACCAGGTCGAGCTTGTTGAGGACGATGACGTCGGCGAACTCGATCTGGTCCATCAGCAGGTCGCTGACGGTGCGTTCGTCGTCCTCGTACTGATCGAGGCCGCGCTCGACGAGTTCGTCTCCGTTCGCCAGCTCGGGCAGGAAGTTGGCGGCGTCGACGACCGTCACCATGGTGTCCAGGCGGGCGGTATCGCCGAGGGTGGCGCCGTCGTCGCGGGCGAAGGCGAAGGTGGCGGCCACCGGCATGGGTTCGGAGATACCGGACGACTCGATGAGCAGGTAGTCGAATCGGCCTTCGCGGGCCAGCCGGTCGACCTCCTCTAGCAGGTCCTCGCGCAGGGTGCAGCAGATGCAGCCGTTGGTCATCTCGATGAGGCGTTCCTCGGTGCGTGACAGGGCCGCCTCGCCGCCGCGCACCAGGGCGGCGTCGATGTTGACCTCGCTCATGTCGTTGACGATGACCGCGACGCGCAAACCTTCGCGGTTGCCGAGGACGTGATTGAGGAGAGTGGTCTTGCCCGCGCCGAGGAATCCGGACAGGACGGTGACGGGCAGTCGGTCGTAAGGCATGGGTGGTCAGTCCTCAGGCGTGAACGGTCAGTCCTCGGGGCGCAGCAGCCCGCGCTCGTACGCCTTCACCAGGCGCTGAGGCACCAGGTACGGGACGCCGTCGATGGTGACCGGGACGAGGGTCGGCGTGGCCGCCTTCCACTGGGCGCGGCGGTGACGGGTGTTGCTGCGGGACATCTTCCGCTTGGGAACGGCCATGGGGTCCTCCTGAGTGGGTGGGCACACAGCACGCTACATGAAAATGAATGCCATTACGACTTGCGGGGTGAGTTGCCGCGGTGTGACCGTCTTCCCGACCGAGGGCGTCCTTGGCGAGCCGGCCCGGATCGACCCCAGACATGGACGACTGTCGTCAACAAGCCGCCGACACGCTGTCGAGGCGCAGGGGAGCACCGGTGTGCGCTGCGACGTGGTCCGCGGTGACGCCCGGCGCGGTTTCGACGAGGGCGAGGCCGGTGTCGGTGATGTCGAGGACGCCGAGGTCGGTGATGACGCGGTGGACGCAGGCCTCGCCGGTGAGGGGGAGGGTGCACTCCTTGAGGATCTTCGGGGATCCGTCCTTTGCGGTGTGTTCCATGAGGACGATGACGCGTCGGGCGCCGTGGACGAGGTCCATGGCGCCGCCCATGCCCTTGACCATCTTGCCGGGGATCATCCAGTTGGCGAGGTCGCCGTGCTCGGAGACCTGCATGGCGCCGAGTACGGCGGTGTCGATGTGGCCGCCGCGGATCATGCCGAAGGACAACGCGGAGTCGAAGAAGGCGGCTCCCGGCAGGACGGTCACGGTTTCCTTGCCGGCGTTGATCAGGTCGGGGTCGACCTCGTCCTCGCCCGGATAGGGGCCGGTGCCGAGGATGCCGTTCTCGGAGTGCAGCACGACGTGCACACCGGGCGGCAGGTGGTCGGGGATCAGGGTGGGCAGGCCGATGCCGAGGTTGACGTAGGAGCCGGCGGTGAGTTCGGCGGCGGCGCGGGCGGCCATCTGGTCGCGGGTCCAGGGCATCAGGAACGTACCGTCCTCTTCTCGATGTGCTTGTCGGCTGCCTGCGCCGGCGTCAACTCCACGATCCGCTGGACGAAGACACCGGGCAGGTGGACCATGTCGGGGGCGAGTTCGCCGGGTTCGACCAGTTCCTCGACCTCGGCGACGGTGACGCGGCCGGCCATCGCGGCGAGCGGGTTGAAGTTGGCGGCGGCGCGGCGGAAGACCAGGTTCCCGTGGCGGTCGCCACGCCAAGCCCGTACGAGGGCGAAGTCGGTGGTGATGCCGTGCTCCAGAACGTACGCGCGGCCGCCGAACTCGCGGATCTCCTTGGGCGGGGAGGCGACGGCGACGGAGCCGTCGGCGGCGTACCGCCAGGGCAGTCCGCCGTGTGCGACCTGGGTTCCCACACCTGCCGGGGTGTAGAAGGCGGGAATCCCGGCCCCGCCGGCTCGCAGGCGTTCGGCGAGGGTGCCCTGGGGCGTCAGCTCCACCTCCAGTTCGCCGCTCAGGTACTGGCGGGCGAACTCCTTGTTCTCACCCACGTACGAGCTGGTGACCCGGCTGATGCGACCGGAGGCGAGGAGCACGCCCAGCCCCCGCCCATCCACGCCGCAGTTGTTGGAGACGACCCGCAGGCCCGACGTGCCCTGCGCATGGAGGACCTCGATGAGGGCGGCGGGGATGCCGGAGAGGCCGAATCCCCCGACGGCGAGCGAAGCGCCCTCAGGAATGTCGTCGACCGCCTCGGCAGCGCTGGCGATGACCTTGTCCACGGTGGTGCCTGTTCCTTTCAGTGGGGAGGGCTGGCTGAGCGGTCAGTCGGCCGTCGCCGACGACGAGTTGCGAGCCGGAGCTGCTTTCCGGTCCGGCCGGTTCACGGGCCCTCCGCTCGCAGCGCGTCCGAGACGGACTTGACGCCGCCATGCGCGGTGAGCCCACCGTCGACGGCGATCTCGGCGCCGGTGATGAAGGACGAGTCGTCGGACAGCAGGAAGACGACCAGAGGAGTGACCTCGCCGACCGTGCCGGTCCGCCCCAGGGGCGTCTCGCGGATGTTCGCCTCACGGAAGGCGGGCGCGGCGGAGGCGGTCATCTCGGTCTCGATGTATCCGGGGTGGATGGTGTTGACCCGGATGCCCCGGGGCCCGAGTTCGAGCGCCGCGGTCTTCGACAGGCCCCGCAAGGCCCACTTGCTGGCCGTGTAGGCGACCGGATAGTGGCCGGTGAGAGCGGCGGAGGAACCGACGTTGACGATGGAGGAGCCGCGTGGCATCAGCGGGGCGAGGTGCTGGATGCCGAGCAGCGGGCCGGTGACGTTGACGGCGTGGACGCGGTCGAAGTCTTCGGCGCGCACGTCGCCGACGCGGGCGCGCCAGGTGATGCCCGCGTTGTTGACCAGGCCGTGAACCTGGCCGTACGCCTCCTTGAGTTCGGCGGCGAGTTCGGCCCATTCCTTGTCGCTGGTGACGTCGAGTCGGCGGCAGCCGGGGGCTTCTGTCACATCGGTGGCGATGACACGCGCGCCTTCCCGCGTGAGGGCGTCGGCTTCGGCCGCCCCCTGACCGCGGGCCGCTCCGGTGATGACGACGACCTTGCCGAGCAGCCGCTTGCTGTGGAGGTCGCTCACGGCCGCTCCCGCGAGCGGCGCCTGCCGACCGGCAGGGCGACGGGTTCGGGACCGGGCACGACGGTGTTGGAGACGCTGCCGATGCCCTCCACCGTGAGGGTGACGACGTCGCCCGGTTTCAGCGGGGGCGGCGTCCGCTCACCACGCAAGCCCCACAGCTCCGCCAGGCAGCCACCATTGCCGCAGGTGCCGGAGCCGAGGACGTCACCGGGAACGACGCGGGTGCCACGGGAGGCGTAGGCGACCATCTCCTCGAAGGTCCAGCTCATGTTCGACAGCAGGTCCTTGCCGACGATCTCGCCGTTGACCTCGGCGGTCAGGGCCAGGCGCAGGAAGCCGTCCGGGTCGCGGAAGGGCTCCAGCTCGTCGGCGGTGACCAGGTACGGTCCGAGCGTGGTGGCGGTGTCCTTCCCCTTGCAGGGGCCGAGGCCGACCTTCATCTCGGCGGACTGCAGGTCGCGGGCGGACCAGTCGTTGAAGATCGTGTAGCCGACGATGTGGTCGCGGGCCTGTTCGGGGGTGAGGTCGCGGCCTTCGACCCCGATGACCGCGGCGACCTCGAGTTCGAAGTCCAGAACGCTCGATCCCGGGGGTACGGGGATGTCGTCGTACGGGCCGAAGACCGCGTAGGGATTGGTGAAGTAGAAGGTCGGGGCGGCGTACCACTGCTCGGGCACCCCGGTGGCGCCGTCCACGGACCGCCGTACACCCTCGACGTGCTCCTCGAAGGTGACGAAGTCCCGCACGGTGGGCGGCTGGAGCGGTGCGAGCAGCCGCACTTCGGAGACGTGCGGGCCGGCCGGGACGTCGTGCGTCACGGAGCCTGCGGCCAGCAGGTTGCGCAGACTGCCCCCGTCGGCGAGCAGGTTGGTGAGCGAGCTGACACCGGGCAGGGGGCGGAGCGTGCCGTCCTCGTCGACGACGGCCACATGGCGGCGGCCGTGGTACTCGTATGTGGCGAAGCGCATGGGGGGCTCCTGTCGGAAGGTGGTCGGACAGGTGAGAGGTCAGACCGGCGGGGCGACGAAGCAGCCGCGGTCGGGGTCGTTGAAGGACTCCTTGGCGACCAGTTCGTTCATCGGGTTGGCGGTGCCCCACTGGTCGGTGACCTCGGGCTGGGAGAAGTCGTAGACGTGGGGGTGCCAGGTGTCCTCGTCGAGGCATTCCAGCTCGGTGGTGTACTCGACGGTGTTGCCGTGCGGGTCGAGGAAGTAGGTGAAGGTGTTGTCGCCGGCGAGGTGCCGGCCCGGACCCCAGATCTTCTTGAAGCCGGCCCGCAGCACCCGGCCGGAGCCGCGCATGTACTCGTCGATCCCGCGCATCTCGAAGGAGACGTGGTGCAGGGAGGCGTGCGGGCCCTGGGCGATGGCCATGGAGTGGTGCTGGTTGCTGATGCGCATGAAGTGCATCGCCTCACCGATGTTCGGGTGCATGAGGGTGTCGGAGAGGCGGAAGCCGAGGTGGCGCTCGTACCACTCCCGAGTGCGGTTCAGGTCGGGGGAGTTGAGGACGACGTGGGACAGTTTGACCGGGATCGCTTCCTTCTCCTCGATCCTGCGGTGCTGCCGGGCCTCGACGTCGGCCGAGACCTCGATGGTGCGTCCGTCGACATCGAAGAAGCGGAAGCCGTAGCCGCCGCCGGGGGTGTCGACCTTGCCCGGCTGGGACACCAACTGCACGCCACCGGCAAGGAGTTGTTCGGCGAGGGTGTCCACGTCGGCCGGGCTGCCCGCCCCGTAGGAGACCAGGTCGAGGCGCTTCTCCTCGGCCTTCCGCAGCCGTACGACGTACTGCTCCGGGCTGCCCTCGGCGGCCAGGAAGGAGATCCCGGAGTCCTCGGCGACCTTGGTCAGGCCCCAGACACCGGCGTAGAAGTCCAGCTGCTTGTCGTAGTCGGGCACCGCCAGGTCGACGTGCCGCAGGTGAGTGAGCAGGCGTGCGGTCATGGTTTCAGTCCTTCCGGAGGAGCGCGGTGGCGTTGCCGCCTCGTACGGCGTGGAAGTCGGGGTCGGACAGACGGGCCGCGCGCAGGGCGCCGACCGGGTCGTCGCTGCCCATGTCGAAGGGGAAGTCGGAGCCGAGCAGGAC
>Ga0182007_10001791_pt1 | contig 11216 bp, 9 predicted proteins | sample Sormic07211113_1_FD_123023 | JGI IMG/M metagenome (GOLD analysis project Ga0182007, IMG submission 123023) | Rhizosphere microbial communities from Sorghum bicolor, Mead, Nebraska, USA - 072115-113_1 MetaG | ecosystem: Host-associated > Plants > Roots > Rhizosphere | place: USA: Nebraska... | reverse complement strand
TGGCAAACCGGTGAACCCGGTGAACGTTCTCTTCCACAGCCACGCCGGCGTGATGCCGTGCTGCGCAAGCATCGGAAAAGGCAGTTTCGCGGATCTGGCGGAGATGGTCGGCGGTCACAGCATCGCCGGGGACGTGTTGAAAAAGGCGGTCGGGCCGCTCAGCCTCGAATATATTCTGACCCGTCAGCCCGACGTCTATGTAGCGACGGGCGGGCTTCGTGGTGAGGGTGCCGGCGGCATCGTTATAGGCGCGAATGTCGATGAAAGCCGCGCCCGAGAGAGTTTGGCACGGATCGTGTCGGACGAAGGTCTTTCCCAGATGTCAGCGGTCCGCAACAAACGCGTGTACGCACTCTGGCATGGCCTCAACGAGACGCCATTGCACCTTGTCGCGCTGGAAGCTTTGGCGGGCTGGCTCAATCCCGGCCTGAAGGGTGAATTCGATGCAGAGCGAACGCTGAGCGACTTCCGCGAGCGGTATCCGTTGTTGCCGCAGGATGGCGTATACAGCGTCGCGCTTACCCCCGAGACGTAATTTTGTGAAAGCATTGTCGTGACATCAGCTTCTAGACTGCACATTTATTCCACCCGGCACCGCGAGTTTACGCAGCTTCTTGCGGATGGCTTCACAGAGGAAACCGGAGTCGCGGTGGATATCACAGACATCAAGTCGGATGCGCATCCACGCATGCTGGCGGAAGGCTCGGACTGCCTTGCCGATGTCATTGTCACCCTGGATTTTCGTCGGCTGATAACGTTGGCGGAGCTCGGCTTGGCGCAGCCTGTCAGATCGAACGTTCTTGATCAGCTGGTGCCGGAGCATCTGCGCGATCCGCAGGGGCTGTGGTTCGCCCAGTCGATGCGCGCTCGACTGATCTTCGCAGCGAAAGCCTTGGATCAGACCAGCTTTACTTACGACGATCTTGCAGCAACCGAATGGAAGAACCGCATGATCATCCGGTCGGCCGGTCACATGTTCAACACGGCGCTGATCGCAGCCTACCTCGCAGAACACGGCGATGGTGCTACCGAGGCCTGGATGAAGGGAATCGCCGCCAATCGCCCCCTTAGAATGGGCGGCGACCGGAACGTTGCGCGCGCGATCGCAGATGAGAATGCCGAGATCGGGCTCGCGAATTCATATTATTATGGAGAAATGCGCTCCGGGGTCAGCGGTTCAGAGCAGCAAGCGTGGATGGAAAGTCTCAGAGCTTTCATCCCGACATTTGCCAATGGCCGCACCCCCGTCAATATCACCGGATCCGCCGTCGCTCGTCACGCTCGCCATCCAGAGTTGGCCGTTGCATTCCTTGAATTTCTGGCCGGCGAAAAAGCGCAGCGGATTTATGCCGACAAAAGTTATGAATATCCCGCATCGCCAGACGTTCCGCCAAACGACCTGATCCGGGAGGCCGGTGAGCTTGATCCCGATACCACACCGCTCAGTATCGTCTCTCGCCACAGCGATCGCGCGGTTGAACTCGCTGCGACGATCCCGTGGAACTAGACGACATGGAAAACCACAGTGCGAGATATTCCCAGGCGGCAGTTCGACCTGCTGGTCCTTTGGCGCGCCGTTACGCGGTTTTCGTACGTGTGCGTCTAGCGATCCTGGGCCTGCTGGCGCTATTTCTTGTTGTTGCTTTCACGCTCGACGTTTTTACCGGTCCCGCGGCCTTATCCCCAATTTCCGTTATCAATGGTTTGTTGCACCCGGAAAACCTGCCGGGTCCAGTCCGCTATATTCTGTTCAACGTTCGTTTGCCCTATGCCATCATGGCTGTGCTGGTCGGAGCCTCCCTGGGACTGGCCGGCGCAGAAATGCAAACCGTGCTGAATAACTCGCTTGCCAGCCCTTTCACTTTGGGTGTTTCCGCCGCCGCCACGCTTGGCGCATCGCTTGTCTTGGTTTTTGGACTTGCATCGATCGGTCTTCCACAAGAAGTCATCATGCCGGCAAGTGCATTTGCCTTGGCGGCAATGGCAGCGATGCTCATTCATTTTCTGGCTCAGACCCGTACCAACGGGGCCGATGGCGTGGTCCTGTTCGGAATAGCGTTGGTGTTTGCCATCAATTCCGTCGTCGCCCTGTTGCAGTTCGTGGCGGATGCGGACACGCTGCAGCAGATCGTTTTCTGGGGCATGGGCAGCTTCTCCCGCTCGACCTGGCCAAAGATTGCAATCGTTGCGGCTGTACTCGTCATCGCCTTTCCGATTTCGCTGCGCAATGTGTGGAAGCTGACTGCACTTCGGGCCGGTGATGCCCAGGCTGAAAGCCTGGGTATCGATACCAACCGGCTGAGACGAAACGTCATGTTGCGCGCCAGCCTTCTCGCGGCTGTTGCGGTCTCGTTTGTCGGCACAATCGGCTTCGTCGGATTGGTCGGGCCGCACATCGCCCGGCTGCTTCTCGGCGAGGATCATCGCTTTTTCCTTCCGGGCGCAGCGTTGGCGGGCGCTCTCATTCTTTCGTTGGCGTCAGTCGCCTCAAAGACGATCATACCTGGCTTGATCATCCCTGTTGGTATTGTAACGTCGATCGTCGGCGTCCCGCTGTTTCTCTCGCTGCTGATGACCAGGGACCGGCGCATATGAGTGGTCTGATCGTCCGCCATCTCTCGGCGGGATATTCCAAGCGGCAAGTCATCCGCGATCTGTCTCTTCCCGCTGTCCCGGCGGGCACGTTACTGGGGTTGCTCGGTCCAAATGCTTCAGGGAAATCAACTCTGTTACGGGCAATCGCTGGACAGGGACGGAGCTCGGGCCAGATCGAATTGAACGATGAAGATCTAAACCTCCTGTCTCACGCGAAACGCGCGACCCTCGTCGGCTATCTGCCGCAATCCTTGCCGGGAACGACCTCCCTTGTTGCTTACGAGGCCGTCATGGCAGCATGCAGAGCTGTTCAGCCCAATTTCCGGGAGGCCACGGTCGAGGATGCGATCGAAAGCACGTTTGACGATCTGGGAATACGGCATCTCGCTCTCGAGCGTATGAGCCATTTGTCCGGTGGGCAGCGCCAGATGGTCGGTCTGGCACAGGTTCTGGTCCGCAGGCCGCAACTGCTTCTGCTCGACGAACCGACGAGTGCCCTTGACCTGCGCTGGCAACTTTCCGTTATTTCAGCTGTCAGACGCATGCTGGAGAAAAGCCGCGCCGTGGGAGTCATCGCGATCCACGACATCAATTTGGCGATCCGGACATGCGATCAGCTTGCAGTCCTCGATCGCGGGGAGATTATCGCCAGCGGTCTGGCAGCAAACGTGATTACGCCGGAGGTTATCGCGCGGGCATACGGGGTCTCATCACGCGTTGAGACCTGCTCAAGAGGCATCCCATTTGTCCTGGCCGACGGAACGTTGGGTTGATCTCGATCATACGACGAGATTTGTGCTTTTCACTTCGAGATGGAGTTTGCCAGTCGATTCGCGGAAGTTTGAACTCGGCTTGATCCCGGCCCTTTTACCACATGAGCCGCTTCACTGCGAAATTAGAAGCTACCACGTTTCCGGCATCCAGCAAATCGCGGATCGTCACAGCTACATCTAAAGGCGGTTACCGGCGACATTTTTGGCAAAACTGCTGATGACCGGTGGAGAAGAACAAGATCACGCCCCCGCGCGGTCATTGGCGCTCGCCCGCAATCTCGGCCTGATCACCGGCTCATTACTGATGAGTGCACTGTTTGCCAGCGTGGTCGGCGATACCGCAACTGCGGCCGCCGGCATGGTGACGGATGTCACGCTTCGCCTTCCACGTCGCAGCCGCCATGGCAGGGGTTTTCCTGCCTTCTCTCACGCGTCGTCCGCGTCGGCGTCACGGCTGACACCGCGCAACAAGGATCATGCGCAATGCAACAGAACAACCTGCCACGGCATCGTAAACTTAACGACAAAAAGGCGCGACCATGAAGCGGGCCTCTTTTGTGTGTCATGTCCAGGCGATTTTTGCCTACAGGTTCATCGCCGCTGCGGCCGGACCAGCTCCTCGACAAACATGCCGAGCTTCAACTGATAGAGATGAATACGTCTTCGCAATGGAAGCTCCCGGCGGCTTTTGCGAATTTCAGCATTATCGGACGCATCGCATGCACCGATGCGTCCGATGTCAAATCAGGCAGCCTGTTCCCATTCATCGGGTTCGCCGGTAGCGAATATGACGTCGAGATTGAGGAAGCATATCATGTCCTTGTCGCGGGCGAAGATCCCCTCGGCATAACCGTTGGCAGATATGCCGGCCGCGGCAGGGACTTGTTGAAGCTCGTCACCCCGGATTGTCAGTATGTCCGAGACACGATCGACCATAAGGCCGATGGTCTTGTCCTTGACGACAGTGACGACGATCGCGCTACGCTCGCTGGTTTCCGCTGACGCCATCCCGAGCTTGACCGCGAGATCGACGATCGGGATCACCGTGCCTCGAAGGTTCATCACCCCCATAACCTCTGCCGGCGTATGCGGTAGAGGGGTGACTGGCGCCCATCCGCGGATTTCGCGAATGGAGGTGGTGCGCACGCAAAACTGCTGTTCATGCAGCATGAAGGCGATGATCTCCAGCGTATCGGCGTCGTGGCTGACCATCTGGTTCATCAGAAATCCTCCCAGCCGTCCTTGCCGGCGTCGATGGCTGCGTTGCCGGAGAAGGCCGACGCGATCTTCCGGCCGAGCGCTCTGGCCGGAGAAGCGGCAGGGACCTCGCGTCCGGACGCAGGGCGGATGCTACCTGCCGAACCGCTGCCCAATTTGAACTGAGAAAGAAGCTGGTTCAACGACTGAACTTCCCTGGCAAGGCTATGGCTTGCGGCCGTCGATTCTTCCACCATCGCGGCGTTTTTCTGCGTGTCCTGGTCCATCTGATTGACGGCGGTATTGATCTGCTGGAGCCCGGAGGACTGTTCGTGGGCCGATTCCACAATCGACAGCACATGACGGTTGATCTCCTGCACTTCGGAGACGATCGTCTGAAGAGCCTTTCCGGTATCGCCGACGAGTTGCACGCCCTGATGCACCTGGTCGTTGGAGGTAGTGATCAGCGCCTTGATCTCCTTGGCGGCGGTCGCCGAACGCTGGGCGAGCTCGCGTACCTCCTGGGCAACGACAGCAAAGCCCTTGCCGGCTTCGCCCGCCCGCGCCGCCTCGACGCCGGCATTCAGTGCAAGCAGGTTCGTCTGGAAGGCGATTTCGTCGATAACACCGATGATGTTGGAGATCTCGCCTGACGACTTCTCGATCTCCTCCATGGCAATCACTGCCCGGCGCACGATCTCGCCGGATTGTTCCGCGCCAGCTTTGGCGCGGGCTACGAGTTGACCGGCGTCCTGGGCCCGCTGGGTGGCGTTCTTGACGGTCGTGGTGATCTCTTCCAATGCTGCGGCCGTTTCCTCGACGGCGGCCGCCTGCTGTTCGGTGCGCTTGGCGAGATCGTCAGCAGCCGAACGGATCTCGTTCGCGCCACCATCGATGCCGCGGGCGTTCTCGGAAACCCGCTTCAAGGCTTCCTGCAGTTTTTCGGCTGACTGATTGAAGTCGCCGCGAACGCCATCCAGCGACTGGGTGAACGGCTGGACGATGCGATAGGAGACATCGCCATCCGACAGCTTCGAGAGGCCGGTTGCGAGACTGTCGACCGCGAACTGGATGTCGGCAGCTTCCTTCGCCCTCTGCTTTTCGCGCTCGATGCGTTCCTTCTCGCTCATCGAGCGATTGGCTTCCGTTTCCTGCTCAAGCCGGATTCGCTCAATGGCATTCTCGCGGAACACCTGGACGGCTGCCGCCATCTCTCCGACTTCATCCTTGCGCTCGATATAAGGGATGGCGCTGGAATTATCACCGCCCGCAAGCTTGCGCATGGCTTCGTTGATGTTGCGGATAGGCTTGACGACCAGAAGAAAGACGAGCCACAGAGCCGCCACCGAGAGTGTCACGGTCAACCCGCTGGTCAAATAGTTGCTGAATGCGGTCTGGTCGGCTGCTTGTTTCGATTCCACGTTCCGCTTGCCGAGCAGGTCACGCTCTTCGTCCTGCATCTCGCGAACCTTGGCGCGAATGGCGTCCATGAACTGCTTGCCGGCACCGGCGCTCTCCATCGCCCGGGCCTGCTCCCGGGTGGCGGAGGCCTGCATCAGCGTTTTTTCCTTTTCGAGCACCTTGTCGGTCCAGTCGGAGACGTAACCGTCGAGATCGACCAGACGTTTCTGCTGGACAGGATTGTCTGCCGTCAGATTTTTGACGTCGCCGAGAGCCTGCCTGTAAGTCGCCTGTCCCGCCTTCTGCGGAGCCAGAAACGCTTCGTCGCCGGCGATAAGGTAACCGCGCAACCCGGTCTCCTGGTCGACCATCGACGCCACGATCTTATCGAGGTTGGAAAGAACCAGGTAGGTGTGTTCCGTAATCGCCACCGCCTGATTCTGGCGGGCAAGACCGCTCAGATTGATGACGCAGACGATGATACTCAGGAGGATGACGACTGCAAAGGCTAAGGAAATCTTGGTGAGTATCTTCAGATTGGTGAATGCGGACATTGTCGAACCTTTGATGATCGAACGGTGGCGAAAGCGAAGCAGTTTGCCTTTCGCCCCAAGGTACAGCGAATGGGAGCGGGTTGATCCCGGGGATCCCAAGGGGAGCGCGCGGTCAGGTTTCAGTTAGTCAGGTTCGCGTGCCGGAATGTTCTATCCGCTGGTGATCGGCCATCGGGCAAGTTCGTTCGACCTCCGCTCGCAAGGAGCGCGGCTCGGAATGCTTCACACTGGAAACGTCTGGACAGGACAGAGGAACAAATACCCTCATGGCAAATGACTCTGTAACCCGATTATTCGGGTGTATTGGTTTATTTTTCGCTAACGCAGAGTAATAAACAAAGGTGCAAAAGTTACTTCGCTAGATCTTTTGTATTTCGTCGAAATATTGCCTTGAATGCCGATCAGGCGACGAGCCGGCGTCTGATGGCGTCGGCAATCGCCTTGGTCCGGTTGCCCGCCTTCAACTTCTTGGCTGCCGAAATCAGGTAGCTATTGACGGTATTGACGCGGTAGCCGGTTGCCTTCGCGATCTTTTCGCTCGTCAGGCCAAGGCTTGCCTGCGACAGGCAGGCGATCTCACGTTTGGAAAGCTTGAGTTTGGCCGAGTTCGTCAGCGACGCCATCCCAGTGGCGCAGCCGTCGCTCTTGCAAACAAGAATGCCCGCATCGTCTGGGCGCTCATCTCCGGGAACGAGGACTATGGGATATGTGGAGCAGTTTGCGAAGCCATGGCCTGAAGTAATAGGAAGAAGTTTACACGCCTGACAATTGCAGCAAAATGGCAGTAGATGGAATACGGTCACTACCGTTGCTTCTCAAACCTGATGTCTGGATCGGCACGGCTTCGGCCAATGTCTTGGCTGTTGGTTTCCACGCAGAACTGAGGCTGCTCGCTAAACTCAAGGCCGGCAGCCATGACATTAAGGCCGAAATCATCTGTCTGTTTGCAGCAAAGTTGCTTGATTTCGTCCGTAATCCCTTTTCCATTGCAAAAGCACTCAATACATTTCCCGCCCTCGCCGGCGCGATCGCTCCGCGCCAAGATTGCCGGCACCTTTCTCGCTCTCAATGCGGGGCTTAGACTACGGCGCGTGTCAGTATCCCTGGGGAACAGCCGCTCCTGTGGCGTTCCCGCGACGAATTCCGCTGACAAGTGCTTCGCAGGGTTTAAGATGGTCCACGCTTCGAAACGGGCGTCCAGCGAGACGGATGATACCCAAGCAGAGCAAGTCCATTGTCGCGCATGGCCTGCAGAAAGAAGTATCCAATACACTTCCGTATAGAGATTTTTCTCTTTTATATCAACCAGTAAAAACCTGCTCCAAAACAGCACGAGAGCTACCTTATAAGGTAAATAGGACAAAATAAGGGGCCGTGAAAGCCACGGTCGCCGGACATCACAAACAGTACTCGCCTTGGTGCGCATAGCGATCACCATCGAATGCAAAGGACGTTTGTGCCGGCTCGTGTCAAGGATCGACCTAGACGGTCATCGATCCCCGGGGAGCCTATTTCGCCTGCTCAGGGTCGCGCTCATCTGCAGCCGTCTTCTTGAAGACCTGTGCACAAGCGCTCGCTCTGCGAGTTGGTTGCGGGCCTGGGGATTCCTTGACCGGGGCAAATCATGATTCAGTCCCGGGATGGCAAGGAAACGGCTCGCCTCCCCTGAGCATGCCGATACGCTTTCGCTGGAGGCACTGCGAAGCTTGGTTGTTGACTCGAGACATGAATTGACCCGGTTTTCTGCTTGATCCTGAGCAGGCCAAGCTTCAGACAAGGCAATGAAAAACATTGATTTTCATAGCAGTCGCTGAATCATGGCGAGATGGCAAACTGGGTGAATCTTGCACGCAATTCAACAGCTTGGGCTGACCATAAATGTGGCGGGCACCATGGTACCCGCCATGTCATTCGCAAATGGGTGCGCCTTAGTTAGCGGCCGGCGCCGCCTGAGTGGTCATGCATTCGGACAGGCCCATGAAGGCCTTCTCGCCGCCCGCCAGGCTGAAATCGGCAGTAGTGCTGTTGGCCGTCAGGCTCAGCGACTTGCCGCTGGTCAGTGCCATGACGGCCTCGGTCGTGTTCGGGACGTCGATCGTTGCCGTTGCTGCCGTGTCAGCAGTCGACGAGAAATTTGTGGCCGTGCCACCATCGATCGACCAGGAGCCGGTCACCTGATCGCCCTTGGCGAAAGTGAACTTCGAAGAATTGGCAAACAGGACGACCTTGTCGCCAACCGCGAGAAGACCGACGCCTGTGGCGGGGTTCTGAGCGAGGCAACCGGTGAAGGTGTCGCCCTCTTTCAGCGGCGTGACGGAGAAATCGGCAGCATCGACGGACGCAGTGGTCAGAAGCATGGTGGCAAGGGTCATGGTTGTCAGGTGAAGTCTGTTCACTGCATTTCCTTCATGAGCGCGGGGAAGCGATTAAGCGCTTGGTTACAAAAAAACCGCGACCCCGGTTTGGACTGGACGGAGAACCTACGTTCAGCGAAACGGAAGCCTCGCCAAAGCCCTCAGCGGTTGTCGCCCGGATTGTCGTTTCCACTTATAACCCCGGCAAAATTGTTTCACCCCAATACTTAAACAGAAAGTGCCGGATATTTTCGCGGTTCATTTCTGGGCTGATTTACTGTTCTTGACGGTCGAACGCTTCTCTGGGTAACGGCGAGCAGGAGCCTCTATGGATTGCCGCTGCATCGCCAAATTGATCGCACAACACAACTAAATCCTCAGCACAATCCGACATAAACCGAGAGTGCCACCCATTCTGCTCCACGTACCCTTACAAGCCAGCGACCATGCAACGACCTTTCGAAGGCGTGTCCTGACTCCCTATGCATCGCCCGCAAGCGCGGTCGGCTTGTCGGCAATTCAACACCATACTTGGTTTGCTCCGAGGCCCAGATCTCACGAAGTCGATAATGGCCCATCCGGCAAGAAGCCGACAACCCATTGTAGCGATAGGCCGCCACTAACCACTTTCGAAGTAGATGGCTTCGCGCGATTTCCTCCATAGAGGCTCACTGACGCATACTCTGCGGTCGCGACGTATCAGCGCCTGCCCCACACCAGAAAACGCGCTGTGTGGCCTTCCATTATGGTCATAAAATACGCTTGCAAAGGGACCTTTTCTCATGCATTCCTTATCTGTACAAACGTCGATCAAGATGGACCGATAAATCGATGGCGAAAGCAGCGAAGGCCGAGCCCCCTCCCCCGACCCAAAGGCTGATCGGATATGCCCGCGTTTCGACAGAGGACCAGCTCAATGACGCTCAGGTCGACGAGTTGCGCGCCGCCGGTTGCCACCGCATTCATCAAGAGCACGGATCGGGAGCCTCACGCGCAAGGCCGGTGCTCGCCAAACTGCTGAAAGAACTTGGCGCCGGCGACGTGCTGATCGTCGTTCGTCTCGATCGCTTGGCACGATCGGTCAGCCATCTGCTTCAAGTGATCGAAGATCTCGAGAAGCGCGGCGTGCATTTCCGCTCTCTGCGCGATCCGATCGACACGTCGACGCCGCAGGGGATGTTTTCCCTCGAGGTGCTCGGCGCCATCGCCCGGCTCGAGCGTGCCCTCATCGCGGAGCGGACCAAGTCCGGCATGAAAGCCGCCAAGGCGCGTGGCAGGCTGGCTGGCAATCCCGGGCTTCGCGAACGTCGGCCGGAGGCAGTGCGTGCGGTCTCAGCCGCTCGCGGCCGCGCCTATCTGGACGAGTTGATTGCGTCGGCCCAGACATGGCTGCCGACCGTGCGCCAGCTACGCCCGCAGCATAATTGGGACGACATCGTTCGGATCCTCAATCGGAAAGGCCACGACTGGACAGCTGAGCGATTGCGCCGGGCGGTCCAGCGGATGGTGCGCGAGAAACTCGTCGAGTCGGACTTGATCAAGCGCTCCCCTCGCCGCCGGCCCGAGGATCATCTGATGCGGCTGGTCGCCCGGATCGCCATCGCCGATCCTGATCTGTCGCTGCGCGATATCGCTGCCCAATTGGACCGGATGCACCAACCGCCAGCACGTGGCGGTAGGAAGTGGCAGCCGTCTTCCGTCAGGGCGTTGCTCGACGAAGCTCGCCGCTTCGGATTGATCCGCGATTGAGCCCTTAGCGGAGATCGGAATAAGATCTGTCAGAAGCCGCACGCCAGGCTCAATTTTTCGCTTCCAATGAGGGCGGCAACACGACGGATAGCGCCGCGGGCTCATCAATCTATGCTTCAACTCCGGAGCGGTGCTCTCCCGTGGCGGCTTTGAACACCTCACGTGGAGCATCAGCGTTCATTGCGGCAATGCCAATCCCAACGATGAGATCAGGCCAGGCCGGCGACCGCAGGAATGCGGTTATCAGCCCTGCTACGATGATTGCGATATTGGCGATCGCATCGCTTCGAGCAGACAGGCAGGCTGCCTTGGTGACACTGCCTCTATAGCTTCGGCACGGCGCTGACAGGAAAGCACAGAAAGGTTGATTATCAGCGCGCCGGCGCCCGTCGCGGTCAGGGATAGCGGATCAGGCGGCAACAGAGATTGAAGCTTGGTCCAGGCGGTCCACAGTGTTGCAAGCCCTCGCGCCATCAAAAGTGTGGCCAGCAGCATACCGAGCCTTGCGCGATTTCGAGCGCTCCAACCCGGTCCGATCACAATCAACGTGTTGACCGACGCATCCTCAAGGAAGTCCAAACTATCTGCGAACC
>Ga0182007_10001790_pt1 | contig 11232 bp, 8 predicted proteins | sample Sormic07211113_1_FD_123023 | JGI IMG/M metagenome (GOLD analysis project Ga0182007, IMG submission 123023) | Rhizosphere microbial communities from Sorghum bicolor, Mead, Nebraska, USA - 072115-113_1 MetaG | ecosystem: Host-associated > Plants > Roots > Rhizosphere | place: USA: Nebraska... | reverse complement strand
TGGCCGGGGGCGCTCCCGGAGTGAACGGCGGTGTGCCCCCGTAAGGCCCGCCTGCGACATAGCCCGCGGGCGCGGCGCCCCCGCCGACCCCGCCGTACCCGGGCGCCGACGGGGTGTTCGGGGTGCCGCCCTGGGCCGGGCCGCTCGCCACGTATCCCGGCGGCACAACGCCCGGCGGGCCCGGCTGCGGTGACAGGTTCCCGACGTATCCCTGGGGCGGGCCGAAGGCCTGCGCGGGCGCGCTCGCGGCGGCCTGCTGGAGGACCCGCTCCAGTCCGTGCCGTACCGTCTCCGGCGCCGAACGGCGCGTGGGGTCCTTCACCAGCAATCCGTGGAGCACGGGCGCCAGTTCGCCCGCGCGGACCGGCGGGGTCGGCTCCTCGCCGAGGAGGGCGGTGAGGGTCGCGTAGTCGCCGTTGCGGTCGAAGGGGCCGCGGCCCTCGACGGCGGTGTACAGCGTGGCGCCCAGGGAGAACAGGTCGGCGGCCGGGGTGGGCGGCTCGCCGCGCGCGCGTTCCGGCGCGAGGTAGCCGGGGGTGCCGAGGATGCCGGCCGTGGCCGTGAGGCGGGGTTCGCGGGACTCGGGCATGAGGGCGATGCCGTAGTCGGTGAGCAGCACGCGCGCGTAGGCGTCGCCCGAGGCGTCCGGCGCCAGAAGGATGTTGGCCGGTTTCACGTCCCTGTGGAGGATGCCGATCCGGTGCCCGGCCATGAGCGCGTCCAGGACGGCGAGACCGATCCGGGCCACCCGGTCGGGCGGCAGCGGGCCCGAACGCCGGATCATCGCCTGGAGGTCGACCGCGTCGGGGACGTACTCCATGACGATCCACGGGAGGCCCTCGTGCACCACCACGTCGTGCACGGTGGCCACATGCGGGTGGCCGCGCAGCCGCGCCGCGTGCCGGGCCTCGCTGCGGGCGCGGGCGATGCGCTGGGCGATCTCCTCGCCGTCCGTCGGCACGTCCGGCAGCGCGATCTCCTTGACGGCGACCTCGCAGGCCAGCTCCACGTCGTGGGCGAGCCAGACCCGGCCCATGCCGCCCGCTCCGAGGGTCCGCACCAGCCGGTACCGCCCGTTGATCATCCGGCCTTCGCCGTGCTGCGTCGTCCCACCGGCCATGGTGCCTCCCCCGAGACAGCGCGCCTCCCCCGAGGACGCGTGGAGCCTGTCTCTAGAAAGTAGCGTCGCATGCACCACTGACAGGAGTACTTTTCATGACCAATCTCGTAAATCCCGCCAGATCGGGCACACCGGTGTCAGGGGTGCGGGCCCGCCCCAGGAGCCGACATGCGGCGCGGGATCACTCCGCCGGCACGAGGAACCCCTGCTCCACCAGCAGCCTGATCTGCGCCGGCGTACGGTCGCGCAGCAACACCGGGTCCTCGCCGACCAGTTGGGCGATGGCGTCCAGGATGCGTCCGGCGCTCAGCGAGCCGTCGCACACGCCCGCGAAGCCGGCGCCGACCGTGTCCACCTTGGTGGCCCGGCGCATTCCGCGGTTCTGACGCAGCACCACATGCTCCGGGTCCTCGGCGCCGGGCAGCCCGACCTGCTCCTGCACTACCTCGCCGGCGAGCCTGAAGTGCCCTTCCAGCAAAGCCGCGTCGTCGTGCGCGCGCAGATAGTCGAGGCGGTCGAAGTGCGCCCGTACGGTGTCGCCGAGCGGCTGCTCGACCGGGTGCGGCCACTCCTCGACGGTGATCGAGGGCTCGGCGGCGGCCGCCTTGCGCAGGGTGATCCAGCCGAACCCGACAGCCCGCACCTTGCGCGCCTCGAACTCGTCCAGCCACGCGTCGTAGCGCGCCTGGTACTCGGCCGGGTCCCCGCGGTGGTCACCGGCGTCCCTGAGCCACAACTCGGCGTACTGCGTGACGTCCTGCACCTCGCGCTGCACGATCCAGGCGTCGCACCCGCGCGGCACCCACGACCTGAGCCGGTCCTGCCAGTCCTCACCCTCCACGTGCTGCCAGTTGGCGAGGAACTGCGCGAACCCGCCCTCGTTCAGCCGCGCCCCCGCCCCCTGAACGATCGAGCGGCACAGATCGTCCCCGCCCATCCCGCCGTCCCGGTAGGTCAGCCGCGCTCCCGGCGAGATGACGAAGGGCGGGTTCGACACGATCAGGTCGTACGTCTCGTCGTCGCGGATCGGCTCGAACAGCGAGCCCTCGCGCAGATCGGCCGCCGGTGCGCCGGACAGCGCCAGCGTGAGCGCCGTGATGTGCAGCGCGCGCGGGTTGAGGTCGGTCGCGGTCACGCGCGTGGCGTGCTGCGCGGCGTGCAGCGCCTGGATGCCGGAACCGGTACCGAGGTCGAGGGCGGAGGCGACGGGCGTACGGACGGTGATGCCGGCGAGGGTCGTGGACGCGCCGCCGACGCCCAGGACGACTCCCTCGTCCCTGCTGCCGATCCCGCCGGCCCCGCCGACCGCGCACCCCAGGTCGGACACGATGAACCAGTCCTCGCCGCCGGGCCCGCCGTACGGCCGTACATCCACGGTCGCGGCCACCTCGTCGGCCCCGACCCGCACCAGCCACCCGCTGTCCACCAGGGCGTCGAGCGGCAGAACGCCCTCCACGCGCGCGTGCGGCACGGGCTGCTGCAACAGGAACAGCCGTACGAGCACCTCCAGCGGTGTGTCCCCGCGCGTCGCCCGGAGCGCGGGTACGGTCTCGCTGCGCGCCAGCGCCGCGTACGCGGGGGCACCGAGCAGCTCTAGGAGCCCGTCGGCGGTGAAGGACGCCCCGAGCAGGGCGTCCCGCAGCCGGGCGGCGACATCGGAACCACCCGAGGCGGGGGCGGCGGGCAGGGCGGGAAGGCTGGAGGTACTCACGCCCCCATTGTGGCCGTCGGGGGCGGCCGCTTGCAGCTCCGTGTCAGCTCGCCGTCGCGGGCGCCGAGGCGGGCGAGCTCTTGCAGCTGGCCTGCTTGGACATCGCCTTGCCGACGTCGCCCTCCTCCAGGGTCTTCAGCGCGTCGTTGCCGCTCTGACTCAGGTTGTCCAGGGAGGTGGCGATCCCCTTGAGGCCGTCGGCGAACTTGGCCTGGTCCTTGATGTCCAGCTTGCCGACCTGGGCCTGCAGCGTGGCGTAGGACGTGGCGATGTCGTTGAGCTCCTTGACCGCGTTCTGCTGCTTCTGCGCCCCGTTGTCGACGTCCGGCGCCCCGGCGGTCCGGATGGCGGCCCCGATCGCCCGGTAGGCGTCGGACATGTCCTGGAAGGCCTGTGCGTCGGTCTTCTGGACGTCCGCCGGCGCGCTGTTGTCCGAGGTCTGCTTCTGGATCGCGGCGTTGGCGGCCTCGATCTTCTTGGCCGCCGGCTGTACGGAGTCACAGACCTGCTTGGCCCAGGCGTTCAGTTTGTCGTTGTTGCCGTTGCTGCTGGTGCATCCCGACAGCGCCAGTACCAGTACCGCACCGCCGGACAGTGCGGCCGCGAGCTTCTTGTTCACCGGATTGGTCCCTTCCATGGCTCTCGGCCCCGGAACATACACGCCACACCGGCGTCAACCGCATGCCGATCATCCGCTAGAGACCCATTTGGAGCTATTTGCACCATGGGAGAGAAGGCTCACCGTGAGGCTGCACACACCCGCGCCCCCCAGGCCGGGCACGGACACGAGGACGGGCGGACGATGCGTCAACACGCTTCGTCCGCCCGCTCCTTGAGCCGTGCCGTCGTAAGACCGCCTACGAAACCACCGCGGGGTCGGTCGACTTGGCCACCCGGTCGGCCTTGCCCTCCTCGTCGCCCACGGCGATTCCGCGCCGTTTGGAGACGTAGACCGCGCCGACGATGACGATCAGCGCGAGGATCGCGATCCCGATCCGCACCCCGAGGTTCTTGTCGTCGCCGTAGGAGAACTTGATCACCGCGGGCGCGATGAGCAGCGACACCAGGTTCATGACCTTGAGCAGCGGGTTGATCGCCGGTCCCGCGGTGTCCTTGAAGGGGTCACCGACCGTGTCGCCGATCACCGTGGCCGCGTGGGCCTCGCTGCCCTTGCCGCCGTGGTGGCCGTCCTCGACGAGCTTCTTGGCGTTGTCCCAGGCGCCACCGGAGTTGGCGAGGAACACCGCCATCAGCGTGCCCGCGCCGATCGCGCCCGCGAGGTAGGAGCCGAGCGCGCCGACGCCGAGTGTGAACCCGATGAAGATGGGCGCCATCACGGCGAGCAGACCCGGCGTGGCGAGCTCCCTGAGGGCGTCCTTGGTGCAGATGTCGACGACCTTGCCGTACTCGGGCTTCTCCGTGAAGTCCATGATCCCGGGCTTCTCGCGGAACTGCCGCCGCACCTCGTAGACCACGGAACCCGCCGACCGCGACACCGCGTTGATCGCCAGCCCCGAGAAGAGGAAGACGACCGCCGCGCCGGCGATCAGACCGACGAGGTTGTTGGGCTGCGAGATGTCCATGGACAGGCTGAGCGGCGCACCCTTGCCGGTCAGCTTCTCGCCGACGTCCGCCACATTGGTGGTGATCGCGTCGCGGTACGACCCGAAGAGCGCCGACGCCGCCAGGACGGCGGTGGCGATGGCGATGCCCTTGGTGATGGCCTTGGTCGTGTTGCCGACCGCGTCCAGGTTGGTGAGCACCTGGGCGCCGGCGCCCTCGACGTCCCCGGACATCTCGGCGATGCCCTGGGCGTTGTCGGAGACCGGGCCGAAGGTGTCCATGGCGACGATCACACCGACCGTGGTGAGCAGGCCGGTGCCGGCCAGCGCCACCGCGAACAGCGCCAGCATGATCGACGTACCGCCGAGCAGGAAGGCGCCGTAGACGCCGAGGCCGATCAGCAGGGCGGTGTAGACGGCCGATTCCAGACCCACCGAGATACCGGCGAGGACGACGGTGGCCGGGCCGGTCAGCGAGGTCTTGCCGATGTCCATGACGGGACGGCGGTTGGTCTCGGTGAAGTAGCCGGTCAGCTGCTGGATCACCGCGGCCAGCAGGATGCCGATCCCCACCGCGACCACCGCGAGGATCCGCGGGTCGCCGTCCTTGGCCCGGATGGCGGCATCGGTGACGCCGTCCAGGTCGGAGTACTTCGACGGGAGGTAGATGAACACGGCCACCGCCACCAGGGCGAGCGAGATCACCGCGGAGATGAAGAAGCCGCGGTTGATGGCCGACATCCCACTGCGGTCCGAGCGGCGCGGGGCCACGGCGAAGATGCCGATCATCGCCGTGATCACACCGATCGCGGGCACGATCAGCGGGAACGCGAGACCGGAGTCGCCGAAGGCCACCTTGCCGAGGATCAGCGCGGCGACCAGGGTCACGGCGTACGACTCGAAGAGGTCGGCCGCCATGCCCGCGCAGTCGCCGACGTTGTCGCCCACATTGTCGGCGATGGTCGCGGCATTGCGCGGGTCGTCCTCCGGAATGCCCTTCTCGACCTTGCCGACCAGGTCGGCGCCGACGTCGGCGGCCTTGGTGAAGATGCCGCCGCCGACACGCATGAACATCGCGATGAGGGCGGCGCCGAGGCCGAAGCCCTCGAGCACCTTCGGAGCGTCGGCCGCGTACACCAGCACCACACAGGAGGCGCCCAGCAGACCGAGCCCCACCGTGAACATGCCGACGACGCCGCCCGTACGGAAAGCGATCTTCATTGCTTTGTGCGAGACGGTGGTGAGATCCTTTTCGGGCTCACCCTCCGCCGGGGTCGCTTCCCGTGCCGCCGCGGCGACGCGCACATTGCTGCGCACGGCGAGCCACATGCCGATATATCCGGTGGCCGCCGAGAACGCCGCGCCGATCAAGAAGAAGACGGATCGACCGGCACGCTGATTCCAGTCGTCCGCGGGCAGCAGCATGAGCAGGAAGAACACCACGACGGCGAATACGCCGAGGGTGCGCAGCTGCCGTGCGAGATAGGCGTTGGCGCCTTCCTGCACCGCCCCCGCGATCTCCTTCATGCTGTCGGTGCCCTCGCCCGCCGCCAGCACCTGGCGCACCAGGATGCCCGCGACCACGAGCGCGGCCACCGCGACGACGGCGATGACCATCACGATGATCCGATTGTGGTCGGTCAGTACCGCGGCTGCGAGGGTTGTGGGGTGGTCAAACCGTTGAGGGGTAGAAAGCCCCGCCATTCGTCCTCCTTGACGCTTGGGCTGAGCTCAAGATGTGGACGGATTCTAGGTACCCGCACCTGATCAAAACAGAGCACGGTAAGCGGAATTAGCCTTCACATGCTCTCCAGCAAATGATCGACGTCACGCCAAGGAACCCGAAAGAGCTAATGCCCCAAAGCCATTGACGCCGGTATTTACTTGATCGAATTACCGCGTGATTGATCGTGAAGGAATTCACGAAATCCATCGCGCGAGATCACTATAGGCACGGGCGCCTGCGCGCGGACACGCCGAAGGGCCCTACCGGGTAGGGCCCTTCGGGACAGAACAGTGAGAGCCGAGGCTCAGGTGAGCACCGCGATGGGCGGTGTGGTCGGCCAGGTCATCCGGATCGAACCGCCGTGCTCCCCGGCGGTCACCTCGACGTCGTCCACGAGGCCGCTGATGACCGCGAGGCCCATCTCGTCCTCCTCGGTGTCCACGTCGTCGCCCGCCGAACCGGGTGCCCGGTCGCCGGGGGCCGAACGCGGCGCCTCGTCGCCGACCTCGATGGAGAACTGCTTCTCCTCCTCGACCAGCTTCACCTGCACCGGTGAGGTGATGCCGGCGCTCTGGTGCAGTCCGACGGCACGGGTGCACGCCTCGCCGACGGCGAGCCTGACCTCGTCCAGAACGGCCTCGTCCACTCCGGCCCTGCGCGCCACCGCTGCCGCCACCAGCCGGGCGGTCCTGACGTGCTCGGGCAGCGCGCTGAAGCGGAGCTCAACGGTGGCCATGCGTCCCCCTCGGAACTACGGGCGTGCAGTCGGGGGACCGGGCCGCCGAAAACCCGGACCCCCTGTATGGAACTTCTTCCGCCTGGGGAGCGGTCACGTCCCGCTCCATGGGGCGGTGATCAGTCGGTTGCCGCTACCGCTTCATCGACCGAGGTGTGAATCGGGAACACCTTGGTGAGGCCGGTGATGCGGAAGATCTTCAGAATGCGCTCCTGGTTGCAGACCAGGCGCAGCGAGCCCTCATGGGCACGCACCCGCTTCAGGCCCCCGACCAGCACGCCGAGCCCGGTGGAGTCGAGGAAGTCGACGCCCTCCATGTCTACGACGAGGTGGAAACTCCCGTCGTTCACCAGCTCGACCAGCTGCTCGCGCAGCTTGGGCGCGGTATATACGTCGATTTCGCCACCGACCTCGACGACCGTACGATCGCCGACGGTACGGGTCGACAGGGACAGGTCCACGGATCCTCCAGCACCTTGCTACTCGAGCGGTCGCCCCTTGGGACACCTCGGCAGAGCCCCCGGAACGGTTCGCCAGCCGCGATGGCATTCAATCACTTACGGCAGACGTGCACGACGCCTTGGTCCCATTGTCCGTCATGCCAGTGACACACTCGGTGCCGATGGCCAAGAATCACCGATCCGATCGATCCCCGACGGAGCCCGTGTCCCGGCTCGCACCAGGCACGATCCTGGACCGGCTCGCCTCCGGGCCGAGCCGGGCTTCGCGCATCACTCATACGGAGCACTTGCCCCCGCGGGAGGGTCGGCATGCCGTCTGGCCTGACCGGATTCGTTCGGAAGTGATCGCCGCGGTGCAGGCCTGCGGTATCGAGCACCCCTGGGCCCACCAGGCACTCGCCGCGGAGCACGCGCTCGACGGCGACTCGGTGGTCGTCGCCACCGGCACCGCGTCCGGCAAGTCCCTGGCCTATCTCGTCCCCGTCCTCTCCACCCTCCTGGACGGCTCCGAGGCCCCGAACGGCCGCGGCGCCACCGCGCTCTACCTGGCCCCCACCAAAGCCCTGGCGGCCGACCAGTGCCGATCCGTGAAGGATCTTTCACAACCTCTGGGAAATGCGGTACGCCCGGCGGTGTACGACGGCGACACCCCCTTCGAGGAGCGCGAATGGGTGCGCCAGTACGCCAACTACGTCCTGACCAACCCGGACATGCTGCACCGCGGCATACTCCCGTCCCACCCCCGCTGGTCCTCCTTCCTCAAGGCTCTCAAGTACGTCGTCATCGACGAATGCCACACCTACCGGGGCGTCTTCGGCTCCCATGTCGCCCAGGTGCTGCGCCGTCTGCGCCGCCTCTGCGCCCGCTACGGCGCCTCCCCCACCTTCCTCCTGGCCTCCGCGACCGCCGCCGAGCCCTCGGTCGCCGCGCGCCGTCTCACCGGCCTCCCGGTCGTCGAGGTGGCCGACGACGCCTCACCGCGCGGTGAACTGGTGTTCGCCCTCTGGGAGCCCCCGCTCACCGAGCTGCAGGGCGAGAAGGGTGCCCCGGTCCGCCGCACGGCCACCGCCGAGACCGCCGACCTCCTCACCGACCTCGCCGTCCAGGGCGTCCGCTCGGTCGCCTTCATCCGCTCCCGGCGCGGCGCCGAGCTGATCTCGGTCATCGCCCAGGAACGCCTCGCCGAGGTCGACCGCTCGCTGGCCAGACGCGTGGCCGCCTACCGCGGCGGCTATCTGCCCGAGGAGCGCCGCGCCCTGGAACAAGCCCTCCACTCGGGCGAGCTGCTGGGCCTCGCCGCCACCACGGCCCTCGAACTCGGCATCGACGTCTCCGGCCTGGACGCCGTCCTGATCGCCGGCTACCCGGGCACCCGCGCGTCCCTGTGGCAGCAGGCGGGCCGGGCCGGCCGCGCCGGCCAGGGCGCCCTCGCGATCCTCGTCGCCCGCGACGACCCCCTGGACACCTTCCTCGTCCACCACCCCGAGGCCCTCTTCGACCAGCCGGTGGAGTCGACGGTCCTGGACCCCGACAACCCCTACGTCCTGGCGCCCCACCTGTGCGCCGCCGCCGCCGAACTGCCCCTCACCGACGAGGACATGGACCTCTTCGGCCCGGCCTGCGAGGACCTGCTCCCCCAGCTGGAGGCCGCGAAGCTCCTGCGCCGCCGCACGAAGGCCTGGCACTGGACCCGCCGGGAACGGGCCGCCGACCTCACCGACATCCGCGGCGAGGGCGGCCGCCCGGTCCAGATCGTGGAGTCCGGCACGGGCCGCCTGCTCGGCACGGTCGACGCGGGCGCCGCCCACACGACCGTCCACCAGGGCGCGGTCCACCTCCACCAGGGCCGCACCTACCTGGTCCGCTCCCTGGACCTGGAGGACGCGGTCGCCCTGGTGACGGAGGCGAACCCCTCCTACTCCACCGTCGCCCGCGACACCACGTCCATCTCCGTCCTGGAGACGGACACCGAGATCCCCTGGGGCGAGGGCCGCCTGTGCTACGGCTCCGTCGAAGTCACCAACCAGGTCGTCTCCTACCTCCGCCGGCGCGTCATCACCGGCGAGGTCCTCGGCGAGACCAAGCTCGACCTCCCTCCTCGTACGCTGCGCACCCGCGCGGTGTGGTGGACGGTCACCGAGGACCAGCTCGACGAGGCCCGCATCAACCCCGAGATCCTCGGCGGCGCCCTGCACGCCGCCGAACACGCCTCGATCGGCATGCTGCCCCTCTTCGCGACCTGCGACCGCTGGGACATCGGCGGCGTCTCGATCCCCCTCCACCCCGACACACTGCTCCCCACGGTCTTCGTCTACGACGGCCACCCGGGCGGCGCGGGCTTCGCCGAGCGCGCCTTCCACACCGCCCGCGCCTGGCTCACCGCCACCCGCCAGGCCATCGCCTCCTGCGAGTGCGAGGCCGGCTGCCCGTCCTGCATCCAGTCCCCCAAGTGCGGCAACGGCAACGACCCGTTGCACAAGAGGGGGGCGGTACGACTGCTCACGGTGCTGTTGCGGGGGGCGCCGGAGGAGAAGGGCGCGGGGGAGGCTGTGCCGGGGGCACCAGCGGCCGAGGGGCAGGCTCTGGGGGAGGCGCCGGACGGGTCTCCTACGGTGGGGGCCCGGGGCGGGCAGGCGGTGCCGGAGGTGGCGGAGGCGCCAAAGGGGGCGGAGGCGCCGTCTGCAGCGGTTCCGCAGGTCCCGCCCGGGCCCTGATCTCCGCCGCGAACGGCCCCCTTCCCGAGGCCGCCGTCACATCCGAGATCTGGCCCACGACCACGCATCGCACCAGCCGAGCGCCCTGTGCCCGGGCCAGCCGGTCGGCGCGAGCGCAGGCCGCCTCGGTCCCGTCCGCCCAGTGGTCCGCCGCCGCGAGCGCCGCGAGATCCGCACCGCCGGCGGCCCGATGCCTGGCCACAACGGCCTGCCCGAGGGCCAGCACGACCCCGAAGACCACACAGAGCACGGCGATGGCTCCGAGGCTCCAGACCGTGGCGGAGCCGCGGTCCCGACGCCACACGCTCGCGCTGCTCATCCGCCCACCCCCATCGTCTCCTCCGCCGCCGCCACGGCCTCCTCCCGTACCTCGAAGGGCAGCCCGTGGAGTGCCGGCGGCTTCGCCACGACGACCACTCTGACCTGGCCATTCTCACGGCTGACCGTGACCCTCGCACCGCGCGGCGCCGCCTCCTCGACCACCTTGACGACCGCGTCGGCCGGGTCCTGCCGGGCCGCGGCACGCGCCCCGGCCCGCGCCGCGTCCACGCACTCGATCTGTGCGGCCACCACCAGCAGCCCCCACACCAGTGCCATCGCGAACATCACCAGCACGGGCAGCACCACGGCCGCCTCCGCGGTCACGAACCCCCCGTCCCCGCGCCGCCTACATCCGCGCATCGAGCGCCCTCTTCACGATGCCCTGCAACTCCGCGCTGACGGCTCCGCTCGTCACCACCTTGTAGAGGACCACCGCGAACGCCACCGCCGCGACGATCCCCATCGCGTACTCGGACGTGACCATCCCCGCGTCCCTGCGCGCCGCCCGCGCCCTGCACACCAGGGCACACAGCCGCGCCCGTACCGCCTTGTACATCTCAACCCCCGTGAGGTTCCGTTCCATTGGTCCACCGGCCACTGCTCGACCAGTCGTTGCTACGCGCGCTTCTCCACGCGTCTCACTTCTCCGTGCGCCTGGCGCCTCCGTGGGCGTCACTTCTCCGCGCGTCTCGCGTCTCCGCGCGTGTCACTTCTCCACGCGTCTCACTTCTCCGTGCGCCTGGCGCCTCCGTGCGCGTCTCACTTCTCCGTGCGCCTGGCGCCTCCGTGCGTGTCACTTCTCCGCGCGTCTCGCGTCTCCGCGCGTGTCACTTCTCCGTGCGCCGCGTGTCTCCGCGCGTGTAACTTCTCCGCGCGCCTCG
>Ga0182007_10001789_pt1 | contig 11233 bp, 9 predicted proteins | sample Sormic07211113_1_FD_123023 | JGI IMG/M metagenome (GOLD analysis project Ga0182007, IMG submission 123023) | Rhizosphere microbial communities from Sorghum bicolor, Mead, Nebraska, USA - 072115-113_1 MetaG | ecosystem: Host-associated > Plants > Roots > Rhizosphere | place: USA: Nebraska... | reverse complement strand
GCGGCCGTCGACGCCTTGAAGGCGGCGGGCAGCGACAGCTTCGCGCTCGAGGCCGACGTGACGAACGAAGCCTCGGTGGCGGCGCTGTTCGAGCAGCTCGCGGCGCGCTGCGGCCGGCTCGACGTCCTGGTCAACAACGCCGGCACGACGGTGCGCAAGCCCGTGGACCAGCTCGCGCTGGCCGAGTGGCACCAGGTCATGGACACCAACCTGACGAGCGCCTTCCTGTGCTGCCGGGCCGCGCATCCGCACCTGAAGGCGGCCGGCGGCGGCAAGATCATCAACATCGGCTCGATGATGTCGATCTTCGGCGCCCCCTATGCGCCGGCCTACGGCGCCAGCAAGGGCGGCATCGTGCAGCTGACCCGCGCGATGGCCGCATCGTGGGCGGCCGACGGCATCCAGGTCAACGCGGTGCTGCCGGGCTGGATCCAGACCGACCTGACCGATGGAGCGCGGGCCCAGGTGCCGGGGCTCAGCGAACGGGTGGTGGCCCGCACTGCCGCCGGCCGCTGGGGCCGGCCCGAAGACCTGGCGGGCATCGCGGTGTTCCTCGCCAGCGCGGCGTCGGACTTCGTGACCGGCACCGCGATCCCGGTCGACGGCGGCTACTCGATCGCGGCATAGGGCTGGGCCTCGCGGCCGGGCATCGGAAAAGCCGATGCAGCTGCACGGAAAAGGCGACTTTCTAGCGCGGCGCCGCGCCCACATCATCGACTCCATCGCAACCAAGCCATGGAGTTGGACCAGATGATTCGAACGGGCGAACAACCAGCGAGCACCCTCGCGCCCCCAGCAACGCCCAACTTTCGCTTCGACGGCTCGGGCACGCTGTGCCGGCTCGGGCTGATCTACATCGCCTCGAGCATCGTCATGGATGCCGAATGGGCGGCCATGGCGGCGCCCGGCGTTTCGGTCCACACCACGCGCATCAAGCTGCCCAAGGTGACGGTGGAAGGCATCGAGGAGATGATGGACTCGCCCGAGCTGGCGCAGGCTGCGCGCCTGGTGGGCTCGGCACCCATCGACCTGCTGTGCTTCGGCGGCACCAGCGCCTCGTTCCTGCACGGGACCGCCTACGACCATGCGCTGATCGCCAAGATGAAGCAGTGGGTGCCCGGGCCGTTGATCAACACGGCATCCACCGCCACGCTGGCGGCGCTCCGGAAGGTCGCGGCCGGCAAGGTCGCGCTCGCCACGCCCTATGTGGATGCGGTGCACGCCAAGGCGATCCGCTTCCTGGAAGAGAACGGACACCAAGTCGTGCGCCATGCCAACCTGCGCATCGACGAGGACCGCGCGCTGGCCGAGGTGCCGCTCGCGCAGGTCTACGACCTGGTCCGCTCGGTGGACCATCCCGAAGCCAGCGCGATCTTCATCAGCTGCACCAATTTCCGCTCGGTCGGCGCCATCGAGGCGCTGGAGCAGGCGCTCGGCAAGCCGGTCATCTCGGCCGTGCAGGCCTCGTTCTGGCACTGCCTCGAACTGCTGCAGATCGCCGGCGCCCGACCCGGCTACGGGCAGCTCTTCGACGGCCGCATCGCCGCCGGCGCCTGACAACCCGCTTCGTCTCCACCTGCTTTCCAACTCTCCGAGGATCTTCGCCATGCAACCCTTTCGACGTCTTCTTTGCGCCGCGGCCTGCGCCTTGCTGGCCACCGGCGCCGCCCAGGCACAGACCGCGCTCGACAACATCGTCAAGACCGGCGTGATCCGCATCGCCGTGCCCACCGACTACCCGCCCTACGGCTTCGTCGGCACCGACCTGCAGCCGCAGGGACTGGACATCGACATGGCGCGCTACGTGGCCGGCAAGCTCGGCGTCAAGGCCGAACTGGTGCCGGTGACCAGCACCAACCGCGTGCCCTACCTGCAGACGCGCAAGGTCGACATCGTGATCTCGACCTTGGCGCGCAACGCCGAGCGCGAGAAGGTGGTCGACTTCACGACCGCTGCCTACTCGCCCTTCATCAGCGCCGTGTTCGCGCCCAAGACGCTGGCCGTCAAGAGCTTCGCCGATCTCGACGGCAAGTCGGTGGGCGTGACGCGCGGCACCATCGAGGACCAGGAGCTGACCAAGGTGCTGCCCAAGGGCGCCAACCTGATGCGCTTCGAGGACCACGCCGCCACCATCACCGCGATGGGTGCCGGCCAGGTGGCGGCGGTGGGCAGCAGCCAGCCGGCGGTCTCCAAGCTGATCCAGAACCAGCCGCAGCTGGGCCTGGAGAACAAGCTGATGCTGAGCCAGAGCCCCAACTTCATCGGCGTGCCGAAGGGCGAGGACAAGCTGCGCGAGCGCATCAACGAGATCGTGGTCGAGGCCCGCAAGTCGGGCGAGTCGGACCGGATGTCGACCCGGTGGCTGGGCCGCGCGGTCGGCGACATCCCGATGTGACGACTCAGCCCATCTGCAGCAGGATGTCGCGGACACGGTCCAGCGAAGGATCGATGTCGTCGGTGTCGATCGCGCCGTAGCCCAGCATCAGGCCCTGGCGGGGCGCCGCGAAGTGCGAGAAGACCTCCAGCGGGTAGAGCCCGACGTCGACCCGGCGCGCCAGCCTCAGCAGGGTGTCCATGTCGATCGGCTTTCTGGCGAGCGCCGCCAGGTGGATGCCCGCGGTCGCCGGCACTCGTTCGAACCACGGCGACAGGTCGCCGTCGAAGCGCCGCATGATGCGCTCGCGCCGCTCGGCATAGACCGCGTGGCAGCGGCGGATGTGCTTGTGGAGGCCGCCGTCCGCGATGAACTTGGCCAGCGCCCACTGGGCCGGCGTGGCCGTGTGCCAGTCGCTCAGGTGCTTGGCGATGCAGACCGCCTGCAGGATCGCCGGCGGCGCGATCAGATAGCCCAGGCGCAGTTCGGGCGACAGGGTCTTCGAGAAGGTGCCGACGAAGGCGACGCTGCCGCGCGTGTCCATGCTCTGCAGCGAGTCCGTGGGTCGCCCCTCGTAGCGGAATTCGCTGTCGTAGTCGTCCTCGATGACGATCGCGCCGATCGCGTGGGCGCGGGCCAGCAGCGCCTCGCGGCGGCGCTGGCTCATCGGCATGCCGAGCGGGAACTGGTGCGCCGGCGTCACGTAGACGAGCCGCGCGCCGTCCGGGATCCGATCCACCTGAAGGCCCTCGGCGTCGACCGGAATGCCCACCACCTCGGCTCCCTGGGCGGCGAAGAGCAGGCGTGCCGGCGGATAGCCGGGCTCTTCGACCGCCACCAGGCTGCCCGGCTCGACCAGGACCCGGGCCACCAGGTCGAGCGCCTGCTGGGCGCCGTTGGTGACGATGACGTCGTCGACGCCGCAGCGCACGCCGCGCGCAAACGCGGCGTGCCGGGCGATCGCCTCGCGCAGCACCGGCATGCCCTCGACCGGTCCGTACAGGCCGCGCGAGCGCGCCCCTTCGCGCAGCGCGTGCAGCACGCAGCGGCGCCATTCGGCATGCGGGAACAGGCTGCGCGCGGGCGCCCCGCCGATGTATTCGTAGCGCGAGTTGCCGGCCGGCGCCGGATGCCGCAGCGGCGTGTCCATGCGGCGCCAGCGCTCGGCGACGGCCGCGCCGGCGAAGGACGGGCTGGCGGCCGGCGGCGGCGCGGACCGCGCGCTGTCGGCGACGAAGGTGCCGCTGCCGACGCGGCCGACCAGCAGCCGGTCGAAGGTGAGCCGCGCATAGGCTTCCGACACGGTCTTGCGCGACAGGCCGAGCTGCTCGGCGAGCAGCCGCGACGGCGGCAGTTTCTCGCCCGCAGCCAGCCGGCCGGCCCGGATCGAATCCCTGAGCTGCCGGTAGAGCTGACCGGCGAGGTCCTTGTCACCGTCGATGACGACGTGCAACTCCATGCGATTGGACTCCTGCAAATGGCCCGGATTGGCCGCCCGCGAAAGGGCCGGGGCTTTTTAGCATGACGCCATCCCTTCACCCAACGGAGCAACACCATGGAACAACGTCTCGATTTCTACAAGGCTTCACCCGACGCGCTGAAGGCGCTGATCGCGCTCGAGGTCGCGGTCGGCAAGCTGGGCCTCGAACCCGCCCTGCTCGACCTCGTGAAGCTGCGCGCTTCGCAGATCAACGGCTGCGCCTTCTGCGTCGACCTGCACGCCAGCGACCTGCGCAAGAAGGGCGAGACCGAGCGGCGCCTGCATGCCGTCCCGGTGTGGCGCGAGACGCCCTTCTTCACGCCGCGCGAGCGGGCCGCCCTGGCCTGGACCGAAGCCCTCACCCTGGTGGCGACCCAGCACGCGCCCGATGCCGACTACGACGCCCTGAGTGCCGAGTTCAGCGAGCGCGAGCGGGTCGACCTGACGCTCGCGATCGGCGTGATCAACAGCTGGAACCGGCTGTCGATCGGCTTCCGCAAGACCTTGACCGTGTAGGCGGCGCGCCATGCGCCGCCCGGCTTCCGCACCCTTGTCCCGCACGCTGCCGCTGTACCTGCTGATCGCCGCGCTGCCCTTCTGCGACTTCCTGCAGACCGGCATCGTGGCCTTCAATGCCGCGCCGGTGATGGGCGGCATCGGCGCCAGCCCGGAGGAGTTCAGCGCCATCGCGACGCTCTACGGCGTGGTCGCCATCGGCGCGATCGCGATGCACCGCTGGCTGGTCGAGCGCCTGGGCTGGCGCCGGCTGCTGCTGGCGGCGAGCGCGCTTTTCGCCCTGGGCGCGGTGGTCTGCGGGCTCGCCGGAGGCCTGCTGCAATTCGGTCTCGGACGCTCCCTGATGGCGCTGGGCTGCGCCTCCTTCATGACCGCCGGCCGGGTGCTGGTCAATCACATTCCAGCGTCGCCGCGCCGCTTCACCGGCATCCGCTTCTTCGCCGCCGGGCTGGCCTGGGGCATCGCCGCCGGACCGCTGCTGGCCTCGCTGGCGCTGGCCGCATCCGGCTGGCGCGCGGCCTTCCTGCTGCTGCCGCTGCCGGCGCTGCTGCTGGCGCTGCTGTCCGCCTGGCAGGTCGACGACCGCCGCAGCATCGAGCGCGAGGCCCTGGCGCCCTCGCAGCCGATCGCCTTGCTGGTGCTGATGGGCGGCAGCTTCCTGCTGCTGCACGGACTGCAGCGCTCGGGCTTCGACTTCTTCGCCGACGGCCGGCCGCTGGCCGCACTGGCCGCCTTCGGACTGCCTGCGCTCGGGCTCTCCGCCTGGCTCGCCAGGCGCGCCCGCCGGCCGCTGATCCGCATCGCTGACCTGGCCCAGCGCCGCTACCTGGCCGGACTCGCGGTCTTCGGCCTCTGCTATCTCCTGCTGGGCGCCAACAACCTGGTGCTGCCGGTGCTGCTGCAGCGGGCGATGGGCCTGCCGCTGGAACTGGTCGGGCGCTTCCTGGGGCTGGGCGCACTCGCCGGCGTGGCGAGCTGGATCGTGCTGGCCAGGCTGCTGCCGCGCAGCCCCGGTCCGACCCGCTACTACCTCGCAGGCTTTGGCGCGCTGCTGCTGAGCGCCTGGCAGCTGTCGCACCTCAGCGAATCGGCCGATCCGCTGCGCAGCGTGCTGCCGGCGCTGCTGTTGAACGGCGCCTTCGTGATCGTCACGCTGGCCACGACCGCGATGCAGGCGTTCCAGACCCTGCAGCGCGACGAGCGCATCTTTTCGCACGCCAACCAGGTCAAGAACATGCTGGCGCAATTCGGCATCGCCGCCGGCACCGCGCTGGCGACGCTGTGCCTGCAATGGCGCAGCACGGTGCGCTTCGACCGGCTGGCCGAGAGCCTGTCGCCCTCGAACCCGGCGCTGGCCGCGACGCTGGAGCAGCTGACACGGCACCTGTCCGGCCTGCGGAACCCGGCCGAAGCCGCCCAGCTCGCAACGGCGCAGCTCGCCCAGCAGGTGATGCAGGAGGCCACCTGGATGGCGGCACTCGACTACTTCCATCTGGTGACGCTGGTCGCCGCGGGCTGCCTCGCGCTGGTGCTGGTGGCGCGGCTGGCGCAAAAGGCCGGTGCGGCCCGCAGGCGCCGTTGCTTGCGAGTAGCATCGCGCTGAAACGCCCCTCCCAGGCGTTGCTCGACGTGCCATGAACACCTCGCCAAGCTCCCGGGGCCTGCCCCGACGCAGCATCGCCGCCGCGGCGATCGCCTTGCCGGCCTTCTGGATCGGCGCTCGCGCGCAGCCCGCGGTGCCGCGGCGACCCACACCCTCGCAGACCGAGGGCCCGTTCTATCCGGTCACGCTGCCGGCCGACACCGATGGCGACCTGCTGCACAACGGAGCGTTGAACTACGCCACCACCCAGCCGGCCTGGGTCGACGGCACGGTCACCGACCTCGACGGCCGCGCGCTGCGCGGCGCCCAGGTCGAGATCTGGCAGTGCGACGAGGCCGGCCACTACCATCACCCGGGCGACGGCGACCGCGCCGATCGCGCCTTCCAGGGCTTCGGGCGGGTGGCGGTCGATGCCGACGGACGCTATCGCTTCCGCACCCTCCGGCCGGTGCCCTACACCGGGCGCACGCCCCACATCCACTTCAAGGTCAAGCTGGGCACGCGCGAACTGCTGACCACCCAGCTCTATGTGGAAGGCGCGCCGGGCAACGCGCGCGACGGGCTCTGGCGCCGCCTCTCGGAGCCCGAGCGCGCCGCGCTCACCGTGCCCTTCGAGCGCGCGCCGGACGGCTGGAAGGCCAGCTTTCCGATCGTCGTCGCCGCCTGATCCGCCGTCAGTCGGCCAGCCGCCCCGCGGTGAGCCGCAGCACCCGGTCGCAGCGTGCCGCCAGGCTCTCGTCGTGCGTCACCATCACGAAGGCGGTGCCGCGGTCGCGCGCCAGTTGCAGCATCAGCGCGAAGACGCCGTCGGCGGTCGCGCGATCGAGGTTGCCGGTGGGCTCGTCGGCCAGCACGCAGTCGGGCGCGGTGACCAGCGCGCGCGCGATCGCCACCCGCTGGCGCTCGCCGCCCGACAGCTCCGCCGGACGGTGCTGCACCCGCTCGCCCAGGCCCACGGCCGTCAGCATGGCGACCGCCGAAGCGCTCGCCTCGGTCGGCGCCGTGCGCCGGATCTTCAGCGGCATCGCCACGTTGTCGAGCGCGCTGAACTCCGGCAGCAGGTGATGGAACTGGTAGACGAAACCCAGGTGCCGGTTGCGCAGCCGGCCCTGCTCGGCGGCATCGACATGGGCGATGTTCTCGCCGTGCAGCTCGACGCTGCCCGCGGTCGGCGCGTCGAGCCCGCCCATCAGGTGCAGCAGCGTGCTCTTGCCCGAGCCCGAGGCGCCGACGATGGCCAGCGTCTCGCCGGCATGCACATCCAGGTCGACGCCATGCAGCACCGTGAGGTCGATGCGGCCTTCGTGGAAGCGCTTGGTCAGCCCGCGGACCTTCAACACCACGTCATTCATAGCGCAGTGCCTCCGCCGGGTTGACGCGGCTGGCGCGCCAGCTCGGGTACAGCGTGGCGGCGAAGGCCAGCACCAGCGAGATGATGGTGATCGGCAGGATGTCGCCGCGCTGCGGATCGCTCGGCATCTTGCTGATCAGGTAGATGTCCTTGGGCAGGAAGCTGGCATGGAACAGGCGTTCGAGCGCCGGCACGATGACGTCGATGTTGTAGGCGATGCCCAACCCCAGCAGCAGCCCGCCGAGGGTGCCGATGACGCCCACCATCGCGCCCTGCACCACGAAGATGCCCATGATGCTCTTCGGGCTGGAGCCCAGCGTGCGCAGGATCGCGATGTCGGCGCGCTTGTCGGTCACGGTCATCACCAGGGTCGAGACCAGGTTGAAGGCCGCCACCGCGACGATCAGCGTGAGGATGATGAACATCATGCGTTTCTCGACCTGCACCGCCGCGAACCAGGTCTTGTTGGCGCGGGTCCAGTCGCGGATCAGGAACTGGCCCGGCAGCGTGGCCGCCAGCTGGTCGGCCACCTCGCGCGCCTGGTGCAGGTCCTTGAGCTTGAGGCGCACGCCGGTCGGGCCCTCGAGGCGGAACACGCGGGCCGCGTCCTCGGCGTGGATCATCGCCAGCGCCGAGTCGTACTCGTAGTGGCCCGAGTCGAAGGTGCCGACCACGGTGAAGGGCTTGAAGCGCGGCATCACGCCGGCCGGCGTGACCTGGCCGCCGGGTGCCACCAGCGTGACCTGGTCGCCGACCCGCACGAACATCGAGCGCGCCAGTTCGATCCCCAGCACGATGCCGAACTCGCCCGGCACCAGCTTGTCGAGCGCGCCCTGCTGGGCGGTGGTCGAGATGTCGGTCACCTGCGGCTCGAGCTTCGGGTCGATGCCGCGGATCAGGGCGCCCTTCATGTCCTCGCCGCGTGCCAGCAGCGCCTGCGCCGCGACGAAGGGCGCGACGCCGATGACCTCGGGGTTCTTGCGCGCCTCGGCCATGATGGCGTCGATGTCGCCCAGTGCCTGACCGTCGCGCGAGAAGATCTCGATGTGCGAGATCACGCCGAGCATGCGGTCGGTGACTTCTTTCTGGAAACCGTTCATCACGCTCAGCACGATGATCAGCGCCGCCACGCCCAGCGCGATGCCGAACATCGAGACGCCGGAGATGAAGGAGATGAAGCCGTTGCGCCGCGTGGCCCGGCCGGCTCGGGTGTAACGCCAGCCGAGTTGCAGTTCGTAGGGGAGTCGCATAAGGAAACAATTGTGGCATCCCGGACAATAGGCCCCATGTCCGCACCCCCCAATGCCCGCCACCTGCTCATTCCCTTCGCCGGCCGGGGCTCTCCCGCCTGCCGCGCGGCACTGGCTGGCCTCCGGCTGCCGAAGCTCGAAGCCCTGCTGGCCCGGCTCGCACGGGTGCACGAGGACACCCAGGACGACAGCACCCGCTCGCCGCCGCACGAGCGCGCGCTGGCCGAGGCGCTCGGCATCGCGGCCGCTGATGGCTGCATTCCCTGGGCCGCGCTGGAAGCCAAACGGTCCGGCCTGGGCCCGACCGAGGGCGGCCAGGCCTGGGGCGTCGCCACGCTGTGCCACTGGCAGGTGGGCATCGACGACGTGATGCTGGGCGACCCGGCCGCGATTCAGATCGAGGCCGAGGAATCCGATGCGCTGCTGGCGGCGGCGCTGCCCTTCTTCGAGGAAGACGGCATCGCGCTGCATGCCTCGGCGACGCCGGGCCGCTGGCTGGCGCAGGGCCCGATCTTCGACGGCCTGGCGACGGCGTCGATCGATCGCGCGGTCGGCTTCCCGATCTCGCAGTGGTCGCCCCTGTCCGATGCCGGGCGCCCGCTGCGCCGGTTGCAGAACGAGATGCAGATGCTGCTCTACACCGAGCGGGTGAACGACGCCCGCACCGCCCGCGGGGTGCCGCCGATCAACTCCTTCTGGCTCAGCGGCACCGGCGCACTGCCCGCCGGCTTCACCGTGCCGCAGGCCGGCCCCACCGTGGCCGATGGGCTGCGCACCCCTGCCCTGCGCGACGACGGCGCCGGCTGGGCGTCGGCCTGGCAGGCCCTCGACGCCGGGCCGGTGGCCGAACTGCTGGCCGCCTGCAGCGCGGGCGAAGCCGTCACGCTGACGCTGTGCGGCGACCGCAGCGCGCAGCGCTTCGCGGTCCGGCCGCGCGGCCTGGCCGCCTGGGCCAAGGGGCTGTTCAGCCGCCCGACGGCGGCCTCCTTCCTCGAGGCGCTGTGACCATGAAGATCCTGGCCAGGGACATCCCGCCGCGCAGCGCCTGGGCGCTCGAGCAGGCCGGCGTGCATCCGCTGCTGGCGCGGCTCTATGCCGCGCGCGGCGTGCTGTCGAAGGATGAACTCGACGACGGCCTGGCGCGGCTGCTGCCGCCGACCACGCTGCGCGGTGCGCGCGAGGCCGCCGTGCTGCTGGCCGACGCGATCCGCGACCAGCGGCGGCTGTGCATCGTCGCCGACTACGACTGCGACGGCGCGACCGCTTGCGCGGTGGCGGTGCGCGGCCTGCGGCTGCTGGGGGCACGCCATGTCGGCTACCTGGTGCCCGACCGGGTGGTCGACGGCTACGGCCTGACGCCGCCGATCGCCGAGCGCGTGGCCGACAGCGGGGCCGACCTGCTGATCACGGTCGACAACGGCATCGCGAGCGTCGATGGCGTGGCGGCGGCGAAGGCACGCGGGCTCGCGGTGCTGGTGACCGACCATCACCTGCCCGGCCCGGTGCTGCCCGCCGCCGATGTGCTGGTGAACCCGAACCAGCCCGGCTGCGAATTCGACAGCAAGAGCATCGCCGGCGTCGGCGTGATGTTCTACGTGCTGCTGGCGCTGCGCACCGAACTGCGCGCGCGCGGGGTGTTCGACCTTGCCAACCAGCCCAAGCTCGACGCCCTGCTGCCGCTGGTCGCGCTCGGCACCGTCGCCGACGTGGTCCGTCTCGACGCCAACAACCGCCGCCTCGTGGCCCAGGGACTGCGCCGCATCCGCGCCGGTGCGATGCCGGTGGGCATCGCCGCGCTGTTCAAGGCCGCCGGGCGCCAGGCGGCCGCGGCCACCACCTTCGATTTCGGCTTCGCGCTCGGGCCCCGCATCAATGCGGCGGGCCGGCTGGCCGACATGACGCTCGGCATCGAATGCCTGCTGACCGACGACAGCGGCCGCGCCGACGAACTCGCGCGCCTGCTCGACGGCATCAACCGCGAGCGGCGCGACATCGAAGGCGGCATGCGCGACAAGGCCCTGCTGCTGGCCGAGACGCTGTTCGACGACAGCCTGGCGCCGCCGGCCGCGATCAGCGTCTTCGGCGCCGATTTCCACGAAGGCGTGGTCGGCATCGTGGCCTCGCGCATCAAGGACCGCTTCCACCGGCCGGCCTTCGTCTTCGCGGCCAGCGCCGCCGACGGCAAGGCGCACGAGCTCAAGGGCTCCGGGCGCTCGATTCCCGGCTTCCACCTGCGCGATGCGCTCGACCTGGTCGCCAAGCGCCATCCGGGCGTGCTGCTGCGCTTCGGCGGCCACGCGATGGCGGCCGGCTGCACGGTGGCACGCGAGCAGTTCCCGGTCTTCGAACAGGCGCTGGCGCAAGTCGCGCAGGAATGGCTCGACGCCGCCACCTTGACCCGGCGGCTCGACACCGACGGGCCGCTCGCGCCCGAGTACCTGCGGGTCGACATGGTCGACACACTGCATCGCGAAGTCTGGGGCCAGGGCTTCGCGCCGCCGACCTTCAGCGAGGAGGTCGAGGTGGTGTCGCAGCGCCTGGTCGGCGAGAAGCACCTGGCACTCAAGCTCAGACACCGCGGCAAGCCCGTGGACGGCATCTGGTTCGGCCACACCGAGCCGCTGCCGCCGAAAGTGGTGCTGGCCTGGCGGCTCGATGC
>Ga0182007_10001786_pt1 | contig 11238 bp, 5 predicted proteins | sample Sormic07211113_1_FD_123023 | JGI IMG/M metagenome (GOLD analysis project Ga0182007, IMG submission 123023) | Rhizosphere microbial communities from Sorghum bicolor, Mead, Nebraska, USA - 072115-113_1 MetaG | ecosystem: Host-associated > Plants > Roots > Rhizosphere | place: USA: Nebraska... | reverse complement strand
CGGAAACAGTTCGCCTTCTTCTTCCTCGACGTGATGCAGCACCATCTCCGACATCACCTTGAAGGTCGCATTGAATCCCTTGTCGCCGGCTTTCAGCGTCTCGAACTTCGTGATCAGTTTCTTGACCAGCAAGTGTTCGACGTAGGCTTCCTCGACGTCGAGCTTGCCGTCCTCCGGCAGTGCTGCTTGCGCTGCCGGGTACAGCAGTTCTTCCTCGATGATCGTGTGCACGGTCAACTCCTCGCACGCACGCTGGGCCAGCGTCGCTTTCTCTTCCAGATCGTCGCCCGCCTTTTCGAATGCCTCGAAAAGCTTCTCGACTGCGCGATGGTCCGCTTCGAGCAGCGCCAGCGCATCTTGCTCGCCCGGCGGTTGAGTAGCGGACTTCGTAGTGGTTTCAGCTTGTGCCATGTCGGTTCTCCCGTTAGAACAGCAGCACTTCTGCCACAGCATCGGCCATGCCCGAAGCGAGGAGTCGTGTGGCCGCGCGCACACCGACAATTGCTCCCGCCCGTTTGCATTCCCGGACTATCGGCAGCGGGACCGGCCATGTCGGTTTGTCCACAGAAACCGTGCGCAAGCCTGTGGATATCCTGGGCAAGACTTGCGCAAGTCATTGAGCGAATTGAGATTCGAGCCGCTGACCGCACCGGGGTCTCGAGCGGGAAACACACGCCGCCTCACGGCATGACAAAGGTTTTCACGAGCGTCAATTCCCCGGCCTTTCGCAGCGGCACCCGCATCGTTTCGCTCTTTTCGTTCGGCGTATTTTCGTTCGTGATGATGCTCACCTGGGCGACGGTCATATCGCTGCCGCTGTTGCCGCTGCCGTAGTAATTCACGAACACCAGATACGTGCCCTTCAGCGGCGCGGCGGACGAATAAATCTCCGGTCCATAGCCGGTCGTCACGTCGACGTCGAGCGCGCCGCCGTTCGGCGCGACGCGTTCCCCGTACCAGGTATGCGCGCCGTCGGGCGACACGACGTGCAGATCCAGATCGGTGCCGTCGGTGTCCCACGCGAGCACCACGCGCAGCTTCGGCTGGGTCTTGCCGCTGTAGGCGTCGTAGAACTGCACGCGCTTGCGGCTGCCGTCCGGCGCGCGCAGTTCGACGCCGTTGCTGCCGGAAGGAAACGCGTAGGGCCGCGAGAACCTGCCATCTTCCTCCACGCGCTGCGGCAACGGCGTGCCGTCGACCACCAGCGTCGCCACCATGTTGCCCTTCTTCTTCGGCGCGTTGCGGATGTGTCCTTCGATCAGCGCGAATTTCGACTGGCCCTCCGGCGTCGACACGGATACCGCGGGGTAGTGCACGTCCTGCGTATAACGCTCGTTGTCGCCGCTCGTGTTGCGCCAGCCGTTCAACGGCGCGGCGAAGTCGACATCGCTCGCGTGCGCCGCCGGCATGGCCTGCAAACACGCAACGACGAGCACCCTGCAGCCGCCCTTCACCCACCCTGTCGTCTTGACCTTCATCGTTACCGCTCCTGTCCCGCTGTCATGCCGTTTGTCCGGCGTGTTTTGATTGAAACGCGTCCAGCACGACATAACTGAAAAAGAACGCATGTCGTGATTCATTGGATCGGATTGTCGGTACGGATCAGCGTGCGAGCGGTACGCTCGACGAACGTCTCATCGACGCCACGCGGATGATGCTGGAACGCGAGGTGAACATACTCGTGCGCCAGCGCGATACGGTCTTCCTCCGTCTGCAAGCGATAGACGTACACGCGATTGCGCTGCGCGTCCGCATACGGCCGCCCTTCGCGCACCGCGCACACGGCGGGCAGGTCGGGCGTCTCGTAGCCCGCCGCGCCGTCCATGCGCCGCGCCCACAACGGCGCATTGCGCCGCAGCCATTGCATCGCGCCGGCCACCGCGATGCAATCGCCGGACAGCGGACTCTGGAACGCAGTCAACGTCGCCTGCGGCCAGGTGCGCGCGAGAATCGCGTCGAACGTGAGGCCGCCTTGCGCGGACGCCTTCGCGGCGAGCCAACTCATCTGCCCCGCTGCCGCCTTGTCGTGGTGATACTGAACCGGCACGCCGGTCAGCACGAGCGCGTCCGTCAGATCGGCGGCACGGCGCGCGGCGGCGCCTGGCGCGCGCGGTAGCACGCGCTGCGTGCCGCTGCTGTCGTCGATACGCAAGCAACCGTGATCGTGACTGCCGTGCTGCACCACGTAGGTACGCGCCGCCACCGCCAGCGCCTTGGCCGCTTCAGGCTGGCTCGTGTCGCCCTCCCGCTCGACCACGCGAGCAACGTAATCGTTCATGCCGAAGCGGCCGACAATTTGCGGCGCTCCGGTTGCGCTGCGATCGAGCCGCAATTCGCCGCGGCTTTGCACGCGCGCCCAATTGCCGTTGACGAAGCCCACGCGGAACTCGCCACGCAGCGGACCGTCCGGCGCCGCCGCCGGCCCGCGGTCGCCGAGCACTTCACGAATCGGATAACGGCTGAAAAAATCGACCAGCACGCAGGCGCCGTCATCCGGCACGGTGACTTGCGTGAGCAGCGGCGCGATGCGCGGCGCGGCGGCGGCGAGCACGCGCGCGCTGCCGCCCGGGCCGCCCAGCCACACCGGCGTGCCGTCGACGAGCCAGCCCGCCGCGCCGCCGATGGATGCGCCGGGCCGCGCCGGGTCCGGCATCGTCCACGTCTTGGCGCGCAATACGCTGCCGTACAGCGACACCGTGCCCTCGCCGCGTCCGCTCGTCAGCACCGATACCAGCGTGCTCGCCGCCGCTTCGCGCGGCCGCGCGGGCATGGCTTGCAAGGCGGCGAGCAGATCGATCACCGGGACGCGCTGCGTCGGCGTCATTGCATGGAGGTTGCGCAGCCACGCGGGTGCGTGCGCGGCCGTCCAATACTTGCGCCAGTCGGCTGCATCGAGTTGCAGGCGCGCGGGTTCGAAAAAACGTCCGCACGATTGCACCAGTGCATGTTCGCGGTCGATGCGGCCGCCCGTCATGCAGCAATACGCTTCCTCGGGATCACCGCCGCTGCACGTGTAATCCGGCGTGGCGATGTTGCGGTCCACGAGATAGCCGTAGACGAACAGCTTCCACACGCTGCCGAGCGGCGTTTCGAGCGTCGCCGGCAAGGGGCGCGCGGACTGCGCTGAAACGGCGACGCCGGCGCTCCCCGCATCGACTTGCCATAGCTGACTGTCGCCGTCGCGCAACCACGCGAAGCGCAGCGTCCGCGCCGAAGCGACAGCAGGCGTTTCAACCGACGATGCCGCCGCATACGCCTTCACGCCATCGACGCAGGCACAGCCCACGCTCAGGGCGAGCGCGATCCGCAGCACCGCCGCCAGGCGATCACGCGTGTACCGAAGCGCGCTGAACATGGCGGCCTCGCTACTGGATGCGCAGCGTCGTCATGCGATCGCTCTTGCCGCCTTCGAACGCCTTCGCGTCCGGCTGATACATGCGGAAGTAGCGCGCGGGCGGCAACGCGAACGTACCCGGCAATGCGAAGCGCACCAGTTGCCGCAGCGTCACGGGTCGATCGAGCAACGGTACGGGCTGGTGATACGCCAGTTCACCCATCTCATACGAAGCGACGCGCTGGAACGGCTGCGGACCGCTGCCGCCTTCCTTCGCGCCAGGCAAGCCGTCGATCGACACACCCCAACTAGTCGCCTCGACATTGCCGCCCGGCGGCAGCGGCACGTCGAGCAGACCGTAGTGGTAGGCGTTGCCCGAGCGCGGCGTGAGCGTGACTTCGTCCACATACAGCGCGTTGCTGTCGATCGCATCGCCCTGCTTCATCAGACGCGCGGTGAACGCGGCGCGTCCCAACTGGCTTTCAGGCGCGGCTTGCTTCTTCGCATCAGGCTTCACGTCGAGCGGTTCCAGCTTGTAGAACCGCCGTTCGACGGTGATGTTCAACCGGCTGTCCTCGCTCGTATGACTGCGGAACGACACGAGTTCGTTGACGTCGGTGCGGGTGGCGCCGGCATCGAGTGTGGCGGGTAGTCCCCCAACGGGATTTCCTTCGGGGCGTGCTGTGCCGGTCCACTTCCAGAGCGGTGCGCCGGTCGGCGTCGCGGTGCGCGTCCAGCCCACTCCTTGCAACGACGGCAGCGAAGCCGGCGCCGCCTCGCCGCCGAGCGCCTTGCGCAGCCACAGCAGCGTCAATGCGCGATCGAGCGTCGGGTAATCGGCGCTGCTTTTCGCAAGCAACGTCGATGCGTCGATCGCAGCGCCGCCATCGCCCGTCAGGTAAAGCAGACTTTGCACGAGCGGCGCGGCATCGTTGCTCAACGCGCTGCGTGCGGCGCTCGCGGCTACGTCGAAAGCTTCGGGCAGTTGAGCGCTCGTGCCGCGCGCCATGCCGGCCACCAGCAGCGTCGCCATCTGCTTGCCGCGCGGCGAATCGGCTTGTGCGAACACGATGCTGTCCGACGCGCCATACGCGCCGCTGCGCGCGGGCGCCTTGCCCGCGTTGTTCGCGTTGCCCGACATTGCAGCCGCATCGCTCAGCAAATCGGCGGCGACGCCCGACACCGGCGTAGCCACCGGCAAGCCCATCTGCTGCATGAACCACAACGCCAGCGCGCGATGCAGCAGCGGTTCCTTCGCGCCGGCATCGCGATAGACGTCCATCGCGTGCTGCCAGTTGCCGGCCGGCAGGCCGATGCCGAGGCTGCGGCTCGCGAGCCAGTCCGCGTAATACGCGTAAGCGGTCATCAGCGCGCTGCCGCCGGTTGTGTCGCCCCACCAGCCGAACGTGCCGCCGACGCCCGCCAGCATCGCAAGACGCTGCCGCTGATTGCGCAGCAGCGCGTCGAGCCCTTGCGTCGAACTCGCGTTGTCGCCACGGCCGAGCGCATCGTGAGCGAGCGCGAGCGGAATCAGGCGGCTCGAAGTCTGTTCGGCGCAACCGTACGGATAGTCGATCAGATCGTCGGCGACGCGCGCGAATTGACTCGCCGCGTTGCCGATGAACCGCACGCTCACATCCTGAGCGTCGGCTGGCAGATTGAGCGGCTTGTTCGAACCGTCGAGCGCCACGGTGTTCTGATGCAGATCAAGCCAGCCGCCCGCATCGAGATTGATGGTGGTCTGCAAGCGGTCCACGTCTTTATCCGCACGCCGCAACGTCGCATTGATCACGCCGGCCTTCAGCGCGCCGCCCGGCAGCCGCAGATAGTTCGCACCGCGCTTGAGCGTGACTTTCTGATTCAACGAGAGACCGCCGCCGTCGACCAGCCATTGCGCGTCCATGTCGCTGTCGGTCTGGTTGAACGCGATCATGTCGATGGCCGGCTGATCGTTGACGCGGAAATGCGTCGGCCCGCTCCACTTCAGATACAGCGCCTTGTCCGAGCGCACGTAAGCGGTGCGTTGACCCACCATGCCGTTGGGCGCCGCCGCACGCACGGTGATGCGCCAGCGCGCCAGCGAGTCGGGCATCTTGAAGGTCATGACGGCATGACCGTTGGCGTCGGTTTTCAGATTGCCTTCCCACGCCGCCGTGTCCTGATCGTCGCGGCGCGGCCGCTCCAGCACCTTCACGCCGCGCTCGTTGTAGTTCGCGCGTTGCGGGCCGCCCGGCGCGCCCTTCAACGGCGAACGCGCGAGGTCATACGTGATGAACGACAGGCTCGACGAAGTGCGCACGTTGTTGCGGCGCGGATGATAGAAAAAGTCGACGATGTTCGGCGCGATTTCCGGCTGCAAAACGTACACCATTTCATCGACCACGCTCACGGTCAGGTTCGCCGCTTCCGGCTTGCCGTTCAGCGTGCTGTCGAAGTTCAGCGTGACCGTATCGCCGGGGCCGTACACCGGCTTGTCGCTTCTCACGTTCAGTTCGATTTGCGGCTGCGCGACCACGATGCCCGCGTTTTGAAACACGTACTCGCCCGCATGCACGTAGAGCACCGAGAAGGTCATGTTCGGCGCGAACTCGTCGCTCACCTTGATGCGCGCTTTCCATTGCGACGGCGCCACGCGTTGAAGTTGCAGCCAGTCGCCGCCCGCCGTCAACAACGCGCGGCGTTCGACGTTGTCGCGTTCGAGCGTCAGCAACGCATCGTCGACCGGTATCGGGAACGTGATCAGCGCTTCGGCGGTGTCGCCGATCTTGTACCTGTCGCGATCGAACACGATCTCGACGCTGCCCGGAATCGCCTTCAGGCCATCTCCCGCGACCCAATGGCTCGCAGCGGCGAGCAGATTGCCGGTGTCGTCCTTGACCGACAGCATGTATGAACCCGGTTCGTCGAATTGCACCGGGAACGAGAGCTTGCCGCCCGCCGCCCCGCGCTTCAACGCGCCTTCGCCGTGCGTCTGCGATTCGAGGCGCGTCCATTCCCATCTTGCCGGCGCATGCGACGACGGATCGAGCGCACCGAGCGCTTGCAATTCGAAGCTGACCGCTTCCTTCGGCTGCGAGAACGACTTCGCCGTCGACAGACGATACGGCGTCGCGCCGCGCGCGATCAGCACTTCACGTGTCACGCGCACCTTGTACGCCGCGCCGTCTTGCGCGAACAGCGTCAACGCGTAACGGCTCGGCTCTTTCGCCGCCGGCAGCGTGAGACTTGCGTTGCCGTCGCTATCGGTTTTCAACTCCTGCTGTTCGAGCTTGACCGGGAACAAGCCGGCGTACCGCAATTCGCCGTCGACGATCGTCACTTTCTGCGCGCGCAGCGTGAGCGAAATCTTGCTGTCGCGCACCGGCTTGCCGTCCGGATAGCGCAACTGGATCTTGCCCTTCAGCGGCTCGCCGGTTGCGTAATCGGCTTTGTCCATCGACAGGTTCACGTCGAAATGCGGCTTCACATAGTCGGCGACGCGAAAGGCGCTACCGTACACATCGCCGTTGTAATCGAAGCGCAGCGTGTAGCCGCCGGCGGTGGCATCGGCGGGCAGCGTGAACGACGCCTCCGCGCCCGTCGCGGACGCGAAATGCACCTTGCTGGTCGCCACCGGCGCGCCGTTCGGATCGAGCACGTCGAGTTTGATGTCGGCCTCGGCGGGCGCGGACGACTGCGTCGCGTTCTGGAACGTGCGGCCGATGAACTTCACATGCACCGGATCGCCGGGCCGGTACATTGGACGGTCGGTCACCGCGTAGATCTTGGTGTTGTAGATCTCGCTGTCGTAGTAGAAATTCTCGGAGACGAACACGCCGCCCCGCGGATCGGTGCCGAGCACATAGCTGCGCTCGGGGCTCACGTGTTGCAGCATCAGCGCACCGTCGCCGCCGGTCGCGCCGCTTTGCAATACGCCGACGCCATCGGTCCAGCTCACCTCGGTGTTGGCAACCGGCTTGCCGTTATCGCGCCGCGCGGTCCACACCAGCATGCCGCTCGATGCCGCCTTCACGACCGCGACCGTGTCCGACACGAACAGCAGCGTATGCGCGCGATAGTTGCCGATCACCGCCTCGACGATATACAGCCCCGGCGGCAGCTTGCCGACAGGGATCATCACGTTGCCCGAACTGGCTTCAATGAAATTACTGCTGCTGCCTTCGAGGTTCACGCCCTTCGGCGGCTGGATGACCTTCGCGTCCCAGATCGGATAACGGAAACGCGCAACCATGTCGTAACCCTTGAGCGGCGCGAACTGCGAATTTTGCTCGAACTGCGTCGGCTTGCCCGTCTGTTCGCCGAGCTTGAATTGCGGCGCGGCTTCGGTCGCCTTGCTGCGCGTCGCGAACGACAACACGCGCTGCCATGCGCGGCGCGCTTCGCTGAACCAGCGGTCCCATAGATACGCGAGCGTGTTGGCCAGCCCTTCGCCCTGATAATTCGGCGCGACGTTCAGCCGGTGCAGATTCTTTTGCGCCTTCAGGAAGTCGAGCGGTTTGGGCACGCGATACACGACGATGTCCGCGCCGCCATACGCTTGCAGCGCGTCCTTGAAATCGCGGCCCGGCGCTTCGAGACGCACCTGCGCCAGTTGATCGCTGCCGAAACTCGCGTCCGAGAGCAGAAAGAACGGCTGGCCGTCCACCTTCTGCGAGGCGAAGTTGCTCGACGGCGTTGGATGCAGCGTCGGGTTCGCGGCGATGTTGGACTCGGCTGCGTCGTCCGCATACGCTGCCGGTGCGATGGCGAGGGTCATGAACGCGAGCAGCGCGGCCAACGTGAATGCCATGCGCCGCCGCGCGTTGCCAAACCAGCCGCTCGACGCGGTGACGGAATTCATTCGGGTCATGGTGTCAGAAAGTCCAAACGAAACACGCCGACGAAATTCGGATTGCCGTCGCGCGGCTGCCAGCGGGAATCTTTCCATTGCATCAGGTCGGAGACGGCCACGGCGCGCAGACCGGTATCGGTCGGCGTAACGGTGCCTGTGTGATAAGCGATGTAGCGATCCAGCCAGATCATCAGATGCTGGTCGTCGCCCTGGTCGAAGAACAGCAGGTCGCCGGGCAGCGCCTGGTTCACGTCCTTCGAAACAAAACGGCTGTTGCGTTGAATCAGTGCGATCGCCGACGCGTAGGCGCCGGTTGAACCGTCGAGCTGGGTCCAGCGATTGGCGATCGTGCGCTGCGACGCGGACAGTTGCAGTTCGGGCGGCATGCTGCTCGTGTCCGCGAGGCTGGTCATGCCGTTTGCACGCAGCCATTTGCCGTCGTGCGGCTTGAGCGTCTCGCCGACAGCGAAACGCACGAGGCCCGCGCAATCGCGCTGCGTCCAGCGTGGCGTGGGGCCGCGCCGCAGTTGCTGGTCGACGATGCGCGCGAACCATGCGCGAAAGGCGGCGGATTGCCGGGGCGTGAGGCGGTCGGGGTCCGGCGTGGCGGCGATGCCGGTGAATGCGTGGGCGTGGTGCGCCAGGGTCGCTAGTGCGAATGCAGACGCAGTGCGTGCCAGCCAGAGTCGGCGTGCGATGACAGGTGTGTCGTGGGCGGGGGTTTGCGCTGCGGGGGTTTGCGCTGCGGGGGTTTGCGCCGAGGCCGCGTGCGCGGCGACCGCACGCGCCGCGACGATGCGCCGAGGCCCACTCGCCTCCATCGCAAACGCCACGCCGGGGAAACGAAAGCGACGCACTTAATCGCCCTCGGTGCCAGGCTGATCGGCGGGCGTCTCCACAACGCCCACCGCATCCGAACCCGCACCGGCCTTCGCGCGATCGAACCACCACTCCACCGGCACCCAGCCGGTCGAGCCCGGCAAGTTCTGCGGCAGCGTCAACGACACCGCGGGATAGCGCGCAAATGCGTGCAGCTTCGGCGCGAGATGGGTGCGCGACGCGTTGCGGAACACCGCCTCCTGATCCGCCGGCAACGCCGCGCCCGCTTCGCGTTCGATCAACGCGGCGGCCGACGAAGGCGTCAGCGTCAGAATCGTGCGCGGCAGACGCTGCGGCGCGAGCGTATCGGCGAGCGCCGGATAGCGCTTGTCGAGCACGGCGAGCGTATCGTCGACGAGACGCGCATCCGGCGAGAAGATCAGATAGCCGTGCGCCAAGGCGAGCGTGACCGGAAAATAGCGTTCCGCCGAAAGCTGCGACGCGAATGCCGCCTTGCTCGTCAACGCGGTTCCCGAGCGCGCGCTAACCGGACGTTGCCACACGGTCACGTCGGCGCCCTGATCGCGCGTGGTGACCGGCAAGCGGCGATAGCTCGCAGTATCGCCATCGGCTTTCGCGGCCTTCGCTTCATACGCGCCGATCACGTCGCCGAAGGTCTTGCCGAGCGCGGCCTTCAACGCGGCGGTGCGCGCCGCGTCCTGCGTCTTCAGGCGAGCGACGAACACCGGCGCGACCAGCGTCGACTTCGCATACCAGCAGACAGCCGCGGGGCCGGCAAGCTGATCGCCGATCGCGGCGGCGTTGTCCGCGCCGCCGTCGGCCACCTTGCCGAGCAGCGCGGACGCCGCTTTCCAGTCCGCCGGCAAGCTCGTGCACGCCGCCGGATTGGCCGGCAGCGCGCGCCACAGGTCGGCGCTGTTCCACTGCTGCGGCAGCTTGCCCGGCTCGATGAGCGCCGAGGTTCGCCAGTTCGCAGCGGCGCCGCCGTTCGGCGAGAAATCGAAGCGCAGCGCGTCGATACCGGAGAAGAATGCCTGATAACCGAACGAGAGGTAATTGGCCGACACCACCAGACGGTGGCCCTTCGGCGCATCGCCCCCTGCATCCGGGCCGGCATCGAGGCCGGCATCCAGGCGATAAGCGCGCGCCGCGTCGTCATGGCCTGAGGCGAGCATGTCGGAAACCGCGTCAGCGCGTTCGCTCAGCAAGCCGCCGTTCGCGTCGAGCAGCACGCCGGGCGCGGATAGCACCACGAGGCGATCGTCTTTCGCCGCGAACAACAGCGTGCGACCCACCGCAAGCTTCAACGCGTACACCGGCACGTCGCCGGAAAGCTTGCCGACCTGGCTCAGTTGCGCGTCGCCCGCCGCGACGTTGCCCAAGCCTTGCAGCAGTTTGGCTAGGCCGTTGCGGCGCATCGACATTGCCCAGTAGCCGAGCCGGCCATCCGGCGAGCGCCACAGCAGCACGTGCGCGGGTTCGTCGAACACGCGGCGGATCAACTCGTCGCGCCAATCGAGTTGATGTTCGAAGGCGAGACGCCGCAGTGCGCCTTCCGCGGAAAGGCGCGTATTGCCCGATTCGTAATAGTCGACGAAGTCTTGAGTCAGCAGGTCATGCAGCAGCGGCACGCGCAGCATGTCGCGCGGCAAGCGCGAGAGCGCTTCGCTGTCGATCACGGCATCCGGGTGGTGAATATCGAGGATGATTTCGCCGCTTTCGGCGGCTTTGCGATGTGCGAAAGGTCGCCACACCGCCTGAATGACGACGCCGGCTACGACCAGAAAACCGACTACCAGGATTGCAATGTTTCTTCGCGACATCTTCATCTGATTTTTTTCTGGTTCGATGCGACGGCATTAAGTTGACATTCGGCGAATAATCCCTCGGGTCATTCTTCGAATGGCAGCGATGATAACCGATATGCCTGGCCTGATACCAGTGACTCTCCGCATTTAACGATCCGGCATGCCTCTGATTAAAAATATTAGAAACCAGGTTTCATTTTGGAGAGGCGGGCTTGAGTCAAACGGGAATCTGAATAGCGCGGAGTTTATCCGCGGCATTACCAGATCGAGGCTTTATGCCAAATCATCACGTTTCTTCTATCGACATAAAAAAGAACCCGGCCGAGCCGCATTGGCTGGCCGGGTTCTTTCAGGCACGCTCTTAGGGTTTGAGGCAAATACCGCGCTGGCCGCTCTCCAGGAAGCTAGCCGCAAACATCACGTTG
>Ga0182007_10001784_pt1 | contig 11239 bp, 9 predicted proteins | sample Sormic07211113_1_FD_123023 | JGI IMG/M metagenome (GOLD analysis project Ga0182007, IMG submission 123023) | Rhizosphere microbial communities from Sorghum bicolor, Mead, Nebraska, USA - 072115-113_1 MetaG | ecosystem: Host-associated > Plants > Roots > Rhizosphere | place: USA: Nebraska... | reverse complement strand
TTGAGAGCAATCTTGGCCCGACAACGCCGTCGTAACGGGACTACGTGCGCTGGAAAAGCAGGATATCGAGAATGCGAAGGCGCTTCGCAAATCGGCGCAGAGCGGCAGCTAGGGCTGGTGTGCCGTCAAACAGCCAATTCGAGTTCACAGCATCGCGACACCACCGAAGCGGCGTTGAGGTCATTTGATATTCGCCGTCAGTGCTGACGTTAAAACCGAAGCGTTGTTTGATGGGATTCCCGCGTGGCCTGACCGCAAGAGTTTCGGCGCAGAAACACGCTCTGCCATTTGCCGGAATTTATTGAGCGAGAAGGAGGATGTCTTACCATGAGCCGCAAATTTATACTGAAAGACGACACGACTACCCACAACGGTGTGGTGCTAGACGGCATCGCAGGTTCGTCGTTCGACGGCCGGCCGTTGGCCTATCTTGGGGCTCCTGTATCGTGCCACACGTGCAACACCGAGGGCATCATCATCAGCGATGGCTCGCCTCATACGATGAGTGTGATGGGCAAGCAGGTCGCGCTCGAGAACGATTTATGCCAGTGCAAATGCGAGCCTCTTCCGAAGCTGGTGGCGTCGCAGACCATGGGCTCACTAACATCCTGATTGGCGCAAGCTCATTGCGGTCTAGCGACGACTTAACAGTTTTCATTCAAAGAGAGTCGGTGGTCGATAAGCCGTGGACAAAGTGCCGCGACTAGGGTGAACTGCTGGTGCCCGCCGAGTCGTTTCGCGAGCTGCCTCGGAGCTTAAGGCAACGCTGATTAAGTCCTTCTGACGCCCCGCAACCTTGTCGCTACGTGGCCGTTCTTGAAAAACGGGTACTTGTTCAGCGTAGCCTTAAGGGGAATCGCTAGGGCATCGTAAGCGAGAAGATATGGCGTATGACTACATGACCAGGGTGGGGTTGAATTGCCCAGTTGACGAGAGTGAAGCGACGCGGCGCATAGACGTCCGCAAACCGGTCGCCGCCGAGGCTGCTGACGCCTATACCGTGTTCGGCATGAACGATGTGTACCTGGAGGTTTGTGACGGCTCATATTCGCAGGTTGGATGGTGTCTGCTTGCCTTCCTGGTTGGGTTCCCTGCGTTCATATTTTTCACGGTCACTGCGATACAGGGCGCTGTGGAGATAACTCCGGCGATGGTCAGGAACGGTGAGCAGGGAGTCTTCAGCGCCGGGATGTGGTTTTTTGCGGTGGTGGGAGTGCTTAGCTGCGTGTTCACGGCGTTGCTTCTCCTGCGCGACTGCTTCAACTACCGGCACAAATCTGTGCGGTTCAACCGCAAGACTCGCACGGTGTATGCGTTTCGGCACAACGGCCCGTGCGGTGTCATCGCCGTTCCATGGGATAAGGCATTCTTCTTTGTACACCGGCTGCCCTCCAACGCCACGTTTGGCGGAGCGCCCACTCTGATGCGCTGTTTCGTTCTTGACGACTCCGGCAAGAAAATCGTTGACACCTTCAGCTTTGGGCTTCGGACAGTCAACGGAGCGAAAGAGTCCACGCGCTACGGCAAACAGGTGCTTTATCAGGTCCAAGCCAACTTCGAGTTCATTCGCCGTTACATGGAAAGCGGTCCGGATTCGCTGCCACCCGTGAAAAACTATCTGCCGCGCGGCCCCTCTCTTCGAGCTTCCATGAGCGTATGGTTCTACGGACTGCGCGACATTAGCGGCGTTAGCACGGGACTCCGCATTTTTTCCACCGTACTCAGTGTGCCGGTTTTTTTGCTGTCCGTGCTCCACTACATTGCCCAGCTAACCTGTCGTGAACCGATATGGCCGGAGGACGTCGAGGCAGCATGCGACAACGTCCGGGCAGCGGTTGTAGCGGAAGTGTGACTGGCGACGGACGCCGCCCTATGCAATGGCCTGAGAAGGCGCGAGCCCGTTTGGCCCGCGGACGTCGAGGTTGCCTGCTTCTAGACGATGTTGGCGATGTAAGACGGCGTCGCTGTTGAACAAAAACCAGAGGAAGGTGCAGCATCGCCATTGCGTGGCGCAGACGTCAAAGCGATGGCGCTCATCTCGCAGTGCGTCGTACGCGGCGTGTTACAGCCACGATGTCAGGGTTCGGCTAGAGGACCGTGCCGAATTGCTGCTGGTCGAGAGAAATGGTTGCAATGATGGAATCGAACTCCGCCATCAAATCCGGATGGTGTTGGGCAACGTATTGCCGTGCAGATTCGTTTTCGAGGAGCTTGGCGAGATATCCTTTCGCAAGCACTAAATTCAACACGTCTTGACCGTAAGTCTGTTCCACGAGCTTGTACTGCCCCTGCAGATTACTCATTTCCCGCTCCATTTTCGCCATCTGCTCCGGGCTAACGCCGGTCAGTTTGCGTGGCTTTTTGCCCTCCACGAGAAGTGCTGTCGGCGTAGCTACCAACAATGCCTCGGCGTAAGAGACGGACACATTGTTCGCGGCCACCATCAGTTCAACGCATTCAACCTGCCGTGTGGGCTTCATTTTGCGAATAGCGCGAACAAGCTCCGGCGAGAACTGCCGGTCCCCGAGAAGTTCAGCCGCCTCTGGGCACACGCCGTCGAGCAGCGACATCTTCTTCATAATTTGGGATACATCCACGGAAAGAGCTTTCGCCAATCGTTCGGGCGATACGCCTCGGTCAATCACGCGCCGAATCATATAGTGCGTAAGCGCCCGGTGATCCCAGGGGTTTGGCGGCCAACGTCAGGCTACTGTTGAAGCTGAGGCTGCCAGAGATGTGGCAACAGCTCATCGAGGCGGCTAGCGGGCTGGGTAGGGAGCCGCGTCAGGATGTCCTTCAGATAGGCATAGGGATCGTGCCCATTAAGCTTGGCCGACTGGATGAGACTCATCACTGCAGCTGATCGCTTGCCTGCTCGCGCGGAACCCGCGAAGAGCCAGTTCCCTCTGCTGACGGCAATCGGCCTTATTTGGTTCTCGCACCAATTGTTATCAACGGGAAGCTGCGGATCGTCGAGATATCGGGTGAGCGCTGCCCACCGCCGCAGACTGTAATCGAGCGCCTTCGCTATGGACGAACCTTCGTTCACGTGTGCACGCTGCAGAACCATCCAGGTGTGCAATGCTTCGGCGACGGGACGCGCGCATCGTTGGCGAAGTTCCAATCGATTCTCGGGGGAGAGATCACGAGCCTCGCGTTCGACATCGTACAGCTGGCTGATGTAGCGCAAGGCATCTCCGGCAATCTGGCTTCGACTGGCAACATGCAAGTCGTAGAACTTACGGCGCGCGTGGGCCAGGCAACCAACCTCGGTCACGCCCTGGGCAAACAGCTGCTTATAACCTGCGAAGTCATCGCACACCAGGTGGCCGCGCCATGGATCGAGGAAAGCGCGCGCATGTTCGCCGGCGCGGCTCTCGGCGAAGTCGTAGACAACCGCCTTCATCTGTTCGAATGCCCCGGGGCAATAAGTCCAGAGATAAGCGCGATGCGTCTTCCCCTTTCCCGGACTAAGCATCGAAATCGGTGTCTCGTCGGCGTGCAACACGCGATGCTTCAGGATCTTCTCTTTCAGCGCGTCAACTAACGGCTGCAGTTGAACGCCACATGTGCCCACCCATTGGCCCAGCGTCGAGCGGGGAATGGCCTGGCCGGCACGCGCGAAGATGCGTTCCTGTCTGTACAGCGGAAGGTGATCGCCGTGTTTCGAAACAAGCACGTGAGCCAGCAGGCCCGCTGTCGGAATGCCCTTATCGATGACGTGCGCCGGCACCGGTGCCTGAGTTAAGGTTTCACAGCGAGCGCACACCCATTTGCCACGAACATGACGCTCGACGGTGAACACGCCCGGCGTGTAATCGAGCTTCTCGCTGACATCCTCGCCGATGCGTTTGAGCTCACAGCCACAGCCGCAGACGGTCGACTCGGGATCGTGATGGACATTGACACGTGGAAGGTTCGCCGGAAGCGGCGCCCGGCGCGGTCGGTTCGGCGCGTCTTTGGTCTTTGGCTCGGTGGACAGCGTCTCCAGCTCGAGTTCGATGGCGGCCAGGTCGGCATCGATAGCTTCATCGAGCAAGCTTTGCTGCTCGTGACCGAGCTTCTCGCTTCGGGCCGCAAACTTCCAGCGTTTAAGTATGGCCATCTCGTGCGTGAGTTGCGCGAGCTTCGCGTCGCTGAATCGTAGTGCTGCTTCCGTGCGATCGACGATGTGTTGTTGTGCCTGAACTTCCGTCATCAATTCCAGGGCGAGCGCACGCAGTTCGTCTGCGCCCATGTCCTGGAGTTGTGTCCTGTCGATCATGACCGATAGTGTGCCAAAGCCCGTGCGACAAGGGTATTGGCACACGCACCGATTGCCGCGGGCCGGCTCACACCACGCGAATCACGCCGTCCTGGCCAATGCGCTGCCACGGCAATCCGAGCACGAGTCCGGCCAGCTGCTCCTGCGTGATCGCCCGACGCGTGTCGGTTCCGGGCTGCGGCCAGACGAATTGTCCCTGGTTCAGCCGTCGTGCTGCCAGCCAGATTCCGATTCCGTCGTGCACGAGCACCTTCATGCGGTTGGCCCGACGGTTGGTGAAGAGATAGGCGTGGTGGGGATGAGCCGCGTCAAACACAGCGACCACGCGCGCGAGTACTGTATCGAAACCCGCTCGCATGTCCAGCGGGTCCACAGCGAGCCACGCCTCGTCGATGCGGATCACTTCAGCCACTCGCGTAACCACGCTGCGCACTGGGCCGCGTCTGATGTCGGCCAACTGACCGTGATCGATTGTTGGCCGCGCCGTACCTCGACGCGGATTTCCCTTTGATGACCATTCGCGTCGCTCAGTTGAAGTGGGACGAAAGCAGGTGGTATGGGTGCCGCTTCTGACGGCTTCATTGCCACGACGTCACTGCCCGTCGTCGTCGCGCCGCTCTCGGCTTTCTCCAACCAACGCCGCAGCAAGTTAGCGTTCAGTTTATGCATCAACGCGATCGCGGCAACCGACACGCCTGGTCGTTGGCAGGCAGCCACTACTTCCGCTTTGAATTCATCCGTGTATCGCCGCCGTTTGCGGCGCCCTGAAACGGCATCTTGGTCAATAGTGTTCACTTGTCCACCTATTCGTTAGTGGACACGATGCTCCCAAGGCTGCTGCGTCGATTCAAGATGCCATCACCGGACGCTTACCTTTGGTGAATGAGGATGTCGTCAGGAACACGCCCTTAGTTGCGCTGTGACCAACTAGACTTCCAACAAAATCTCGTACCTCGGGGCTTCCGACCGGTCCCTGCCATCGCTTCGCCTGCAGGTAAATGCTGTCGAGTCCGAGACGGTCTTCATTGATGATTCCGTCGACTCCGCCATCCGCGCTTTTGCCCACCGCCCGGCCGGCGTCGCTACGCGAGCCGCCATAGCCCATGGCAACTAGCAGGTCGACCACCAACTGCTCAAAGAATGCTGGCGGTGCTTTTAGAATCTGACCTATCAGAGCCTGTTCGAGCCGGATGCGAATTGTGTCGTACGCCGCTTCCAGCTGCTCCTCGGGAGTGGAGTCTGCTTCAACATCCGCGGCGGACTGTGTCTGGGCCGTACCGCCGGCGTAGCTGCCGGCGCGAAACGCCCGGTATTCTGGGAATTGTGTCAGCACCTGCATGCCCATTGAAGGAGGTGCTTCATCAAGCAAAGCTTTGCCACGCGTAGTCAATCGAAATTTTTTGAGAGCGGTCGTCTCGACCAAGAGCGCCTTGGAAAGGTGGACCTTTGCCCAATAAAGGCGGTTCATGAATTTAGTTTGCTTGCCGCTGGGCAACAATTCGGCCAAGTCGGTCTCGGATACGGCTAGTGCAATCCGAAGCGCTTCGGCCGCCTCGGTATGGTTATGCTCGCCTCCATCCTCCAGGAAGCGTAGCAAAGGCAGCATCATTTGCTGAAAAGTCGGTACTGACATGGAAGTGCCCCGAGTTCGTTGTTACGTTGGCGGCGAGAGTATACGTTCTCGCTTTGCCACTTGCGCGCACTCTGATTCGACTCAAGTGAACTCGCGGAGCCTCGAACCGTGGGGCCTGCTTGGCGATAATGAACGGCGCAGCCTCTATCCGTTACGCCACGACTTGGCGCAGGCAGGGGTTGAGATAGTTAAGTGTTTGCGCCGCTCGGTCTTCGACACCCTCAGAACCGGTTTTGCATCAGCAGCTTTGCAGGGAAACAGCCAGGCTCCGTTCGGTACGCTTGCCACGTATTCCGCGAAACCCAGAGCCATTAATTTTTGTGGGACGAGAAGGTGCCGGAAGGAGGCATCGTGCTTTGGTCTGCGGGGCAGGACGATGTGAAGCCAGTACTGGCCCCGCATGTCAATGCGCACTTCGTCGTGCATGAGCGTTGCGATTTCTTGCGGGCGCGCACCGAACATAAACAGGCAAAAGCGGAACCCAATAGCTGATCGCTCGAGGCACGCGGTCGTCACCGAGTCAGTAATCGGACAGGCTGAAGTACCGCGTCAGCTCTGCCGCATCTCCTGGGAATTTCTTCGCCTTGGAGCGCTCAACTCGGCGGGCCTTCGTGCCACGAGGCGCCAGCGTCGCCAAGTTAACGCCTAATGCCGGGTTCGACTTGATGCTTCTGCGACTTGCCGCGTTGTTTAGAATTGCACGTACCGCCACGAGGTGCTTGTTTAGCGGGGGGCGCTCGATTGGGCGTTCGCGTGCAATTGACTCGAGCCGCGTTTGATGCGATGCCTTCGGCTCCCGCGACCCAAACGGTGAAGGCGCGGAAGATGCTATCGAATTCCTTCTTGCTCTTGCTCCTCTTTACGGTGGTCTCAAGCCAGTCATCGAGGCAATGTCTGGAACGATGTCGTCGTGCCATTCGAGCGCGCGCGTTTGCCACGATTCGGCAAATTCGTTCAGCCGCTCCCTGTCCTCGCCGGTCTATGCTTTAAGAAGCCGGACGCGGCTGGCGGTGTGCTGCGACCCTGGAGTATCCTGCGCCGCCGCCGCGCGGGCGTTGGCAAGCAACGGTTCATATTCGGACAGCAACGTCGCGGTATCGCTCGCGCTGTCGCGACGGGTCTTTGCCCAGTGTCCGCTTGGACATTTTTGGCCGTCAGCGTAGGGGCGCAAACTGTCCGGGACGGCACACGTACAGTTTTTGCCAATTCATCGTCCATTCGGATGTGGACCTCCCTGCGAGCCCGGTTTGTACCAGCAGGTTGTACCGGTGAGCTTATCGGCCAAACGCGCCGCGTCCTCGAATCGCCAGAAACCGTATAAAAATCAAGGACGAAAAAAAGCCCGCCGAAGCGGGCTTTTTCTTGCAACTGGTGGCGAATCAGGGACTCGAACCCCGGACCTGCGGATTATGATTCCGTCGCTCTAACCAACTGAGCTAATTCGCCGAAAGAAGCGAGATTATGGGGATAGCGCCGGAGGCTGTCAACCCCCGGCGCGCTACTTTTTCAAAGCAGCCCCGGACACCCCGTGTTCAGTCTCTCGCGTAGATGTCCGAGTCCTTGGTCTCCTTGACGAACAGAATGCCGATCACGAACGTAATGAGCGCGATCACGATCGGATACCACAACCCCGAGTAAATGTTGCCCTTCGCCGCGACGATCGCGAACGCGGTCGCCGGTAGGAAGCCCCCGAACCAGCCATTGCCGATGTGATACGGCAGCGACATCGACGTATAGCGGATGCGCGTCGGGAACATCTCGACCAGCATCGCCGCAATCGGCCCGTACACCATCGTCACGTAGATCACGAGGATCGTCAGGATCGCCACGGTCATCGGCCAGTTGATCTGCGAAGGATCGGCCTTCGGCGGATAGCCGGCCGTCTTCAGCGTCGTCGCGAGCGTCTTGTCGAACGTCTTGCCTTGCTCCTTGGCGTCGGCGGCCTTGCCGTCATACGTGTTGATCACCGTGTCGCCGACCTTGATCTGCGCGAGCGCGCCCGCCGGCGCCGCGACGTTCTCGTAGTTCAAGCCCGACTTCGAGAGCGCGCTCTTGGCGATGTCGCACGAACTCGTGAACTTCGCCGTGCCGACCGGGTTGAACTGGAACGAGCATTCGTCCGGATTCGCGATCACGACGATCGGCGATTTCAGCGTGGCGGTTTCCAGCGCCGGATTCGCGTAGTGCGTGAGCGCCTTGAACAGCGGGAAGTACGTGCACGCGGCGATCAGCAACCCCGCCATGATGATCGGCTTGCGGCCGATGCGATCCGACAGCGAACCGAAAAACAGAAAGAACGGCGTGCCGATGAGGAGAGCGATCGCGATCAGGATGTTGGCGCTCGCGCCGTCGACCTTCAGCGTCTGCGTCAGGAAGAACAGGGTGTAGAACTGACCCGTGTACCAGACCACGGCCTGGCCGGCTGTCAGGCCGATCAGCGCGAGGATCACGACCTTCAGGTTCTTCCACTGGCCGAATGCTTCCGACAGCGGTGCCTTGGAGGTCTTGCCTTCGGCCTTGATGCGCTCGAACACCGGCGACTCATGCAGTTGCAAGCGAATCCACACCGACACGGCCAGCAGCGCGATCGACGCGATAAACGGAATGCGCCAGCCCCATACGCCGAACGCGTCCTCGCCCATCGCCGTGCGCACGCCGAGAATCACCAGCAGCGACAGGAACAGGCCGAGCGTGGCGGTGGTCTGGATCCATGCGGTGTAGAACCCGCGGCGTCCCGCCGGCGCATGTTCTGCGACGTAAGTGGCGGCACCGCCGTATTCGCCGCCGAGCGCGAGACCCTGGAGCATGCGCATCGCGATGAAGATCACTGGCGAAGCCATGCCGATCGCCGCGTAGCCGGGCAGGAAGCCGACGAGGAACGTCGACAGACCCATGATCACGATCGTGACGAGGAACGTGTACTTGCGCCCGACCATATCGCCGAGGCGCCCGAACACGATCGCGCCGAACGGCCGCACCGCGAAACCCGCGGCAAAGCTGAGAAGCGTGAAAATGAAGGCGGCGGTCGGATTGACGCCGGAGAAAAAGCTCTTGCTGATGAAAGCCGCGAGCGAACCGGCCAGATAGAAGTCGTACCACTCGAAAATCGTACCCAGCGACGATGCGAAGATCACCCGCTTCTCTTCTCGCGTCATCGGCGTATGCGAGAGTTGCCCGCCAACGGTAGCCATATGTCGTCTCCAATATTGATATGCACGCGGTTCGCCGGCAAGGCGTCCCCGTGGAACCGATTATTGGAATGGAAACTTACGGGCTACTGACGTGGCGGGGTGAACAGGGTTGCGTCGTTCATGCGGCGAATTTTGTCTAACGCCGTCCAATATTGGTCTAAAACACGCAAACGCGCGGCTAACGCGTCTCAATAATTGCCGCCGTCCGGTTCGGCGTTCAGGCAGCGTTAGGGTAAGTCCCGTGCCGGTTCGTGCGCTTGCAAGCTGACACGCACCAGTGTTCCGGCAAGCCGCGGCGAGGTTTGATAGACGTTGTCCTCGATCGTCAGTTCGCCGCCGTGCATGGTGGCGATCTCCCGGACGATCGCAAGCCCAAGGCCGCTGCCGTCGCCTTCGCGGCCGAGAATCCGGTAGAAGCGCTCGATCACCCGCGAGCGCTCGGCCGCCGGAATGCCCATGCCGGTGTCCTCGACTTCGAGATGGACGCGCCGCGCTGCCGCCTCATGCCGCACCCTCACGGTAATGCGTCCGCCCGCCGGGGTGTAGCGGATCGCGTTGTCGATCAGATTCGACAGCATTTCGCGCAGCATCACCGGATTGCCGTCCACTTCGACCGGTTCCTCGGGCGCTTCGTAACCGAGGTCCATCTGCTTGGCGAGCGCGGCTTGAACCCAGTCGCGCACGGCATGGCGCGCGACCTCGGTGACCTCCACGGTGGTGAAAATCTGCCCCGACATGCGGTTCTCGGCACGCGCCAGCGCCAGCAACTGCGTGACGAGCCGCGCCGCGTGCTCGGAACTGGTGGCGATCTGTTCGAGCGAGCGATGAACTTCCGCCGAGACGTCCTGGCGCAACGCCAGCTCCGCCTGGGTGCGCAGGCCGGCCAGCGGCGTTTTCATCTGATGCGCGGCATCGGCGATGAAGCGCTTCTGCAATTCCATGTTCTGTTCGAGGCGCGTGAGCAGATCGTTGAACGACGTGACCAGCGGCTCGATCTCGGGCGGCGCGCGGCGTGCTTCCAGCGGCGACAGATCGTCGGGGCGGCGCGCGCGGATGTGGTCCTGCAGCGCATGCAGCGGCGCGAGTCCGCGCGACAGGCCGAACCACACCAGCAGGATCGCGAGCGGCAGGATCACGAACTGCGGCAGGATCACGCCCTTGATGATGTCGTTGGCGAGCTGGCTGCGCTTGTCGAGCGTTTCGGCGACCTGCACCAGCACCGGCTGCGCGCCGGGCGTCTGCGGAAACTCGACGGTCGTATAGGCGACGCGGATGTCGTTGCCGTGCAGCACGTCGTCGCGGAATTCGACGAGGCCGGGCGGCGGGCGGTCGTCCTCGTGCGGCAACGGCATGTCGCGCTCGCCGCCGACCAGTTCGCCGCGCGTGCCGAGCACCTGATAGAACAGGCTGTCGACATTGTCGGTGCGTAGAAAATCGCGCGTGGAATCGGGCAGCGACAGCTCCGCCACGCCATTCACCGGATGAATCTGGCGCGCGAGCACATAGGCGTCGGTTTCGAGCGCGCGGTCGAACGGCCCGTTGGCGATCGACTTGGCGACCAGATAGGTGACGGCGAGGCTCATCGGCCACAGCAGCAGGAGCGGCGCCAGCATCCAGTCGAGAATCTCGCCGAACAGCGAGCGCGGACGCGCCGCGGCGGCGGCTTCGGTCTCGTCGGGCGGGGCGAACGGATTGGCGTAGCGCTCGTCGCGCGCTTCGTCGAGGTCCGCCGCGTGCGCCGTGGGGCGATCTGCGCGAGCGGCCATGGGGCGTTCCCTATTTGAAATGGTGGCTCGCCGGCATCGGGCCCGACGGCGGCTCGGGTTCGGGCCCGGCGGGGGGCGGCGGCGCGCCCTCGCTCTCGCCGGCGTGGGCGTTCACGTTCGCGGGCGACGCCGCCTTCTCGAGGCAATATCCCAGGCCCCGCACAGTGATGATGCGCACGCCGCTCGGCTCGATCTTCTTGCGCAGCCGGTGCACGTAGACTTCGATCGCGTTGTTGCTGACCTCCTCGCCCCATTCGCACAGATGGTCGACGAGTTGTTCTTTCGAGACCAGGCGGCCGATGCGCTGCAGCAGCACCTCGAGCAAGCCCAGCTCGCGCGCCGACAGGTCGATCACCTGTTCGTTGACATAGGCGATGCGGCCAAC
>Ga0182007_10001783_pt1 | contig 11241 bp, 8 predicted proteins | sample Sormic07211113_1_FD_123023 | JGI IMG/M metagenome (GOLD analysis project Ga0182007, IMG submission 123023) | Rhizosphere microbial communities from Sorghum bicolor, Mead, Nebraska, USA - 072115-113_1 MetaG | ecosystem: Host-associated > Plants > Roots > Rhizosphere | place: USA: Nebraska... | reverse complement strand
CTCGATGCCTGGTGCGCGGCGCTCGCGCGCGGACCCAAGATGGTGATGCTGGCCAATCCCTCGAACCCGGTCGGCTGCATGTTCGATGCCGGCGACTTCGCGCGCCTGCTCGCGGCGGTGCCGGCGGGCACGCTGCTGGTGGTGGACGAGGCGTACCACGAGTACGCGCGGCTGGCGCCCGGCTATCCCGACGTGCTTTCGATGCTGCGCGCGTGGGAGGGGGCCGACGCAGCCGCAGGCCGTCCGTGGATCGTGCTGCGCACCTTCTCGAAGGCATGGGCGCTCGCGGGCCTGCGGGTGGGCTACGGCATCGCTTCCGACGAGGCGCTGGTGCAGCTGCTCGACCGGGTGCGCACGCCCTTCAACGTCAACCTCGCGGCACAGGCCGCGGCGCTGGCGGCCTGGGACGACGAGCCTCATATGGCGCGGGCGGTGGAGCGCACCGTGCGGCAGCGCGAGGTGCTGGCGGCGCAGCTTCGCACGCTCGCGCAGTCGGTCCTTCCGGGCCTGCGCATCGCGCCCTCGGCGGCCAACTTCCTGTTCGTCGACCTCGCACGGCCGAACGGGCCGGTCAACGAGGCGCTGCTGGCGCGCGGGATCATCGTCAAGCCCTGGAAGGAGCCGGGCTTCGAGACCTTCATCCGGGTGTCGGTGGGCACCGACGAGGAGAACGCGCGCTTCGTGCAGGCGCTGACCGAGATTGCGGGCGGGTCGGACTAGCGCCCCTGCGGCCGGGCCCGCCAAGACCCGCCCGGGAGCCGGGCCAGGCCGGGGTTTTTACAATCGCGGGAATGACGAAGCCCCTCACCTACACCCGCGGCCAGGCACTGCCCGGCATCCTCGCGCAACGCATCGCGATCCTCGACGGCGCGATGGGCACGATGATCCAGCGCTTCAAGCTCACCGAGGCGCAGTACCGCGGGGAGCGCTTCAAGGACTTCGAGCGCGACGTGAAGGGCAACAACGAGCTGCTCTCGCTCACGCGCCCCGACGTGATCCGCGACATCCACGAGGGCTACCTCGCGGCCGGCGCCGACCTGATCGAGACCAACACCTTCGGTGCGACCACCATCGCACAGGAGGACTACAAGATGGCCCATCTCGCGCGCGAGATGAACCTCGAATCCGCCAGGCTGGCGCGCGCGGCCTGCGACAAGTTCAGCACGCCGGACAAGCCGCGCTTCGTGGCCGGCGCCCTCGGCCCGACCCCCAAGACGGCGAGCATCAGCCCCGACGTGAACGACCCGGGCGCGCGCAACGTCGATTTCGAAGCACTGCGCGCGGCCTACTACGAGCAGACCGAAGCGCTGGTCGAGGGCGGCGCCGACGTGATCCTGGTCGAGACCATCTTCGACACGCTCAACGCAAAGGCCGCGCTGTTCGCGGTCGACGAGTATTTCGACAACAGCGGCCAGCGCCTGCCGCTGATCATCAGCGGCACGGTGACCGATGCCTCCGGCCGCATCCTCAGCGGACAGACCGTCACCGCCTTCTGGCACAGCGTGCGCCACGCGCAGCCGCTGGCCATCGGCCTGAACTGCGCGCTGGGCGCGGCGCTGATGCGGCCCTACATCCAGGAACTGTCGAAGGTGGCGGGCGACACCTTCATCAGCTGCTATCCGAACGCGGGCCTGCCCAATCCGATGAGCGAAACCGGCTTCGACGAGACGCCCGACGTCACCTCGCGCCTGCTGCACGAGTTCGCGGCCGAAGGGCTGGTGAACATCGTGGGCGGCTGCTGCGGCACCACGCCGGACCACATCGCGGCCATCGGCAAGGCGGTTGCGCCGGTCGCGGGCCGCGCACTGGGCAGCCACAACGCGGGTTTCTACCGCGAGGCTGCCTGATCGCGCCTCCGGCCGATTGACAGGCGCTCCTGCCCCGGCCTAGGCTGGCTGGCACAAGAACAGGAGCCCGCCATGAACACACTCGCCCCACGCTGGATCGGCATCGGCGCGCTTGCCCTGATCCTGCCGCTTGCGGCCGCGGCGCAGCAGGCCTTCACCCGCGGCACGGTCAACCTGCGCGCCGGCCCCTCGGGCGACTATCCGCTGGTGGCGCGGCTCGGGCCCGGCCAGCCGCTCGACGTGATCGGCTGCACCAGCGGCTACGGCTGGTGCGACGTGGTGCTGCCCGACGGCGGGCGCGGCTGGGTGTGGGCGCGCAGCCTCGACTACGCCTACCAGGAGCGGCGCGTGCCGCTGGCGACCTACGGCGCGGTGATCGGCGTGCCGATCATCAGCTTCGCGATCGGCAGCTACTGGGCCAGCTACTACCGCGACCGGCCGTGGTACGGCGAGCGGCGCTGGTGGGGCGGCCGCCCACCGCCGCCCGTGGCGGGCTGGCGTCCGCCGCCGCCAGCCAGGCCGGCGTGGCAGCCGCGTCCCTGGCAGCCTGGCCCCGGGTTCCGGCCATCGGGCCCTGGATTCCGTCCGCCGCCGGACCCCGGCATCAGGCCGCCGCGGCCGCAGCCGAGCTTCCGTCCGGGGCCGGCGCCTGGCATGCCGCATTCGCATCCCGGTGGTGGCGGCGGACGACCGCACGGGGGTGGCGGTCATGGCGGGGGTGGCCATGGCGACGGGCACGGGGGTGGTCATGGCGGTGGCCATGGCGGCGGCCGCGGCCACGACCGCTGAAGAGGCCGGCAGCTAGTTTCCGCCGGTCTTGGGGCTGCACTCGCCGGGGGCTACCCGGTCTTTCCCTATCAGTACCACGAAGCGCTGGGCTCCCAGCCCAAGTGGGCGCTCACGTGACCACACGACGTCCACCCACAGGTCCAACCCGTTGCTGAGGTTCTCGAACGGAATCTCGACCAGCGCCCCGGCCGCCACGTGCGGCCGCGCGAAATTGCGTGGCAGCCAGCCCCAGCCCAGCCCGGCGGTGATCAGGCTCAGCGCGGCCAGCGCGTTGTCGGTGCGCCAGACGTGGCGCGCGAACACGAAGCGCGGATCGCTGTTGGCGAGGTCGCGGCCGGCCACGACGATCTGCCGGGTGTTCGTCAGATGCTCCTCGCGCAGCCGGCCGCCCGGCGCCGCGAGCAGCACGGGGTGGTCGGGCGCCATCACAGCCACCATCAGGTCGCTGCCGACTTCCTGGAAGCCTTCGCGGCCGTCGAGGCTCGGGCGCTCGAACACCAGCGCCAGCTGCGCGCGACCGCTGTGCAGCAGCGCCAATGCATCCGCTTGCGGGGCCGCCAGCACCTCCACCTGCAGCAGCGGGTGTTCGCGTGCCAGTTCGGCCAGCGGGCCGCTCCAGGGCGCGGCCAGCAGTTCGGGCGCGATGGCCAGCGTGAGCCGGTCTTCCAGCCCCTGGGTCAGCGCCAGCGCCTGCACCTGGAGCTGCCCGAGTTGTGCCGCCAGCAGCCGCGCCTGAGGCTCCAGCGAACGTGCCGCGGCCGTGGGCTGGGGCTCGCGGCCGCTGCGGTCGAAGAGCGGCAGGGCGAGTTCGGCCTCGAGGTTGGCGATGGCCATGCTGATCGCCGATGGCACCTTGCGCAGCGCCCGCGCCGCGGCAGAGAAAGAACCGTGGTCGATCACGGCCAAGAAGACTTCGATGTTGTCGCTGGAGAAGGCCATGGCGCCCGATCTTTCAATAAAACTGAAACAAGTTAACTTTTTATATCAGCGGGTGACACATAAAGTCCAGACATCGCAGCCACGAACCAGGAGAAAAGCGTCATGCAGGGCATTCAGCGTCGCATCGTCTACATCACCCTTTATGAAGGCATCGCCATCGTCGCCGCCAGCGCCGGGCTGGCCTTGATGACGGACGCCGGCCTGGGCCATTCCGGCGTGCTGGCGGTGGCCGCCTCGGTCATCGCGGTGATCTGGAACCTGGTCTTCAACGCGCTCTTCGAGCGCTGGGAGTCGCGCCAGGCCGTGCGCGGGCGCAGCGTGCGCCGCCGCGTCGCCCATGCCATCGGCTTCGAGGGCGGGCTGATCGCCTTCCTGGTGCCGATGTTCGCCTGGGGCCTGGGCGTGTCGCTCTGGCAGGCGCTGGTGATGGACCTGGGGCTGGTGGTGTTTTTCCTGGTCTACACCTTCGTCTTCAACTGGGCTTTCGATCGCGTGTTCGGCCTGCCGGCTTCGGCCATGGGCGAGGCGCAACCCGCCTGAGCCGGCGGGCGGGAGCGGAAACGGGGGCTTTTACCTTGGCCGGTTGAATCGACCTAAAATGCACCACTTCCCAAGGAGCGTTGCAGCGGTGGGCCTCGCAGGCCGGCCGTCAGGCTTGGGGCGACAACGACGCTCGCCTGTCCGACTCTTCCGCAGGTGAGGCCATGTCCCAGATTCCCGCTCCAGCTACCCCCGATTCCGCCCCCGTTGTTCCCCCGCCCATGAAGCTGTCCGGCCTCGAACCGGTCGCCATCGGAGCGGGCACGCTGTTCGTCAACATCGGCGAGCGCACCAACGTCACCGGCTCCAAGGCCTTCGCGCGGATGATCCTGAACGGCCAGTTCGAAGAAGCCCTGGCCGTGGCGCGCCAGCAGGTCGAGAACGGCGCGCAGGTGATCGACATCAACATGGACGAGGCCATGCTCGACAGCAAGGCGGCGATGGTGCGCTTCCTCAACCTCATCGCCAGCGAGCCCGACATCGCGCGCGTGCCGGTGATGGTCGACAGCTCGAAGTGGGAGGTCATCGAGGCCGGCCTGCGCTGCATCCAGGGCAAGGGCATCGTCAACTCCATCTCCATGAAGGAGGGGGTCGACAAGTTCAAGCACGAGGCCAAGCTCGTGAAGCGCTACGGCGCCGCCGCCGTGGTCATGGCCTTCGACGAGAAGGGCCAGGCCGACACCTACGCGCGGAAGATCGAGATCTGCGAGCGCGCCTACCGCATCCTGGTGGACGAGGTGGGCTTCCCGCCCGAGGACATCATCTTCGACCCCAACATTTTCGCGATTGCCACCGGCATCGAGGAGCACGACAACTACGCGGTCGACTTCATCAACGCCGTGCGCTGGATCAAGCAGAACCTGCCGGGCGCCAAGGTCTCGGGCGGCGTGAGCAACGTGAGCTTCAGCTTCCGCGGCAACGACCCGGTGCGCGAGGCGATCCACACCGTGTTCCTGTACCACGCCATCCAGGCGGGCATGGACATGGGCATCGTCAACGCCGGCATGGTGGGCGTGTACGACGACCTCGAACCCGAGCTGCGCGAGCGCGTCGAGGACGTGGTGCTGAACCGCCGTCCCGACGCCGGCGAGCGCCTCGTCGAGGTGGCCGAGACCGCCAAGAGCGGCGCGAAAGACGACAGCAAGAAGCTCGAATGGCGCGGCACGCCGGAGAACCCGGTGCCGGTCAACCAGCGCCTGTCGCACGCCATGGTGCACGGCATCACCGACTTCATCGTCGAAGACACCGAGGAGGCCTATCAGGCCATTCTGGCCAAGGGCGGCCGCCCGCTGCACGTGATCGAAGGGCCGCTGATGGACGGCATGAACATCGTGGGCGACCTGTTCGGCCAGGGCAAGATGTTCCTGCCGCAGGTGGTGAAGTCCGCCCGCGTCATGAAGTCGGCCGTGGCCCACCTCATTCCCTACATCGAGGAAGAAAAGCGCCAGGACGAGGCCGCGGGCCGCGACGTGCGCACCAAGGGCAAGATCATCATCGCCACCGTGAAGGGCGACGTGCACGACATCGGCAAGAACATCGTGACCGTCGTGCTCCAGTGCAACAACTTCGAAGTGGTGAACATGGGCGTGATGGTCCCGTGCCACGAAATTCTTGCGAAGGCGAAAGTCGAGGGTGCGGACATCGTGGGCCTGTCGGGCCTGATCACGCCGAGCCTCGAAGAGATGCAGTACGTGGCCGGCGAGATGCAGAAGGACGACCACTTCCGCATCAAGAAGATTCCGCTTCTGATCGGCGGCGCCACCACCAGCCGCGTGCACACGGCCGTGAAGATCGCGCCGCACTACGAAGGCCCCGTGGTCTACGTGCCCGACGCCTCGCGCAGCGTGAGCGTGGCGCAGTCGCTCCTGAGCGATCAGGCCACCGCCTACATCGACGAGATCAACGCCGACTACGACAAGGTGCGCCAGCAGCACGCCAACAAGAAGCAGGTGCCCATGTGGCCCCTCGCGAAGGCGCGCGCCAACAAGACGCCCGTCGATTTCGCGAACTACCTGCCGCCGGTGCCCAAGTTCATCGGCCGGCGCGTGTTCAAGAACTTCGACCTCACCGAGCTGGCCAAGTACATCGACTGGGGCCCGTTCTTCCAGACCTGGGACCTGGCCGGCCCGTTCCCCGCCATCCTGAAGGACGAGATCGTCGGCACCGAGGCCGTGCGCGTGTACGCCGACGGCCAGCGCATGCTCAAGCGCCTCATTGAAGGCCGCTGGCTCAGCGCGAGCGGCATCGTCGGCTTCTGGCCCGCCAACACGGTGAACGACGACGACATCGAGCTGTACACCGACGAGTCGCGCAGCGAAGTCGCGCTCACCTGGTACGGCATGCGCCAGCAGACCGAGAAGCAGGTGATCGACGGCGTGATGCGCCCGAGCCGCTGCCTCGCCGACTTCGTGGCGCCGAAGGACAGCGGCGTGAAGGACTACGTCGGCATGTTCGCCGTCACGGCCGGCCTGGGCGTCGAGAAAAAAGAGAAGTACTTCGTCGATGATCTCGACGACTACTCCGCCATCATGCTCAAGGCTTTGGCCGACCGATTGGCCGAGGCCTTCGCCGAGTCGCTGCACCACCGGGTGCGCACCGACCTCTGGGGCTACGCGAGCGACGAGAGCCTGAGCAACGACGACATGATCGCGGAGAAATACCGCGGCATCCGCCCCGCGCCCGGCTACCCGGCCTGCCCGGACCACAGCGTGAAGGGCCCGATGTTCGACCTTCTGGGTTGCGCGGACATTGGCATGACCCTGACGGAAAGCCTCGCTATGATGCCCGCCGCCAGCGTGAGTGGTTTCTACCTGAGTCACCCCGATTCGACGTACTTCAACGTCGGCAAGATCGGTCACGACCAGCTGCAGGACCAGGCCGCGCGGCGCAAGGAGAGCGAGTCCTATCTCGAGCGTCTGCTGGCGCCCAATCTTTGAACCTGCCGGCCGGCGCGGCCGCCCGGCGCCGGGAGTTGTTATTCAGAAGCTGATGTTTGCAGCCGCGCATTACGCGGCCTTGTCGATTTTCGTGATCGGCTGCTGGGGCTTCGGCCGCGCGCTGCTGGGCCGCCTGGCCCCGCCGCCGCGCCGCGATGCGGGGCTCGAAGCGGCCATGGCCGTCGCACTCGGGGTCGGCCTGTACATCTGTGCCTTCCAGGCGCTGGCCATCTTCGGTGCTTTCAAGGCCGGCGCGACCGTGGCGCTCGTGGTGGCAGGCGTGGTGGCCGCTGCGCTCCAGCTTCCGTCGTGGCTGCGCGAGCGGCGCGCCTTGCGCGCGAACGAACCCGCCGCGCCGTGGACCTATGTCGAGCGCATCGCGCTGATTGCGCTGGCCCTGGTCGCGCTGCCCGCGCTGGTGGCGCCGCTCGTGCCGCCGATTGCCTTCGACGAACTGATGTACCACCTGCCGTACGCGCGCCAGGTCGCACAGCAGGGCTCGCTGGGCATCCACGACTGGCTGCGCTATCCCTGGTTCCCGTACAACTACAACCTGCTCTACGCCGCCGCGCTGCAGCTCGGCGACGACGTGCTGCCGCACTTCCTCAATGCGCTGGCGGGTGCGTTGTCGGTGGTGATGGTCTATCGCCTGGGCATCCTGCACGCCAACCGGCTCACCGCCTGCATCGGCGCGGCCATCTGGCTGGGGCTCGGCGATTACTCCAACGCGCTGATCGACATGGGCGTGGCGCTGTTCGTGCTGTCGGCCTGCGTGGCGCTGTGGTGGTGGCGCGAATCGGAGCCCGGCAAGCCCGCGCACGGCGGCATGCGCTGGCTCGGCGTGGCCGCGTTCTGCCTCGGCGTGGCCGCTGGCTCGAAGTACCAGGCGTTGATCTTCCTGCCGCTGGTGGCGGTGTTCGTCGTCCGGCACGAGCGCCGGCCCCGGGCCTGGGCGCTGGTATTCGCCTGCTTCCTGGTTCCGTGCGTGTACTGGTATGCGCGCAACGCCATCATGACGGGCGACCCGTTCAACCCCATCGGCGCGCGCGTGTTCGGCTTCACCGAGTGGACGCCGGCCGACTACGTGCAGCAGGTGGCCGACGTGCGCGTGCACGCCGAGCTGCCCAACGCGCTGATCTGGTCCGTGTTCTTCGCGCCGTTCAGCGTGTGGTGGAAGCGTTCGGCGGCGGTGCGTGCAGCCGGCTGGTTCTGCCTGTATTCGGTGGCCGTCTGGGTCGTGACCTCGCGCTATCCGCGCTACCTGACAGCCTCGTTCCCGCTGCTGGCCGCGATCGCGGCGATCGGCTGGCAGGTGCTGTTCGGCTGGATCGTCTCGGGCGTTCGCCGCATGTTCGGCGCCAGGAACACGGCGCAGGACGCGCCGCCTGCTGCCGTCACGCGGCGCACGCCGGCCCGCGTGGGCGACTGGGTGGCCGTGCTGCTGCTGGCCGTGCTGGCCGCCGTCTCGGTGCGCCAGACCGCCGCCAAGGTCGCGATGGTTTCGATCACGCCCGAGGCTCGCGAGGCCGTGCTGCGCCGGCACGTGCCGGGCTACGCCGTGATGGACTACCTGCGCCGCAACGCCACCGGCCGCGTCTACCAGATCGCGCTGAACGAGGCGATCTACTACGGCCCCAACCCCATCTGGGGCGACACGCTCGGGCCGTGGCGCTACACCGACTTCGGACGCCTGTCTGGCGGCGATCTCGCGCGCAAGCTCGGCGACATGGGCTTCACCGCGGTGGTCCTGCCGGACTCCGTGGTGCCCGTGTTCAGCGCGCGCATCGATTTCGACAAGTACTTCGCCGTGGAGTACGAGAAAGACGGCAGCCGGGTCTACCGTATCCTTCCCGCCGCACCATGACCGACACCGATTCCCTCGCCGTTCCAGGCAACACCGGCCTGCGCATTGCCGCGGTCATCCCCTGCTACAACGAGGCGCTGGCCATCGCCCAGGTGGTCGCGGGCTTTCGCGCCGCGCTGCCCGAGGCCGAGATCCACGTCTTCGACAACAACTCCAGCGACGACACGGCCGCCGTGGCGCGCGCGGCCGGCGCCGTCGTCACGCACGTGGCCCTGCGCGGCAAGGGCAACGTGGTGCGGCGCATGTTCGCCGACGTCGAGGCCGACGTGTACGTGATGGTCGACGGCGATGCCACCTACGACGCCGGCGCCGCGCGCCGGCTCATCGACCGGCTGGTGAACGACAACCTCGACATGGTGGTCGGCAGCCGTGTGGACGACGGCCAGGACGCGCACACCTACCGCACCGGCCACCGCCTCGGCAACCGCATGCTCACGGGCGCCGTGGCGCAGCTGTTCGGAGGTGGCCTCAGCGACATGCTCTCGGGCTACCGCGTGTTCTCGCGGCGCTATGCCAAGTCGTTCCCGGCGCTGTCGCGGGGCTTCGAGACCGAGACCGAGCTCACCGTGCACGCGCTCGAACTGCGCATGCCCTATGCAGAGGAAGGCACCGCCTACAGCACGCGCCCCGAAGGCTCCGTCAGCAAGCTCTCGACCTACCGCGACGGCTGGCGCATCCTGAAGACCATCTGCAAGCTGTTCGTGAGCGAGCGGCCGCTGCAGTTCTTCTCGATCATCGGGGGGCTGCTCGTGCTGATGTCGGTCGCGCTGGTCCTGCCGCTTGTCATGACCTACATGCACACCGGCCTGGTGCCCCGGCTCCCCACGGCGGTGCTGGCCACGGGCGCGATGCTGGCGGCCATGCTGTCCTTCGTGTGCGGCGTCGTCATGCAGGCCATCACGCTGGGGCGGCGGGAGGCCAAGCGGCTGCGCTATCTCGCGATTCCGGGCGTGCGCGAGCAGGCGACCCGCGCTTCACGCGCCTCGCGATGAAGATCGCACGCGAGTTCCTCTCGTTCGCCGCCGTCGGCGTGATCGGGCTCGTGGTCGACGTGGTCGTGCTGTACCTGCTGGCGCCGCTGCTGGGCTGGTATGCGGCGCGCGTGGTGTCGTTCCTCGCGGCGGCGACCACCACCTGGGCCTTCAACCGCCGCTACACCTTCGCGGCCAGCGCAGCGGCCGGCCGTTCCCTCTGGCGCGAATACCTGGGCTATCTGGCGACCATGGCCGCCGGCGCAGTGCTGAACTATGGCGCCTACGTGCTGACGCTGCACTGGGTCGAAGGGCGCTGGGCCGCGGCCCTGGGCGTGGCGCTGGGCAGCCTCGCCGGCATGAGCGCCAACTTCCTGTCGGCGCGCTACCTGGTCTTTCGCTCGCACCGCGGCGGCTGAAGCCGCCGGCACGGCGCGCTCAGTGCGCGCCGGAAACGACGACCGGAATTTCGGTCGCGGGCGGCGTGTTGCGGCTGCGGCCGCAGCGCACGATGCCGTCGATCATCACCATGCCCACGCCCGGAATGTCGCCGAGCTGCACGCTTTCGAGCAGGCCCGGTGCGGGCGAATGCTGCGCACGGTCCATGAACACGAAGTCGGCATCGCGGCCCACTTCGATCAGCCCGCAGTTGAGCTTGCGGATCTTCGCCGTGTTGCCGGTCGCGAAGCAGAACACCAGCTCGGCCGGGATGTTCGCGATGGACGACAGCATCGCCACCATGCGCAGGATGCCCAGCGGCTGCACGCCCGAGCCGGCCGGCCCGTCGGTGCCGAGGATCACGCGGTGCGGGCACTTCAGCTCCAGCGCCGCCCTGGCCGCCGCGATGGCCACCTTCTCGTTGCCGTTGTGCACGATCTCGATCGCGCGCGAGCTCTTCTCGCACAGCTCGCACACATGCGCCTCGGGCAGCGAGGTGTGGCCGCCGTTGATGTGGCCGATGATGTCGGCGTCGGCCTCCAGCACCACGTCCTTGTCGATCAGGCCCGAGCCCGGAATCGACGGGCCGCCCGTGTGGATCGTGCTCTGGATGCCGTACTTGCGCGCCCAGGCCACCATCTCCTTGGCCTCGTAGCCAGCTTTTACCGAGCCCAGGCCCACTTCGCCCAGCAGGCCCACGCCGGCTTCCGCGAGTTCCTTGAAGTCGCTCTCGACCATGCCCTTCTCGATCACCGGCGCGCCGGCCAGCACCTTCACGCCGCCCGGGCGGAAGTTGTCGAACGCACGCTGCGCGGTGATCGCGAGCGCCTTCAGGCCGACGATGTCTTTCGGGCGCCCCGGAAGGTGCACTTCGCCGGCCGAGATCATCGTCGTGACGCCGCCGTTCATCGTCGAGT
>Ga0182007_10001782_pt1 | contig 11241 bp, 12 predicted proteins | sample Sormic07211113_1_FD_123023 | JGI IMG/M metagenome (GOLD analysis project Ga0182007, IMG submission 123023) | Rhizosphere microbial communities from Sorghum bicolor, Mead, Nebraska, USA - 072115-113_1 MetaG | ecosystem: Host-associated > Plants > Roots > Rhizosphere | place: USA: Nebraska... | reverse complement strand
TTCTGCCTGCGTAAACGGTGTGAGCTTGACGGTTGTAAATTCAGATACAGATGAATTTTCTGTATTTATCATTCCTTATACTTTTGAACATACAAACTTCTATGAAGTAAACGTAGGTGATACTGTAAACCTGGAGTTTGATATCATCGGGAAATATGTAGCCCGCCTGATCAGCAGGTAGGCTATCTTTTTAAATCCTCGACCTTATTTTTGATAAAAGCGGTAAGCCTGGGGTTTTTAGCCATGCCATCGAAGTTCTTCAAATACAGGTTATAGTAAGTAATGGCATTTTTTTTATCATTTAGCCTGTTTTCATAGACCAGCGCAATGTTATAATAAAGACTGCCATTATTTTCGAATAACAAGCCTCTTTTGTAAGCTGCGATGGCTTCCTGGTTTTTATCGCTGTTTTCATAAGAATCTCCGAGCAAACCATAATAGGAGGCGGTTTTTGGAGATATCCCCTGATTAATGGCCTTATCCAGGTATTGACTGGCCCGGGTATAATCTTTTAGTCCACGGTAACATAAAGCGATGTTGTAAAGCAGACTTTCGGTGTCTTCAGCGCTTTCCTTCACTTTTAGGAAACAGTTAAGGGCGTTCTTATAATCAAGCACCAGGAAATAACTTTTAGCCAGGTTGCTCCATACAAAAGTGGAACTGTCTCCATAGCTCAACAGTTGTCGTCCCGTTTGAATGGCATCATTATATTTTTTTGAAGCCATGCTGATGGGCATTTTCATTTTTAACAATTGCCTGTTAGCAGAATCTGCTTTTAAAGCCGGCTCTAATATTTCAGCGGCTTTATGATGCATTCCAGTTTTGAAATAAATCTGGCAAAGCTCCACAACCACATCTGCTTCAGTAGGATTAAGGCTGTTGGCTTTTTTTAAATAATTCAGCTTTTCTGCCAAAGAATCTGCTTTAGTCAAATTCGCCAACTGTTTATATGCATTAAAATTGGTGCTGTCTAATGCTACAATCTCCTGGAAGTAGCCCCTTGCTTTATCATCAGCACCTCTTTTTAGCTGAATATTGGCAAGGCTAAATAAAACAGGGAGATTTTTAGGCTGCAGTGCGTATAATTTAAGATATATATATTCGGCTGCAGACAGGTTGCCGGCCATCAGGTTAACATAACCCAATTGTGTGAGGGCCTTCTCGCTTGCATTTTCTTCATTATAATACTGTGCTAAGTATTTTGCGGCCTCTGCATAACGCTGGGTCTGGTAATATTCGAGCAGCAATTCCTTGTCTGGTTCATCCGACTGTTTCTTGTTTTGCCCATGTACTGCTAATGCAGGCGTAAGGATCAGTAGTAGTAAAACAAGTTTTTTTATAAAGTTCATAGGCATCAGGTAAGGCTAATGTTAAACTAAATTATTAGTTATAATTGAATAATGCAAGTAAGAATTTTTTTAGCTGTAATTTCTAAACCAAATCATCAACAGTCTACAGCTTATAAGTAACAATATAAAGCTTAGGATAGCTTTATGCATATAAAACACAAATTAGGTAACAATGAATAAAATCTTGGCAGAGTAATTGGTAGTAGAGTAATAGATATAGATAATATTATCAATATTAAAAAATAAGCATATGGATACTTTAAAGAAGTTTGAATTAATGGCAAAGATTGTGCGTGAGTTGGAAGATTTACAAAATTCTCAACAGGCTATAATTCAAAAAATAGGAAAGATAGAAGTAGACAATATCGAATTGGGCGATAACAGGTTAACGAAAGATCTAGGTGATATGCATCAAAGGGTGGCAGATAACTTAAGCACCATTACTGGTATTGAGGAATATTTTGCGGAGAAAACCCAAAATTTTGGCGATAAAAACAATGTTGAAAAGCTAAAGGATCAGCAGAATATAGATAACGCTGGCCGTTAATTTCACCCCATTAACACTAATTTAAGGAGCAGCATGATCCTGAATAAAACAATATGCGTATTTTTACGAGGATAAATTACACAAATATTCACGTCTATTAATTAAATTTCTATGAAAAAAATACTTTTATCTGCATTTCTGATGTTATTCAGTACTGTAGCATTCAGTCAATTGCTGCCTTCTTTTCAATTAGGTATTAAGGGGGGAGCCAATCTTTCAAAGTTTTCCACACAGAATACATTCAGCAGTGACAACCGTGCTGGTTATTATGTCGGTCTTTGGACACGGATAGGCGCGGCCGGTATTCATTTGCAGCCTGAACTATACCTGTCTGGAAAAAACACCACGTTTACAGATGATAATAACATTGAAAACGATATCAAATTCACCAGTCTTGACATTCCCGTATTGATTGGAACAAAGTTAGGAGCAGCTGGGGTAGGTTTGCGTTTAAATACAGGTCCGGTATTTTCTTTCATCCTGGACGATGAGCAGAAGTTGGGTCAGGCTGTAGGTAGTGCCTCAAGGCTCGACTTTAAAGGACAAAACATTGCCTGGCAATTCGGTGCAGGCGTTGATGTAGGTAATTTAGGTATCGACTTGCGATATGAAACAGGATTATCAGATGTTAATAAAAATCCAGATGTCAAATTGAAACTTTTCACTTTAGGTTTGGCTTGGAAACTGTTCTAATTAAAAGTTTTCCACATTTAAAACAAAAGGGTGAACATTAGTTGTTTACCCTTTTGTTTTAGCATCAATATTGGATAGCTTTAAACGTTAATTAATTGAAGCTTGGGATAGTTTCATCACCTTTAAAACCAACTATATGCCATGAAAATCAAGGAATTATTGCTTAATGGAAACAGTTTCTCTATGCTTTTGAAACAATTATCTATGAATGTTGAAGATATAAATATAAAGGATGAAGAATTGATCCTATTTGGCATAAATATGCGTAACCAGGAAACGATGAAACAGAATATTTGTATTGAAGGCAAAAATAAAGACGGTGATGTGAACTTAATTGGTACGCTGCATTATAATATGCTTAATCAACTTGCAGTTTTTGAAATGCAAGGTGTTGAAAAGGTAAATTAGCACCGGGATCTCAGACAACTTCTTTGATTTCATAGTTAAACGCACCTTTTATAGGGCGGATCGGCGTTTGATGTGCATCACTTAATATTTTCACGAAACAAGCACCGAAGTAAAAAATAAAGGAAGAATAAAATACAAACAACATAATCAGTACAATAGATCCAGAGGCTCCATAAATGTTTCCGATATTACTTAACGGAAGCATAAACCTCAGGATAAATTTCCCAATGGTGAAGAATATCCCGGTTAAAATACCTCCCCGAACCGCATTCCTCCATGTTGGCCTCCCATTTGTTAAAAACCTGAACAATACAGTAAACCAAGTCGTCACAATCGCTACAAATAAAACCTGGTTAAGTATCATCAGAAAAACTTTGCCAAAAGTAGGTGCTGCGGGATTGATATAAGAACCAATGATCGCCTGGATGCTATCTGTCATTAAACCCACAAAGAATAATATACCCGCAAGTAAAATAATAACCATAGACCTGCCCCTTAATTTAAGTTTAAAAAAGAAAGAGGTTTTGTCTTTTATACCAATAGACCAGATCTGGTCCATTGAATTTTTAATCACCCCAAAGAGGGTCGTTGCTACAAATATGAAAAAGACGAAACTGATCAGCGTGGCGTACCAGTGCTGATCTATTGAGCGGATATTGGCCAAGGTTTCCTTCACCTGCGTGGTGCTGGCATCATCGATAAGATTCGATAACCTATCAAAAAGACGGTTTGCCAGAACTTTCTTGTCAATAAAAGAACCGAAAAGGCGTATTAAAATAAGCAAGATAGGGGGCAACGCGAAATTAGCGAAGAAAGCAGTGGCACCGGCTAAACGTAAAGGATCATTGTTTTGAAATAACTCGAAGGCCATTTTAAAATGAACGATGAAGCGTTTTGCCTCGTGTAATAATTTCTCTAACATTCCTTTGCCCGCTTTTTTAAAGGTCGAAAATAGCTATTTTTCATGAGATAAGGTTTTAAAAATTTCCTGAAGCGATTGCGCATTGTAAATCGCATTGGTGTTGATGTCGTTATTAAAAAATAGGTAAGCTTCATCAATATCCTCATGTGTGGATACTTCGGCTGCAAAATCCTTTAACTGTTCCTCCGAATACCTGGAAGCGTAAAGTTGGTTTTCACCATGGAAACGGTAATAGAATAAAGGACTATTTTGTATAATTGCTGAAGGTAATTGTGGATGGCTCATGCCACAGAAACTGATCTTATGTAGTGATAGTTCCCTGAAAACACCCTCCTGCCACCAGCTTTCATGTCTGAATTCCATGACGTTGCGGAAGTCCGGATCAAGGTTTCCGATAATTTTTTCCAGTCTTTCCGGGCTATAATGATAAGATGGCGGTAACTGGAAAAGGCAGCATCCGCATTTTTCTTTTAAACCCTGGTTTATGGTAGTGTAGAAATTATCCAGCAGGCTTTTACAGTCGTTGAACTTTTTGTAATGCGTAATTAACCTGGGTGCCTTTACCGCAAAGCGGAAGTTCGGTGAACTTTTTTCGTACCAGTTTTGGAAAACGGAAACCTGTGGAAAACGGTAAAAAGTTACGTTAAGTTCCAGCGTATCAAAATGCTCAATATAATAGTTAAACCAGTGCTTTACTGCCAACTTTTCGGGGTAAAAGGTTCCCCGCCAGTGCTTATAATGAAATCCTGAACACCCAATATGCCATTTCCCCATGATTTTTACAAATTCCCCCTCAATTCCTGTTCTCTTTCCAGCGATTCAAAAAGTGCTTTAAAGTTTCCCGCACCAAAAGATTGGGCACCTTTCCTTTGTATAATTTCAAAAAATAAGGTAGGCCGGTCTTCTACAGGTTTGGTGAATATCTGCAACAGGTAACCCTCTTCATCACGGTCGACCAGGATGCCCAATTCTTTTATTTTCTCCATTTCTTCATCGATATGGCCCACACGCTCGGGCATCGTGTTATAATAAGTTGCTGGTGGCGGGCTTAAAAATTCTACCCCTCTAGATTTAAGTTCTGTTACGGTTTCTAAAATATTGTTGCAGGCCAGAGCAATGTGCTGTACACCTTCACCTTCATAAAATTCTAAATACTCCTCAATCTGTGATTTCTTTTTCCCCTCAGCAGGTTCATTGATCGGGAACTTAGAGAAACCATTTCCATTGCTCATTACCTTACTCATCAATGCAGAATATTCTGTGTTGATCTGCTTGTCATCAAAAGTAAGAATGTTGACAAAGCCCATTACATCCTCATACCATTTCACGGTAGGGTTCATCCTGTTCCAGCCCACATTGCCAACACAGTGGTCAATATATAATAAGCCGGTTTCAGCAGGATGATAGTTACTCTCCCAGGCTCGGTAACCCGGTAAAAAAGGTCCGCTATAATTCTTCCGTTCAATAAATAGGTGTACGGTTTCTCCATAAGTGTAAATTCCTGACAAGCGTGCCTCACCAAACTCATCCGTTTGCGTTACAGGCTCCAGGTAAGGCCTGGCGCCACGGCGGGTTGTTTCTTCAAATGCGCTATAAGCATCATCAACCCATAAAGCTAAAATCTTTACCCCATCGCCATGTAACCTTACGTGTTCTGCAATGTCACTATCAGATTTTAAAGCCGTTGTAAATACCAAACGGATCTTGCCCTGCTGCAAAACATAAGACGCCCTGTCGCGCATGCCCGTTTCTGGTCCGGCATAGGCTAGTGATTGAAAGCCGAAAGCAGTCTTATAGAAATGTGCCGCCTGCTTTGCATTGCCTACATACAATTCAATATAATCAGTACCGTTAATCGGCAGAAAGTCCTGCGCCTTGGAGATCTTTTCTGCAAATGTTTGTGTTGACATGGTTTTTTTATTTAATAAAGCGTTAGTTTTTCAGTTTTTTGTGGTTCACCAGCTTATCATTCAATATTAATCTGCCAGCTCTTGTGGTAACTTTCATCTTCTATTGCAAGGGCATCCTCCGTTAACATCAGCGGACGGAAGGGGTCAATCATTACCGCCAGCTCATCGGTTTTTTCTTTTCCGATAGATTTCTCCACTGTTCCCGGATGAGGGCCATGAGGGATACCCCCCGGATGTAAGGTGATTTGTCCTTTAACCACACTTTTCCGGCTCATGAAATCACCAGCAACATAATAGAGCACCTCATCACTATCCACATTACTGTGGTTATATGGAGCAGGAATCGACAAAGGATGGTAGTCATATTTACGGGGCACGAAAGAGCAGATCACGAAGTTATGCCCCTCAAAGGTCTGGTGTACAGGTGGAGGCTGGTGTAAGCGGCCGGTAATGGGTTCAAAATCGTGAATGGAAAAGGCCCATGGATAATGGAAACCATCCCAGCCAATAAAATCAAATGGATGGGTGCCGTAGGTATAAGGATAAATAATGTCTTGTTTTTTAATCAGCACCTTGAAATCGCCAAACTCATCATTTGTTTCTAGATCTGCTGGGCGCCTGATATCCCGTTCACAGTAAGGCGAATGTTCCATCAGCTGGCCATATTCGTTGCGGTAACGTTTAGGACTCCTGATGGGGCTGAAACTTTCTACAATAAACAAGCGGTTATTTTCATCATTAAATTCAAGCTGATAAATGGTGCCTCGGGGTACCACTAAATAATCACCATAGGCGAATTTGATCTTTCCATAACCCGTTTTCAAAGTGCCGCTCCCCTCATGAATAAATATGACCTCATCTGCCTGGCTGTTTTTATAGAAATAGTCAGTCATCGATTTTCGCGGAGCGGCCAGCGAAATGTGTAAGTCGCTGTTTACCAATACTGGTTTTCTGCTTTGGAGATAATCATCCTCAGGCTTGATGTTAAAACCGATTAAACTGGTATGGCGTAAATGCTTCTCGCGTGCAATTTTTGGAGCAACAGAATAGGGTTCTCCAAGCGATTTGACGATGGTGGGCGGATGGGCATGATAAACCAGGGAGTAAAGACTTGAGAAACCTTCTGTGGAGACCAATTCTTCTGCATACAGTTCTCCATCAGGTTTACGGAAAACTGTATGGCGTTTGTGAGGAATCAGTCCTAAAGTATGATAGATAGGCATAGCGTTAGGTGTTTGGTTTTAGTAATTGATGGTGAGGTTAAAATAAAAACAGGAAAACGTTTTTATAACAAGGACGATAGTGTACCTCTAAATGGAATATTGTGCAAAAATGATTTTTGAAAGCATAGCATACCTGAAAGCAGCCAGTATTTCACTGGATACTTGTTTTTGGTAAGTTATTTGTTTTCGTGTCATAATTGCAATACTAAAATAACGAAATTATCCTCATCTTAACAAATTTATTATCTATGCAGAAAACTCCATTGTTTTTTTAACCGTGTTTGGGTTTAATTTATCTAGCTTTGAAGAAGGAGAACATAATCTTGTATCAATCGCCAAGGTCAGAAACAGAATCTGCAGGCACACCTAAATCAATTAAATTATGAAACTAGTATCTTATAAAACAGAAGACATAGAACATCTTGGTGTTTATGTAAACGGGCATATTTATAATTTGAATTCCTGCGACAAGCAGTTGCCGGATCAAATGGGGGCTTTCCTGCAAGGTGGCGAAGTATTGATGGAAAGGGCGAAGAAAATTGATGCACAGATTAAAGCCAGGGAGATACAACCGAAGATAGAAGTGTTCTTCGAACTCATTGCCCCTGTACCTCATCCTTCTTCCTGTCGTGATGCTTATGCATTCCGACAGCATGTTGCAGCAGCACGCCGCAACAGGAAGATGGAAATGATTCCTGAATTTGATCAGTATCCTGTATTCTATTTCACCAACCATAATGCGATACAAGGGCCGGGAGAAATTGAATGCATGCCGGATCACTTTAAGCAACTTGATTTTGAACTGGAGATAGCAGCAGTGATCGGCAAAAAGGGTCGTAATTTTACTGCTGCAGAAGCCGATGATTATATTGCCGGTTTCATGATCATGAACGATATGAGCGCACGGACCTTACAAATGGAAGAAATGCGGCTCAATCTGGGCCCTGCGAAAGGGAAGGATTTCTCTACAGCTATTGGTCCGTGGTTGGTTACACCAGATGAATTGGAACCTTATAAAACAGCAGCAAAACCCGGGCATACCGGCAATGCCTATAATTTAAAAATGACCTGTACGGTCAATGGCGTTGAAGTTTCAGCTGGAAATGCAGCAGATATGGACTGGACTTTCGCAGAGATCATTGAACGATGTGCTTATGGTGTGGATGTTTTACCTGGTGACATAATCGGTTCAGGTACTGTGGGAACGGGTTGTTTTTTAGAACTTAATGGAACCGGGTTATATAACGATGAAAATTACCAACCGCAGTGGCTACAGGATGGCGATGAAGTGGAAATGGAAATCACCGGTCTGGGCCGTTTAATCAACATCATTAAAAAATCAGATTCTGATCTTTCTATACTTGCACTCAAAAAATATGCTGACCTTAAACACAGCTGATCTTAGTCCGGCGCAATTGCAAAATTACATGCAGTATGCCATTGCGCCGCGCCCCATTTGCTTTTGCAGCACCATAGATCTGGCTGGAAACATCAATTTAAGTCCCTTTAGCTTTTTCAATATGTTCAGCACTAATCCACCGCTGGTCATATTTTCTCCTGCAAGGCGGGTGCGCGACAATACGACCAAACATACCCTGCAAAACATTTTGGAAGTAAAGGAATGCGTGATCAATATCGTTAACTATGCGATGGTACAACAAACCAGTTTAGCGAGTACAGAGTATGCCAGGGGGGTAAATGAATTTGAGAAAGCTGGCTTCACCATGCAGGCTTCACAAATGGTAAAACCACCCCGGGTTGCTGAAGCACCCGTTCAAATGGAATGTATCATACGGGAGGTGATCCATTTAGGTGAAAACCCAGGTGCCGGAAACCTGATTCTGGCAGAAGTTAAATTGATCCATATCAAAGAGGAAATTCTGGATGAAACAGGTAAAATTGATCAGGCAAAAATCGATCTGGTGGCACGTTTGGGGGGCGACTGGTACTGCAGGGTAACGTCGGAAAATCTTTTCAAGGTAACTAAGCCTTTAACCACGTTAGGGATTGGTGTAGATGCATTGCCCTCGGGGGTGAGGAATTCTTTTGTGCTGAGTGGGAATGACCTGGGCATGCTGGGTAATGTGGAACATTTTCCTGAGGCCGAAAAGATAGAGGAAATCCGCAATGATGCCGAAGTGAAAGAAATATTGGATGCCACCGTTGGCGATGCACATAACCGCCAGCGGGAATTACATGAACTGGCGAAGCTATGGCTCCAACAAGGTAAATTGAACGAAGCGTTAAAGGTGCTGTTACTGGAAAGCTAAAAATCTAAAAAGCATTAAATAATGCTCACTGCTTTCATGAACCTGCTTTTATAATAAGCATTCATTTCCGTAATGGTAACGCCCTTTGCCTTTCCTGAACTGGAATGGATAAATTTGATGCCTTCTTCATCAACGGCGTAAACTATGCCTACATGACCTATCGAGCGCACCTTTGGGTTTGAACCTGTAAATATCAGTACATCGCCTACTTTAGCATTTTCCAGACTTACAGGTTTGCCTGCTTTAGTGAACTCACTTGAAGAGCGCGGCACGTTAATGCCAAAGTTCTCAAACACATAATTTACAAAACCTGAGCAGTCGAAACCTTTTTTAGGGTTGCTGGAAGCGTAACGGTAGGGGATGCCAATTAGTGTTTTGGCGAAACTGATCAATGCACTGGCCGGTTGTTGGGCTGGTAATTCCAGTGCCAGCTTTTGTATTTTCTCCTGGAATTTTAAAGGAACAACATTTTGGGATTTTCCTGGTAAAGCAAACAAGAATACTAAACAAAAAAACGGAAGGGCTTTATTCATACGGTGGTAAAGATATAAAAAAAAACGTAACCCCCTTTTTAAGGGGTGGTTACAGCTACAGGCAATATCTTTCCGTTAAAAAACTGATGGCCCGTGCGGGCAAAATCTGCAATATATTTACCCATTTCGAAAGCCATTACCGGCGATTGGTATCCGGGGAAAGCCTTTTCCAGCATCTCCGTTTGTGCAGAACCCAAAGCAAGGCAGTTCACCTTAATGCCTTGGTCGGCAAGTTCAAAAGCCAGGCATTCCGTTAAAGCATGTAAAGCGGCTTTGCTTGAAGAATAAGCAGCCAGGCCGGGGAATTTTACGCTGCCCTGGAAACCACCCATACTTCCAATGTTTACAATATGAGCACCACTATCCATCAGGGGCAAAACATTTTTAATCATATTGAAGTGGCCAATAACATTACTTTGCAGCATGTTTGAAAAATCCTCCGCTGTGGTGTCCATAAATGATTTATTAACCAGGGCCCCAGCATTATTGATCAGGATATCAACATGTCCTAAACGGCTTTCTAAAAACGGCACCAATGCTGCATAATCATCATTGACGATATCAAATTCTACAGGTAATAAAGTACAGTCGGGATTAAGGCCTTTTGCAATTTCGAGTAATTTCCTCAGTTTATCGGCAGAGCGGGCTATGCAGACCACTTTATTTTCTGTTTTTAAAGCAAATTCCAATGCGGCTTCAAAGCCTACGCCACTACTGGCACCAGTAAGTATAATATTCATTTATAAGTCGTCTTCTGTAATTAATTGAGTAACCGGGTGTTCTATAACATACAACCCATCAGTGATGAGCTTTTTGTATTCCATTTGTTTTTCCGCTTTCTCCTGCAAATATAGCCGGATTTCTGTTTCCAGTTCAGGGAATAATTTTCTGTGGAAAACAATCTCGAGGATTTCCAGCGCGCCAAGCCAGTCGGCCGGATATTCCTCCTGCAAAGATTTAAATAATACCGGAAGTTCCGCTTCACCCTGTTCTTGTTCCCTTGCAGAACGAACTTTAGCATAGATTTTATGCAGTTTTTGTGTGGCCTCGTCGTATATGATCTTTTCGGTGTGTTTCGGACTCACATAGGTGCTTTCTTCGAATGCATCCTTGTCAGCGGCACCGTTAAAGACAGAAACGATCTTTTCCCCAACGGCCATGTCATAGGTGCCCCATTCAGGCTGGAACAACACATTTCCATTGCCTTCGCGTACGGTACAATCTTCCATTACGATCAGTATCGTCTTTTCTTCATGCCTTAAAATTCCGGTTACCAGGCCGTTGATATGAATGCCGCTTTCAAAGGTAAAGTCTCCTTTTTCACCTTCAGCAATGCCCAGGTTTTTTAACTCAGCAGCACTAAGATCTTCCAGCGCCTTTTCTGTA
>Ga0182007_10001780_pt1 | contig 11248 bp, 10 predicted proteins | sample Sormic07211113_1_FD_123023 | JGI IMG/M metagenome (GOLD analysis project Ga0182007, IMG submission 123023) | Rhizosphere microbial communities from Sorghum bicolor, Mead, Nebraska, USA - 072115-113_1 MetaG | ecosystem: Host-associated > Plants > Roots > Rhizosphere | place: USA: Nebraska... | reverse complement strand
TTAACATTTCCATCCGCCATGACGACTGTGAACACTCTTGGCATAGGTTCCCCCAGTGGGCGAATGTTACTCGCCGGGAGCGGATCTGTGCGGGGCCAGGACCCCGACTTAGCATGCTAAATGCCGGCCTCCGCCTGCGGAAGGCCGGCGGACTGATGGCGCGTCAGCGCTCCCGATTGGGGGACGCCCTACCCCGGGCGTGCAGAACGACAGGCATCGCCTGAGGTCTCGAAGAATCCCGAAGGGTCAGCTCGAGACCGGTGCGTCGAGCGGCATCGGTCATCGCTGCGACGAACTGAGCGTCGCCGTTCAGCGTGAGCGTTCTCCCATACCGGGCGATGGCAACTCGAATCGCCGCGTCATAGGCTTTTGTCTGAGGCGCCAGAACAGTGACCCCCTGGGCGGCATCGCGCACGATTGCTCCACCATCGGAGCGATACGTGACCCCTCCCCTGGCATCGACGGTGTACGTGGGCAGAGGAAAAACCGGCTGGCTACGCCCGCCTGAAATCTTGAGATCGACGTCCTTCTCATGGGGCGCCATACGGCGCAGCTCGGCCAGCGCGGCGGTATCTCCTGTGCTCGCCAGCTCAACCAAGTATTCACGGTAGTGGGCATTGCGGCGCGGCACGCGCGCTTCGGACGACGCTCGTGCACGTTCTGCTGCAATGGTCTGCTGAGCGATGAATTGATCTGCTCGAGCTCGCGCGACTGCGGCAGCACGCATCCGGCCTGGCAACGACTGCGCGTCTTGCTTTTTGCGCTTGTAGTCCTCCCGGCTCTGCAGCACGCGGGTCCGAAAGCCTTCGCTGTCCGCTGCCCTACGGGCGGCGACTTCCTCGAACTGGCGGCTACGCCACTGGGAAAACTGACGCCAAAGGGCCTTGTCCGGTGGCGGCAGCGCATCGGAGATGCTCGCGTGGTAGCAGTCCTTCAGCACCCCCTCTGCCTCCTTCCATGGCCGCTTGAGGTGCTTGGTGAAAAAGTCGCCAAGGTTGTACTGCTTGTCCTGGTGAATGATCCGCGGCGACCCGTCAGAGCCGGTGCCTATGGAATAGGCAGTGGGATCGATCCCGTAGAGCCTCTGCGCGGCCGTGAGGACGATCGCAGGATTGGTATCGGCCTTGAGCCGATCGGGTGCCAGTGGGACGCGGCGAGCGGAAGCCGCAATGGCCTCAATCACGGTCTGCGACTTGCGATCCTGAGGCCGGTCAATCGTCAGCCTGCGCAGCGTGGTTGCCAGCGCTTGGCCGAGGTTTCGGCGGTCAAGCGCGGCGCGGATCGTTGCGGGATCCTTGGCGGCCTGGGCGCCCCGCGCAATGGCCGCGGCCGAGCGGTCAAGGCGCTCCCTCGGTGTCAGAGGGTTTTGGTCTTGCGAGCGATCTTCGCGTAGTCCGCGCAAAGTGGCTTCAAGAGCTGCGCCAAGATTTCGGCGCTGGAAGTACCTTGCGACTTGCGCAGGGTCAGCAGCAATTTGTTGGCCGCGCGCGATAGCCGCTGCTGCGCGGCGGAGTAGGCCTTGGCTTGAGCGATCGCCTTGGCTATCTGCTCGGGGGTCGGTGACGTCATGATTCGGGTTCCGCTTTGCAAGGGTGCGTGCATGGCACTCGGCCAGGATCGGCCGAGCCTCGGCCCAAGGCTGCTGCAGGTGCTTGGTAAAAAAGTCGCCAAGGTTGTACTGGCGACCGGCATGAATGATTCGCGGCTTGCCGTCCTTGCCCTTCGCGACGAGGTACTCGGCCAGGTCAATCCCGAAGCGCTCATGGGCGACGGCGAGAACAACATCCGGGTCTGTCTCGCCCTTCAGTTCGGCGTCAGTCAGATCCCTAGATGGCCCTTGATCTGCTCCGAGCTGTCCACCAGCGGCACGAGGAGCTTTTCCAGAGTCTTGACCAAGCCGTCCTCGGATGGCCCTTCCATCTCGGCCAAGATCTTCTCGAAAGTCAGCGCCATCGCTAGGTTTTGCTCTGTCAGCGTTTCCATCAGCGCCGAAAGTTCGTTCAGGTCTTCCATTTTTGAGTTCCTTGATAAGTGACTTGATGCGGGCAGCGAAGCCGGCCGGGCGCGGGATTGGAACCCCCTGCTCTTCCACCTTCGCCATCGCTCGATTGATTGCCTCAGCTGCGGCGCTGACAAGCTGCCGCTCGATGGGCTCGTCGTAGACAGCCAGCCGGGCACGGGTCTCCGCACGACGGTCGCTGAGAAACTCGTCCTGCTCGGCCGGAGACATCGCCTTGAAGGCCTTCTTGAGGCGGGGCGACGCGACATAGCGAGCCTCGAACGCCCCCCTCGCCCGCCACTGCTCTACGACCTGGTCGTAGTCCGAGGCCGGTGCCGGGGCGCGCAGCGCCTCAGCCTCGGCCGCAAAGCCCTCCCGGCTCAGGCCCTTGATGTTGATGCCCTTGTCCGCCCAATCCGGCTTGACGTTGATATAGGAGCCATCCTTGCCCTGCCGAACAGTCGTCACCCCGATGACGCTTGCCGCCTCGACGAGCTGCTCGAACGTGTCGACGTGCCGATCGGCCACGAGCGACGAGAGGTAGGCCCGGATCTGCCTCGGGCTCTGGCCCTCGAAGGAGGCCTCATGCCGGCCAAGGGGATGCTCCGGGGCGGCCGGATCGCGTTTGGATTGCTTCGGACTCTTGAGCCCGAAGCGCTGATTGATCTGCTCCTGGATGGCGTCGGGGACGCCCATGTCCATCAGATATCCGAACGGGTTCATGAACCTGTCGGACTCAAGGTTGCGCATCGGAATGACGATGTGAACGTGAGGAAGCCGGCTCTCGTAGTCGCCGGACCGTGCGTTCAACTCGTGCGTCACCTTGGGAATGTGAGCCTCGGCGTAGAACATGTACTCGCTGGGATCGTAGGCAGCCATGACCGCCTCGCGGTAGGCGTCTACGACCTCGTGAAGCACCCTTGCATTGATCTGCCCCGGCTCGCATTCTTCGGCCGCGGTGAACTGCTCGGCGAAGCCCAGGGTGATGTGCAGATAGCGCGAATCGCCCTCTTGCTGCGTCTCGATGCCGTCGATCACGGCGTCGAGCAATTCAATGTCGCCAGCCAGGGGGAGCCTGTCGTCAATCAGATCCCGGTCGAACTCCCTGCCCTTCTTCCGCCCCGATTCGAGGTACTCGACGATGCCGCTGGCAGCGGAGTTAATTCGCGCGAGCATTGGCGACGGCCTCCCTGAAAGTTGCTTGGAGTGCCTGGAGCTGATCGAGGACAGCAGCGCATTCTTGGGCGGTCAGCCTGCCCTCTAGTCGGAGGGTGTTCACTCGATGCGCGAGCTGGTTCAGGTTGTTCCCGGCCTTGCAGGCCTGGAACAACAAGGGCTTCAATTCCGGGTGCGGCCTCACCCGCGCAACGATCTGCGTCTGGTTCTGGATGATGGCTTGCTCAAGCCAGGAGCGGGTAGAGATGCCCGCCTCCGCCGCTTTGGCCGTCATGACGGCGTGCGCCTGGGCGCTGAGCCGGAATGAAGCGACCTTCGTCTTGGCCGCTTCACCCTGAGATTTAGCATGCGAAACCGGCAGTGAGTCGGTCAGGGCTTGGTCGGCCGAGAGGCCTGGAGCGTGTTCTTGTGTCATGTCCCTGGGGACCGACTTAGCATGCTAAACGGGAGGCGTAGCCGGCCAAATCGGTTTCAAAGGCAGCGCCTTTGGCACGGGGTATTTTACAGAGGCGTAGCCGGCTGTAAACATACCAATCGTGCCTCTCTGCAGAGATAAAGTGCAAGGACGTTGAATTCTGGGATTTTGCGGGATTTCTCCCGCTTGATGGGACGGATCGGGATTGTGTAGATGTATTGCTATACATCTGGGATTCACCGGGATTTTGCGGGATTTTGCGGGATTCCCTGGCGTATCATCAAAACATGCTGCCCCCAAGTCCCGAAGAAATCGATTCGCGCATTGAACTGTTCATGGCCGCGAATCCGCCTGATTCGCTGTCCTACCTGGAACTGCTCCGCCCGGCGATCATTCGCATGCATGTCAGCGGCTACTCGAAGGCGCTGATATTCAGAGGGCTGACTGAACAGAAGCTCATCGCAAGTTCCCGCACGGCGTTCTATCGGTGGCTCGATGCCAACGTCGACCTCGACAAAGAGGCGAGGGCGTTTGTGGAACGGCGCGATGCTGGTGTTTCGGATGCCGAGGCCAGCGCGACCGCCGCGCCAACCCCCACAACCCAGAAAGCAGCTCAGCAAAAGGGGAGGGCGGCGAGGGCACTTGGCGAAGCGCAAATTGCCCCGCTCCCGGCAGCTGCAGTTAAGGCCCCAGCCGCTGCGGCCGGCAGCGCGATATCTTCAACCGCATCGACAACCCCAGAGACAACTGTTCTATCAACTGTAGAATCAACCGAAGATGCAGCATCCAGGGACGAGGAGCGAAAGCGACTCGTCGCGGAACTGAACTCCACGCTTCAACAAGCGGAGGCTCAGGACATGGGAGCTGTATCCGATCGGGCGCTGGCCCGTCTCGCGGAGCGCGACAAAGGGCGAGGCGGCAGGGACGGGTAGCGCATTCATCTATCCGTCAGGGAGTGGGAAATGAGTGAGAACGCTTTGTTCAAGGTGGCCGTGCTGAACTACTCGGGCAACGTCGGAAAGTCGACGCTTGCCCGGCATCTGCTGTCGCCACGCATGGGCGACTGCCAGATCATGTTCATCGAGTCGATCAACGAAGGCGGCGACGAATCGAACATCAAGGGCAAAGAGTTCGCGACCGTCATGATCGATGTTCTGGCCGCAGACCGGGCCATCGTCGATATCGGCAGCAGCAATATCGAGCAAGTCTTCGCCAAAGTCGGCCGCATGGGCGACGTCCTGGAGGGTTTCGACTATTTCCTGATCCCCACGGTTGCGAAAGCGAAGCAGCAAACCGATACGGTCAAGGTGATCCGCGATCTGATCTCGCTCGGCGTCCCGACGACAAAACTGAAGGTAATCCTCAACTACGTCGACCCCGACGACGACATCGAAAAAGTGTTCGGCGTCGTACTCGGTGCCGTGAAAAAGGCCGAGATCGACTACGCCGTTGTCCATGAGAGCGAGGGCTTCGCCTACCTGAGCGGGCGTAGCGTCAAGGACGTGGCAGCACGAGGCCGGGACTTCCGCAAGGAAATCGCAGCAGCGGACTCCAAAGAAGCGAAGCACGAGCTGGCCACAGCGCAGGTCTTTTCGCGTCTCGCCCTGGGCATTCAGGGCGAATTGGACGCGGTCTTCAAGAAACTGTTCGGCCAAGCTGCTGTATGAGCGGCGGCGCGAAGGCGCTGATCGAGGCAGTGCATGCGGAGCTGCTCGTCGATATCCAGCATTTAGCGGGCGAAGTTCACGAACTCCAGCTACAGCTTCCTGCCATCGTGGCCGATATCAACGGTAGCGCCGAGGGCGTGAAGGTCGCAGCAGGCAAGGCACTGACCGACTTCGAGGCCATGGGCCATGGTCTGGTTCAGGTTGTTCGACGTCAGGTCGATGAAGAGCGGGTTGCTTCCGCCAAGGCGAATGCCGCGGCTGCGCGAGCAACCAAAAGTGCCCTGGAGCAATTCACCAAGTACTTCTGGCTGCTGTGCGGCCTGACCTGCGTGAACACGTTCCTCGTCGCAGCGCTATTGCTCAGCCGCTGAACCTGCCACTTAGCATGCTAAGTCGGTCGGTTCGGGGGCGTCACCCGGAAAGTTAGCCGTTTAGCATGCTAAATCCGGCCCGAGGACAGATATGCAAGGATTGAGAAAAGGGCGCCTGGAGGCGGGCAGGGGTCGGGAATGAACGAAGTTCTCATCGTCGAAGACCACCCGTTCGTTGCCGAAGCGACCAAGGAATTGCTCAGCAGGGCCTATCCGCTGGTGAGTACGACTGTTCGAAGCAACGCGAGTGCAGCGATCGAAGCGCTCACGGATCCCAACAGGACATGGCATCGGATCCTGCTGGATCTCGATATCCCTGGAGCGCACGGCCTCTCCGTGGCGACTGAAATTCAACGGCAGGGGTTGGCGGGTATCGCCTGTGTGGTCACGGCCACGCACCGCAGCGACTACGTCGCCCAGATCAAGGCGATGGGATTCCTCGGGTACATCGTCAAAGCTACACCGGTCGACGAGTTCGCTGCGGCTCTTGGGAAAATCTTTGTCGGGGTCCAATCGTTCGCTACGCTCCCAGAGGGCGCCCAAGTCAGGCACGAGGTTGTCAGGCTGACACGCCGCCAGGCGCAGATCCTCGACCTGGTTAGAACCGGCTCCAACTCCAAGCAAATCGGCAGATCGCTGAAGCTCACAGAGGGCACCGTCAACAACCACATCAATGCGGCCATGTCCGCGTTGGAGGTCAGCACACGGAGCCATGCGGTAGCAAAGGCTATCGAGTGCGGCATGCTGGGTTTCGGCACGCTGCACTGAGCATGCAGAAAGCGCTACCCGCAGGCTTCTGGTCGATCTCCTCCTGGATCGCGAACCAAGTTGCCTTCGTGCTCGCAGTCATAGCGATCTACGTTGCGGAGGTTGCGGAGCCAACGATCAGCAAGGCGAAGCTGGCAGTTTGGGTCGTCGCGTCGATCACGAACTGGTTGGTCCGTTGGGCGCTGTACAGCGTCAGGATGCATCTACCTGGACCCGAATGGGGGAGGGTAGTTGCAATCGCGATGCTTGCGATTGCGGTCAGTCACTGGGCCTGGACGGTCGATGTGTTCATCGGCACAGACTTCACAACAACATCGGTCGTGTTGGTCGTGGCATTCGTGATGATGAGCATCGCGGCGATGGCCGGCTGGATCGTCCAGCCCGTGCATGCGACGACCTACGTCGCTGCGCTATGGCTTGCGCTGTCGACGAAGGCAGCGCTGACCGACCTGGTCGCGATCAACGTGCTGATCGTCCTCAATGCTTGCGTCGTGCTGATGATGGTCATCTCGATCATCTCGCATTCCCGGCTGCGTCCACTCATGGAGCGAAGGGACCAAGCCGATCGGATCGTTGTCGAAATGCGGCGCACGAATGCGCAGCTCGAAGAGATGCGAAGCGAAGCGGCCGCGACCCTCAAGAGTAGATCGACGTTCTTTGCCGGCGCGAGCCACGACTTCAAACAGCGACTGCATGCGATGAAGCTGATGGCCTTTTCGACGATCGCGGACCTGCCTGCAGACGACAAAGCCCGCTGGGCATTGAGTCGGATGTCTGATGAGGTTGAAGAGCTTGAGGACTACTTCAAGCACATCCTCGAATTTGCGCGCATCGAGGCGCAAGACATGGCGCCCGAGGTGCGGCCCATGCAGCTGCAGCGCCTGCTTCAAAAGCTCGATCTTCAATTCGAGAATGTCGCGGCAGCACGCGACATCCGGCTGATGTTCAGAACGACAGACATCGAGGTTGTGACAGACCCAGCGATGCTGCAGCGCATGCTCGAGAACCTTGTCTCGAACGCTGTGAAATTCACCGGCCGCGGCGTCTTGGTAGCAGCGCGCCGCCGGGGTGCCACCGTCCTCGTAGAGGTCTGGGACCAAGGGCCAGGCATCCGCCCGGAGGTCATGCCAGACATCTTCGAGGCATTCCATCAAGACCGAAGCGAAGCAAGTCGCCAGGCGGGGGGGTTCGGCCTGGGCCTCTTTCTTGTCAAACGGTTTGCAGATCGGCTTGAGCATCGCGTATCGGTGGTAAGCCGAGTAGGGCGAGGCTCTGTTTTTCGCATCGAGCTGCCCATACACCGGCCGTCTCCCACTCCAACGTAGGGCGCACCTTGCGCCCGGGAGAGTCGCCTTCGGGCGCGCTCTCGCCTCGGTCGTCGCTGCGGCCAACGCATCAGACGACAGGACTCTCACGTCCTTAATTTTCTCGTCGCGCACAACCCATCTATGGCTCGGTTGGGTGTATATTCGGTTGTCGTTTCGGTTGGCGAACAAGATTATTTTTAGGTTTACTCTTGTGATAAGGCAAGCCGAAACATCAAGGCGCTCAGGGAGAAATTAGGTGTGCCGGGTACGCCCAACAAGAGGCGGCCCGGCTTGGTGTGACATCAACAGAGGCCTCAGCGGCCTCGGGAGTTAGAAGTGAAAACTGGTTCGATCAAGGTCTCCGAACGCATGCAAAGCGGCATCGTGAATGCACGCAATGCGTATGCGCTTATGGCGGTGCTCTTCATGTGCTCGCCGGCCTATGCGCAGTTCGAAAAAGCCACGCAAGGACTGAACAAGGTGCAGACGTGGCTGCTGTCGATCGGCGCTGTCGTCGTGACGCTCGCGATCATGCTCACGGGCTTTCGCATGATGTTCCAGGCCGCGCAGTGGAAAGACACCGCGCCGGTCTTCTGGGGTGGCATTCTGGTCGGCAGCGGCAGCGCGATTTCGTCGCTGTTCTTCTGATGCGAGATCGCATCTTCAAAGGCGCTACGCGCCCCGCGATGATGCTTGGGGTCCCAATCGTGCCGTGCATTCTGGTGATTGGGGCCTTCATTGTTTTGGCGATGTGGGCTCTGGTGTTCTCTGGGGCTGTCACCGGCCTCTCCGTCCTGGTCGTGCTCGTCTTCGTCATCGCCGTCATGCGCTACATGTCGAGCCAGGATGACCACCGCCTCAATCAGTACCTGATGTACCTGCGCAGCCGGCCATTTCGCCGGAACGCGCATTTCTGGCGAGCGCACAGCATGTCGCCAACCAACTACAAGAAAAGGGGAGGGCCGTGAGCGCCGTTCTTAACTCGATGCAGCTCAGTTCGCGGGAAGACTCGCCGAGCCGCGTTATCCCCATGTCCTATGCACTGACCGAAGAGGTCGTTGTGCTGAAGACCGGCGACTACGTCTCCTCATGGCTGATCGAAGGGCTCCCTTTCGAAGGCCTGAGCAACGATGCAGCGCTCGCGCAAATGAACTCGTTGAATCAACTCATTCGAAGCCTTTCGAATGGGAAGTATTCGTTCTGGGTCCATCGCATTCGTCGCGCGATCGGCGACAGCCTGAACGTTCCGCCTGAAGGCTTCGCGAACGCGATGATGGTGAAGTACTACGAGCAAATGGAGAGCGGCGGCCTGATGGCGACGCAGATCTATTTGACGATCGTCTACAGGCCCTACCCGCAGAAAGCACGAGGCATCTTCGGCAACGTGGCGCGCACTGCCGAGGAATTCCGCGCGGAGAACGAAGCCGCGCTGGATGTGATGGACAACCTGAACCGCCAGGTCATGAGCACGCTGGCCGACTACCGTCCTACGCTGCTGGGGGCCTACGAATCCAAGGGGCATAAGTTCAGCGACCAACTCGCCTTGTATGCCTTCCTCGCAAATGGAAGCTGGCGGCCGGTGCCTCTGAAGAACGTGCCCCTGGACCGCTACCTTTCGCGAGCACGGCTGTTCTTCGGCACCGAAATGATCGAGACACGCGACGAGCACGGATCGATCTTCAGTGCGTTCGTCGACATCAAGGACTACGCCGATTTCACGTCTCCCGGTGTGTTGAACACGATGTTGGGCCTTCCCTGCGAGTACGTCGAAACGCACTCGTTCTCGCCCATGAATGCCCGCGACGCTCAAGCAGTCCTGAAGAAGCAGCGCAACCAGCTCATCAGCTCAGAAGACAACGCCCAGTCGCAAGTCGAGGAGATGACGCAGGCGATCGACGATGTGATCAGCGGCAACTTCTCGTTCGGCGAGTACCACTACACGATTCAAGTGAAGGGCAGCAGCCCTGAGAAAGTGAAAGTTGCGCGAGCTGCTGCGATCGATGCGCTGGGGGATGCAGCATTCCTCGGCGTACCTCTTGACCTGGTCACGGACCATGCATTCGCTGCGCAGATGCCGGGCAACTGGCGTTCACGCCCGCGTGTTGCGAACCTCAGTTCGCGCAACTTCACCGGCCTCTGCTCGCTGCACAACTTCAGCAACGGCAAGCGCGATGGAAACCCATGGGGCGAAGCGGTCACCATCCTGAAGTCGCCCGCTGGCCAGCCGGTCTACTTCAACTTTCACGATACCGAAAGGGACAAAGACGCCTTCGACGAGAAGGCGCTCGGCAACACCCAAATCATCGGTCAAGCGGGCGGCGGGAAAACGGTGCTTGCCTTGTTCCTCCTTCAGAACCTCGCGAAGTACGGGACGCAAACCGTGGTCTTCGACAAGGACCGCGGCGCTGAAATATTCGTTCGCGCAATCGGCGGTAAGTACCTCGCGCTGGAGCGCGGTGCGCAGACTGGTTTCGCTCCTTTCAAGATGGACCCGACGCCGGAGACGCTCTTGTTCTGGGGCGACCTCATCATGTTTTGCACGATGGTGAGCGGTCGGCCGCACACCGCAAGGGAGGAGGCTGACATTCGCCATGCGGTCATGGCCGTCAGCATGCTTCCGAAGCAACATCGAAGCTTTGCAGCGGTCCTGCAGAACCTGCCCGACACCGAAGAAAACAGCGTCGCTGCGCGCCTGCAAAAGTGGTGCCGCACGGGTACTGACGTCCAAGGATCTCTCGGATGGGCCTTGGATTCTGATGACGATCTACTCAAGTTCGAAGACGGTCGTTGCTACGGCTTCGATTACACCGAGCTGCTCGACGATGACCGCACGTGCCCCGCGATCATGATGTACCTCATGCATCGCGTCGAGCAACTGATCGACGGTCGTCGGTTTGCGTTCTTCATGGACGAGTACTGGAAGGCCCTCTCGGTCAGCTACTTCGAAGACTTCGCGAAGAACAAGCAGAAGACGATTCGGAAGCAGAACGGCTTCGGCGTGTACATGACGCAAAGCCCTTCGGACACGCTCGCAAGTCCGATCGCTCGAACCCTCATTGAGCAAACGGCAACGTTCATCTTCCTGCCGAACAGCTCAGGCGACAGAGCCGACTACGTCGGAGGCTTCAAGTTGACCGACGCGGAATTCGATGTCGTCGCCGCACTCCCCAAAGGTTCACGGATGTTCGCGATCAAGCAGGGCCACCGCTTCTATCTCGCGTCGCTGGACCTGCACAAGTTTCGCGACGAACTCAAGGTGTTGTCGGGCACGACAGACAACGTCGCTCGGCTCGAGAAACTGCGGGTCCGACTCGGCGACGAGCCGAGCGCATGGCTCGCTCCATTCATCAAGGGGGAATCATGAAATTCATCAAGACAGTTGTGCGGAATGCGGCAGCGGCAGTTCTGCTTGCGGCATCGTCAGCCGGCGCATTCGCGCAAATTCCGGTCACCGACTTGCTCGGCCTGGCGCAGGAAATTCAACAGGTCGCATCCTGGGTTCAGCAGTATCAGCAGATGGCTGACCAGCTGAAGTCCCAGAAGGA
>Ga0182007_10001777_pt1 | contig 11266 bp, 9 predicted proteins | sample Sormic07211113_1_FD_123023 | JGI IMG/M metagenome (GOLD analysis project Ga0182007, IMG submission 123023) | Rhizosphere microbial communities from Sorghum bicolor, Mead, Nebraska, USA - 072115-113_1 MetaG | ecosystem: Host-associated > Plants > Roots > Rhizosphere | place: USA: Nebraska... | reverse complement strand
TGAGCGAATGGCGGCATTTCGCCAAAATGCTGCGTCGTGCCCCGCGCGCCGATGTCATCATTTTGCTGGTGACCTTTTTGTTGACAGTGCTGACGGATTTGGTAGTAGCAGTCAATATAGGTGTCATCCTGGCGATCATGCAGTTCATGCGCAGGATGGCGTCAGCGGTAGAGGTGCAGCATTTTTCCGAGCTTGAATTGAAAGCAGAGCTGGCTCAGCAAGGCTGGACAACATTGCCGCCCGGCGTGCTGGTCTACGCGATCGAAGGGCCGGTTTTCTTCGGCGCCGTCGAGAATTTTGAACGGGTGCTGATTCATACCCACACCGATCCCCGGATACTGATACTGCGTTTGCGTTGGGTGCCGTTCGTGGACATGACGGGGCTGTTAACCTTGGAAGAAGTGGTGCTGAACATGCAGAAGCGCGGGGTTCGGATGATATTGTGCGAGGCTAATCTCAAAGTGAAAACAAAGCTGGCGCGGGCCGGGTTGCTGGAGTTGATCGGCGCCGCGAATTATCACGAGGATTTTGCATTGGCCTTAAGCCGCAGCCGAGAGTTGACGGAGCACGATATTCACGCTCGGCACATGCCAGCAAAAATAAGCGTCTATGCGGAAAATCTGATCAAAACCAGCAAAGACTTTTTTTTGGGCGGGAAAGACTGAACTGGCAAATGGATGTTTCGCCTGCCGACAGCAAGGTTATTTTTTGCCCGGCTTGGGCGTCTTGATGACGGCTTTCGTCGCGTAGTCTACGTCATGCCTCTCAAGGTACTCGCGGATCATCTGGCGGATCACCTGGGATGGCGTCAAGTCTTGCGCAAGACATAGCTCATCGAACGCTTTCTTCTTGACCGGATCGATCAGGATTGTAAGTCGCGCAGTTTTTGATTCCATGGGATGAATAAGTATTAATGATAATTTGATTATCATTATACACAGCTCGCTTGGCACATCCGAGCGATCCGATTGCCTATTTCATAGACCCAAAAAGGAGTTGATGGCTTATTGTTGCAAACTGCAAAATTTGCAGTAATATACTGTATATACATACAGTAATTGGCGGCATGATGTCAGAATTTCAAAAGAAACCTTTACCCCAGGTGATCCAGTTTCAGGCGCCAGGCGTGGCGCGCAAAGGCCGTGGCGCGACCAACAACATGCAAGGTCGCTATGAAGTCGCGCAGCGCGAGGATTTTGATGATGGCTGGACCGTCGAGGACGGGCAGCTTGAGCCTGCAGCGGTGCGGACTGTTGTCACCGAGGAACAAGCAAAGAGCGTCCTTAGCCGTAATGCATCGCCGGATTTGCCATTCAATGTGTCCCTGAACCCATATCGCGGATGTGAACATGGGTGCATTTACTGCTTCGCCCGGCCATCCCATAGCTACCTGGGTTTGTCGCCCGGACTGGATTTCGAGAGCCGGATTTTTGCCAAGGTCAACGCGCCTGAAGTATTACTCAGGGAGCTGGCCAAACCTTCCTATATCCCGGAATCGATTGCGCTGGGCATCAATACCGATGCCTATCAGCCATGCGAGCGTGAATTGAAACTGACCCGGCGCATCTTGCAAGTGCTGCACGATTGCGAGCATCCGCTCGCCTTGATTACCAAGTCATCCCTGATAGAGCGCGATATCGACCTGCTGGCCAGCATGGCGGCTAAACGGCAGGCGGTGGTGGCCGTCACCATCACCACGCTTGATCCAGCCATCGCTCGTACCCTGGAGCCGCGTGCCGCCGCGCCGGCGAGGCGTTTGCGCACCATCCGTACGCTGGCCGAGGCGGGTATTCCGGTCAGCGTCAGCATTGCCCCGATGATTCCGTTTATCACCGAACCTGATCTGGAACGGGTGATGGAGGCAGCGGCCGAAGCCGGTGCGGTGCGCGCAAGTTACATCGTGTTGCGCTTGCCGTGGGAGGTGAATCCGTTGTTTAAGAACTGGCTCAATGCGCATTTTCCTGAGCGCGCCAATCGCGTGATGAATCGCATCCGCGAGATGCGTGGCGGCGCCGATTACGATGCCGATTTTGCGACCCGCATGCGCGGCGAGGGTGTATGGGCGGATCTGTTGCGGCAGCGCTTTGAAAAGGCCTTGATCCGGTTCGGCATGGCGCAGCGCGGATCGTTTGCGACGCTGGATGCAAGCCGCTTCCGGCGGCCGTATGTGCCACCGGAAAAAGACCGGCTGTCAGGTCAGTTGGGTTTGTTTTAACGAGAGGCGGCAGAAGGGCGTCATGAGGCGGGCTGGCCCTTGAGCAGCACCAGCAAGGCGCCGGAACCGCCTTCGGCGGCAGTGGCCTGGCAGAAGGCCAGTACTTCTTCCTTCTGCACCAGCCAGTTGCGGACTTTCGATTTCAGCACCGGTTCCTTGTTGACCGAGCCGAGTCCCTTGCCGTGGATGATGCGGACGCAGCGCCAGCCGCGCTTGGCCGCCAGGCGCAGGAATTCGGCCAGGGCTTCGCGCGCTTCTTCGCGCCGCAAGCCGTGCAGGTCGAGCTGTTGCTGGATGGTCCAGTGGCCGCGCCGCAGCTTGCGCATGACATCGGGGCCGATGCCATTGCGGGCAAAGCTGAGCGATTCGTCGCTGTGCAGCAGGGTTTCGATGGTGAAATCGTCCGACAGCGACTCTTGCAGCGCTGCTTGTTCGTCCGCCAGATGCTGGCGCGCGATCGGCAGCGGGCGCGGCACGCTGGGAGTGAATTTGGGTGGTACGGTCAGTGGCTTGACGTTGCCTATGCTGCTGCGAAAGATATCGGCGTCGCGTACTGCTTCCTGTTCGCGGCGCAGGCGTTCGGCGGCAGCGGCCTGACGTGCTTCGTCCTGCGCCTTGAGTTCCTTGCGCATCGACTTGAGAGCATTGAAGTCCTTGATCGGGCCGGCCATGATGTGTGGTTCTCTACAAGTTTTGCAGGACTGCCAACCGGAGTCGGAATCTTGGAATCGAAAGAATAAAAATCCCGATCCGGGTTAACAGTGTAACGCTTTAGTCTTCCAGGAAGCGCTGTGCATCCAGCGCCGCCATACAGCCGGTGCCGGCGCTGGTGATGGCTTGGCGATAGATGTGGTCCTGGACGTCGCCGGCGGCAAACACGCCTGGCACGCTGGTGGCGGTGGCCATGCCTTCGAGACCGGTTTTGGTCTTGATGTAGCCATTGTGCATTACCAGCTGGCCGTCGAAAATCCCGGTGTTCGGTTTGTGGCCGATGGCGATGAAGACGCCGTGCAGCGTGATCGGTGTGATGCTGCCGTCGGCGGTCGACTTGATGTTGATGCCGGTGACGCCGCTGGCGTCGCCGGTGACTTCATCCAGCGTGTGGTTGTACTTGATGACAATCTTGCCCTCGGCCACTTTAGCATTGAGGCGGTCGACCAGGATCGGCTCGGCGCGGAACTTGTCGCGGCGATGGATCAGGGTGACCTTGCTGGCGATGTTGGACAGGTACAGCGCTTCTTCGACCGCGGTATTGCCGCCGCCGACCACGGCGACTTCCTGGCCGCGGTAGAAGAATCCGTCGCAGGTGGCGCAGGCGGACACGCCTTTGCCCATGAAGGCTTCTTCCGACGGCAAGCCGAGGTATTGTGCCGAGGCGCCGGTGGCGATGATCAGGGCGTCGCAGGTGTACTCACCGGAGTCGCCGATCAGGCGAAATGGTTTTTCCGATAATTTGGTGGTATGGATATGGTCGAAAATGATTTCTGTCTTGAATTCTTCTGCGTGTTTGAGCAGGCGTTGCATGAGTTCCGGACCTTGCACGCCGTGCGGATCGCCGGGCCAGTTCTCGACGTCGGTAGTGGTCATCAGTTGCCCGCCTTGCTCGACGCCGGTAATCAGCACCGGGTTCAGGTTGGCGCGGGCGGCGTAGACAGCGGCGCTGTAGCCGGCAGGTCCGGAGCCGAGAATCAAGACATGGGCGTGTTTGGCGGGTTTGGTAGTGGTCATGTGTGCCCTCAGGTAACAGATATCAGGTAACTGATCATGACAGCGGATTTATCGCGGGTAGCGGATAAATATTGTCAAGATCATCAAATTGGGTGCAAAAACTCGGTAAGATTATAGTCTACACGTGTGCGGTGCATCAAAATTCCATGCCCGCCGATCCTGCTCTTTTGTCTATGTTTCAATTGGAAACATCAAACACTGGTTATATATATAGGTATTGGGTGCATAATTTCAACTTGCGGTTACATGCTGAGCAGCAATCTGTAACCATCGAGCAGTAATTGTCGAGCAGCAACTGTCAAGATATAACAACGTAGCAACACTCACCGGATTTATGACTAGAACAAGCCAAGCCTATACCCGCAACACCAAACCGCAGGAAGCGCAGCCGCTGCCGAGCCGTCTGGTCCGGCTTTTGTATGAAGCGCGCTGGATCGCCTATGCCGTCCTCACAGCCTATCTGATCATCATTTTCGCCACCTATTCGAAGGAAGATCCGGGCTGGTCGCACGGCACTTTGGTACCGCACATGCATAACTGGGGCGGCCGTATCGGCGCGTGGGTGTCGGACCTGATGCTGTTCGTCTTTGGCGCCTCTGCCTGGTGGTGGTGTGCGCTGCTGCTGCGCACAGTGTGGCAAGGTTACCGCCACATTTCGCAGCGTTTCGTGACGGAGAAAAAAGCCGAGCCCGAGCATAGCCAGGAAGGCTTGATCCGCGGCGCCGGCTTTGTCCTGATCTTGGTCGGCAGCTTGGGCCTCGAATTTACCCGCATGAAATGGCTGGCAGCACACATACAGTTGCCACGTGCGCCAGGCGGCGTCCTGGGCCAGTTGATCGGCAGCGGCGCGCAAACCGCCCTGGGTTTCACCGGCTCCACTTTATTTTTGCTGTTGCTGATTGCTCTCGGCATCAGCCTGTTTTTCCATGTTTCATGGCTGACAATGGCCGAGCGCATCGGCGCCGGCATTGAAAATGGCGTGCTGTGGCTGAAGGATTTGTATGTGGCCCGCGAAGACCGCAAGGTAGGGCAGGTTGCTGCCGTCAAACGTGAAGAAGTGGTGGTTCAGGAGCGCGCCAAGATCGTTGTAGCGCCGCCGATCAGAATAGAACCGCAAATCGTCGCGGTACCGAAATCGGAACGGGTCGAGAAAGAAAAACAAAGCGCCTTGTTCACGGATCTGCCGGACACCAACCTGCCGCCGCTGTCGCTGCTGGATGAAGCGCCGCCGCAGCAGCAGACGGTGAGCGTCGAAACGCTGGAATTCACCAGCCGCCTGATCGAGAAGAAGCTTTCCGATTTCGGGGTGCAGGTCAAGGTAGTGGCTGCTTATCCGGGGCCGGTGATTACCCGCTACGAAATCGAGCCGGCAACCGGCGTCAAGGGCAGCCAGATTGTCGGCCTGGCGCGCGACCTGGCGCGTTCGCTGTCGCTGACCTCGATCCGCGTGGTGGAAGTGATTCCCGGCAAGATGTTCATGGGCCTGGAGTTGCCTAACCCTAAACGTCAAATTGTGCGCCTGACCGAGATTCTCGGTTCCAAGGTATATAACGACGGCGTCTCCAGCCTCACCATCGCGCTCGGCAAGGATATCGCCGGCCATCCGGTGGTGGCGGATCTGGCCAAGATGCCGCACTTGCTGGTGGCCGGTACTACCGGTTCGGGTAAATCGGTGGGCATCAACGCCACCATCCTGTCCTTGCTCTACAAATCAGATCCGAACCAGGTGCGCCTGATCCTGATCGATCCGAAAATGCTGGAACTGTCGATCTACGAAGGCATTCCGCATTTGCTGGCGCCGGTGGTGACCGACATGCGCCAGGCCGGCCATGCGCTGAACTGGGCGGTCAACGAGATGGAGCGCCGCTACAAGCTGATGTCGAAAATGGGTGTGCGTAACCTGACCGGTTACAACCAGAAGATCACCGAAGCCGACAAGCGCGAAGAGAAAATACCGAACCCGTTCAGCCTGACGCCGGACGCGCCGGAACCGCTGGAAAAATTGCCGACCATCGTGGTCATCATCGACGAGCTGGCCGACCTGATGATGGTCGTCGGCAAGAAGGTGGAAGAACTGATCGCGCGTATCGCCCAAAAAGCACGCGCTGCCGGCATCCACTTGATTCTGGCGACGCAGCGCCCATCTGTAGACGTAATCACCGGCCTGATCAAGGCCAACGTGCCGACCCGGATCGCGTTCCAGGTCAGCAGCAAGATCGACTCGCGTACGATTCTCGACCAGATGGGGGCGGAAGCGCTGCTCGGCATGGGCGACATGCTGTACATGCCGCCGGGCACAGGTTTGCCGATCCGCGTGCATGGCGCGTTTGTTTCGGATGAGGAAGTGCATCGGGTAGTTGATTACCTGAAGGAGCAAGGCGAGCCGAATTACATCGAAGGGATACTCGAAGGCGGCGTGCTGGAAGATGGCGGCGACGGCGCGATCGGCGGCGCAGCTGCCGGCGGCACCGAAGGCGATGAGCTGTATGACCAGGCGGTGGCGGTGGTGCTGAAGAACCGGCGTGCTTCGATTTCTCTGGTACAGCGCCATCTGCGCATCGGCTACAACCGTGCAGCGCGCTTGCTGGAACAAATGGAAACAAGCGGGCTGGTTTCAACCATGCAATCCAATGGCAACCGGGAAATCCTGGTGCCGGCTGGTAATAGCAATACGGAGTAATACGGAGCAAAAATATGCAAAAGAAAATTACCGCCAGTATCATCGGCAGCAAGAAAAGCAACATGTTTGCGAAATTCAAATCGGGGCGTTTGATCGTCGGCTTGTCGTTGACCATGGCCATGCTGCCGTCGCTGGCCAACGCCAGCGCGCTGGAACAGTTCAAGTCCTTCGTCAGCAGCACGCAATCGGCCAGGGGCGAGTTCTCGCAGCAACTGGTGAAAATCGACGCCGGCAAGGCACCGAAGGTCACCAGTACTTCCAGCGGCATTTTTATCTTCGCCCGGCCGGGCAAGTTCATCTGGACTTACCAAAAGCCGTACGAACAGGTGTTGCAAGCCGACGGCGACAAGCTGTATATCTACGACAAGGATCTGAACCAGGTCACCACCAAGAGCCTGGGCAATGCGTTAGGTTCGTCGCCGGCGGCGATTCTGTTCGGCAGTAACGACCTGGAGAAAAATTTCGTGCTGAAAGAAGGCCAGGCCAAGGATGGCATGGAATGGCTGGAAGCGACGCCCAAAGCCAAGGACACCACTTTCGATCATATTGGCATCGGCTTGAAGGACGGTTTGCCGCAGGCGATGGAATTGCGCGATTCATTTGGCCAGGTATCGCTGCTGACGTTCAAGAACTTCGTCAAGAACCCGTCGCTGTCTCCCGGGCAGTTCAAGTTCGTCGTGCCTAAGGGGGCGGACGTTTTGAATCAGTAGTTACGCCAGCTTCAGGAATTCCAATTTATTAGCGACGTCGCGCCAGGTTTCATGGTCAGGCAGCGGCGCTTGTGAGCGGGTGATCGGTTTCCAGTCCGGATGAGTGGCCAGGCGGGCGTTGATTTCGATGAAATGGCGTTGCTCGTCGGGCAGGTCGATTTCGTTATAGATTGCGCCGACCGGACATTCCGGCACGCACATCGAGCAGTCGATACAGTTGTCCGGAACGATCACCAGGAAATTCGGCCCTTGTCGAAAGCAGTCCATAGGGCAGACATCGACGCAGTCGGTGTATTTGCAACGGATGCAGGAATCGGTGACGACAAAAGGCATGGTGTGGTCGGAGAGTGGCGGCGAGTGGTTTCAGGGAAAAAACGACAGCGATTCTCTCACAATCGCCATTTTTGCGCCGAAGACTACGAACTAACCTGGGTCAGAGTGAGCTTTCGCAGGCTTTATCGCGAAACTTCACGCTGACCCCACATCACTATGTTGTCGATGCGCATCCGGACTCTAAGATGCTTTACCGCTTTTCATTTTCCAAACAACGAACATTTTTCACCGAATCATCCCTATGTCCGATCTCTTCAAAGTAGAACCCACTCCACCATTGGCCGAAGCGCTGCGTCCGGCGACCCTGGACGAGGTGATCGGGCAGAGCCATTTGCTGGGTGCAGGTAAGCCGCTGCGGCTGGCGTTTGAATCGGGCAAACCGCATTCCATGATTTTGTGGGGACCGCCTGGTGTCGGCAAGACCACGCTGGCGCGCCTGACTGCGAATGCCTTCGACTGTGAATTCATCCCGTTGTCGGCAGTGTTTTCAGGCGTCAAGGATATCCGGGCGGCGATGGAGCAGGCGCAGCAATACCTGGCGCAGGGCAAACATACGATCTTGTTCGTCGATGAAATTCATCGCTTCAACAAATCGCAGCAAGATGCCTTGCTGCCCTATGCAGAATCGGGCCTGGTGACCTTCATTGGCGCCACTACCGAAAACCCTTCGTTTGAAGTCAACTCCGCTTTGCTGTCGCGGGCGCAAGTGTATGTACTGCAGGCGCTGAGCGAGGATGAGCTGAAACAGTTGCTGGCGCGCGCGCAGGAGCGGGTATTGTCGCACCTGCAGTTTGACGACGCCGCCGTCGATACCCTGATCGGCTATGCCGACGGCGATGCGCGTCGATTACTCAATCTGCTGGAGCAGAGCGGCAGCGCGATCAAGGCTTCCGGTGTCACGCAAGTGACCGCCGAGTTCTTGCAAAATGCACTGACCCTGAATGCGCGCCGCTTCGACAAGGGCGGCGACAATTTTTACGATCAGATCTCGGCCTTGCACAAATCGGTGCGCGGTTCCAGTCCTGACGGTGCGCTGTATTGGTTGTGCCGCATGCTGGACGGCGGCGCCGATCCCAAATACTTGTCGCGTCGGATTATCCGCATGGCCTGGGAAGACATCGGCCTGGCCGATCCGCGTGCGATGCAGATTGCGACCGACGCCGCGGCAACCTACGAACGGCTAGGCTCGCCGGAGGGTGAGCTGGCACTGGGCCAGGCGGTGATTTACCTGGCCGTGGCAGCCAAAAGCAATGCCGGTTACAACGCCTTCAATCAGGCTATGGCGTTTGTCCGGAATGACAAGTCGAGAGAGGTGCCGGTGCACCTGAGAAATGCGCCGACCAAGCTGATGAAGGAACTCGGTTACGGCCACGAGTATCGCTATGCGCATAGTGAGCCGCATGCCTATGCGGCTGGGGAAACCTATCTACCCGATGGCATCGGCGATCCGGGCTGGTATCAGCCGGTGCCGCGCGGCGTGGAATCCAGGATTGCCGAGAAAATGCAATTCTTGCGCAGTCTCGACGATGACGCCAACAGCGGCAAGTGATCGTTAAAAAGTGATCGCTAAACACAGCCGCTAAAAACGACAAGACATCAGCCCGCACGCACGGGCGAGAACAACTTGGCGAAATCGACTTCCCTGGGATGGTCCGTCTCGGTCAACAGCTCGGAGGCGTATTCGCCGAGATGGTGCTCCATTAACCTGGCGGCGCGTTCCGCATCGCCTTGCTCGATCGCATCCAGTATCGCGGTATGTTCATCGGCAGAGCAGCTATTGCGCTTCGGCGTTTCATACAAGCCTATCAACAGGGAAGTACGGGCAATCAAGGTGCGCAGGTAGCCGCTCACGATATTGTTTTGATTGGCTTCGCTAAGCTTGATATGGAATTCGCCTGAGAGGCGGATCCAGTCCCCCCAATTGCCTTGTTCGCGCAGCGCATGTTCTTTTTTTACCAGCGCGCGCAGCTCCGGCAATACCTTGCGCTTGGCGGCCAGGCTTTTTACCGAGCCGCTTTCGAGGATGCCGCGCGCTTCGAACACTTCACGCGCTTCCTTGACGTCATGCATGGCGATCACGGCACCGCGGTTCGGTTGCAAATCGATCACGCGCTCATGCGCCAATTTCACGAAAACCCGTCTTAACGTACCGCGCGTGACGCCGAATGCTTCGCATAGCGGCGCTTCGACCAGACGTGTTCCGGGCGGTAACTGATGGTCGAGGATGGCGTTGATGATAGAGAGGTGGATGCGGGCGTCGACTTCATCGTTGCTCAATTCGTCTTGCCGGATCCTGGAAACGGCGCTCATGCCACAGCCTCCATCAGTTGGTCCGGCAGTATTTCAGAATGATTTGAATTCGATATTGTGCACAATTTATACATAAATCGCCGGATCTTTTTCGAGGTGTTGCTACAGTATAAATCTTAACTAGCAGCTCTGCACGACCGGCATTTTTTGCCGTATGTAGTACTACTGTCGCACTTCTTCCGCTTTGTCTGATGCTTCAGAAAAATGCGCCATTGCGAGGCATGCGCACAAAAATGGCTGCTTTCGCACGCAATCTGTGCGTCGTATCGGCATCAGGATCGCCAATTCGATGGAGCGTTCATGCGGCCCTTAATAGTCTGGTTTACCTATGATTCATTTCTCAAAAGCATTGCAATGGGATGTCTTGGCACGGTTTTAGCTTATTGCAAAATCAGGATTGTGCACAATGAAGCGTTTGATTGTGAAAGCTTTCCAGGCCATTGCCCGACAGGGGGAACTGGCGTCTTGCGGCGATCAATCTGGTCGTGCTTGCCGGATGGCAGTAGCGGATTGGCAACCATACAAATACAGATAAGGATAGAGATGAACCCTTTATGCAAGCTGGGAGCAGCAATTGGTTTGTTGTGCATGACGGCAGGTGTTTTTGCGCAGACCAGCGTGACAGTGTCCGGCGTGATCGATACCGGGATTTCTTATGCGCGCAATGCCGGCAATGGTGCACAAAGCAAGGTGGGCGAAGCGGACAGCATTCTTGGCGTCTCTAATGTCGGCTTTAGCGGTAAGGAAGACCTGGGCGGAGGTTTGAAGGCTATTTGCAACTTGCAGGCTGGCTTCAATCCGGGCAACGGCGCGCAATCTGCCAGCGGACAGCTGTTTTCACGCAATGCATTAGTCGGACTGGCAAGTCCGGCCGGCACCTTGACCGTTGGCAAACAATGGAATTTCAACGATGACTGGCTGGTAGGGAGCGTCTTCAAGGGCGGCTATAACTCGGGTTCGATTTTCAAATTTTCTGAATTCGACGCCGTCAGTGAAATTTACAACAACACCGTCAAGTACGTGTCGCCGGCGATGAGCGGCTTCCAGGGCGGCGCAATGCTTGGATTCGGTGAAGCTGCCGGCAGCATCCGTACCGGGCAGGTGTACAACCTGGCCGCCAGGTACCAGCAAGGGCCGTTACTGCTGGCTGCGACCTACGATCACGAACAGGGCGCAGGCGTTGTCGGCAGTGCCAGTGCTGACAGCACCTACAAATTGACGACACTGGGCGGCAGCTACGGCTTCGGTGCGCTCACAACACGGCTTGGTTACGCGTACAGCGATATTTCC
>Ga0182007_10001776_pt1 | contig 11267 bp, 9 predicted proteins | sample Sormic07211113_1_FD_123023 | JGI IMG/M metagenome (GOLD analysis project Ga0182007, IMG submission 123023) | Rhizosphere microbial communities from Sorghum bicolor, Mead, Nebraska, USA - 072115-113_1 MetaG | ecosystem: Host-associated > Plants > Roots > Rhizosphere | place: USA: Nebraska... | reverse complement strand
GGCGGGGGCGTGGTACCGCTCCCGCTGGACGACAGCACCTGGACGTAGTCCACGAGCATCGGGTGGCCGGACTCGGTGGCGCTGGTGGGCCCGCCACCGAACGCGGCCGGGAAGGCGCCGCCCATCGCCACGTTCAGGATGACGAAGAAGCCGTGGTTGGTGGCGTTGGCCCAGGTGGTCGCGTCCACCTGACTGGCGGTCACGGTCTGGTAGTTGACGCCGTCGACGTAGAAGCGGATCGCCTCGGGGCTGACCGAGCGGTCCCACTCCATGGTGTAGGTGTGGAAGCCGGACTGGCAGGTCGTGTTCGGGCAGGCCGTCGAATTGCCCAGGCCCGTGGTCTCGTTGCAGGGACCGCCCGAGCCGGTGCCGCAGTGCATGGTCGCCCACGTCTTGTTGATGCCGTTGACGTTCTCCATGATGTCCAGCTCGCCGACGCTGGGCCAGTTCTGGTAGTTGCCGCGGTAGGGCGCGCCCAGCATCCAGAACGCGGGCCAGTAGCCGGCCGCCGCGTTCCCGGTGACGTTCGGCATCTGGATACGGGCCTCGACGCGCAGCTTGCCGCCCGCCGGGGGCTGGAAGTCGGTGCGCTGGGTCTCGATGCGGCCCGAGGTCCAGTTGCCGGACGCGTCCCGGATCGGCGTGATCTTCAGGTTGCCGCCGCCGTCGAGCGCGACGTTGTCGGTGCTGCTGGTCATCGACTCGACCTCGCCGGTGCCCCAGTTGGCGGGGCCGCCGGAGTACGAGGTCCCGGTGTCGTAGATCCAGTTGGAGGTGTTGACGCCGGTGCCGGCCGAGCCGTTGAAGTCGTCGGCGAAGAGCTGGGTCCATCCGGTCGGGGGTGTGGGGGCGGACGCGCTGGCGGACGGGACGCCGGCCAGGGCGGCGACCGCGGCGAGTCCCAGGGTGCCGAGAGCGGCGACGAGCGCTTGCCTGAGGGGGCGTCGTCTGCGGTGCGTGCCGGAGGTGTCTCTCATGAGCGGTGCCTCTCGGGTACGGAGTGTTTGGCTGCGGGGGCCATTGAGAGCGCTCTCAAAGTGGGCCCAATGTGCTCTCCGTCACCGGGGTCGTCAAGACTTAAAGCAAGGAAAGTCCTTTCGGGGCACGGAAGTTCACCACCTGAACGGTGCAAACGTGCTAAACCGCGCTACCCGCCTTCCACTGGCTCCACGACAGGTTCCAGCCGTTGAGCCCGTTGGCCGGATCGACCGTCTGCTCACCGGAGTTCCTGACGATGACGACGTCGCCGAGCATCGAGGACGCGTAGAACCTGAAGATTCCTGTGAGGACGCTCGTCGGCCCGGGGGCACCGACGTCCTGGACACCCGCAGCCCCGGTGCCGCCCCGCACCGACCCGCCGCCACCAGCGCGGACCGCACCTGTCGGCGTGGCCCGCGCCCCTCGGTGTGTTCAGGCGGCCGTCAACTCCTTTTGCCCGGCGGCCTCTTCGTGGACGCCGAACCGCTCGTGCAGCCGCCGGAGCGGTTCACGAGGGGGGCCCGGCGGGGCCTCACCGGTGAGAGGGATATCGGGGCCGCTCGACGGAGCTCAAGGAACCGCCGAGCGGACGGCCCGCAGCGCCCGGAGACGGTCTACGGCGTCTCCTTCGCCGGCTGCCAGCCCAGCGCCCGCGATATCCCGCGCGCCGCGAGCCGCACCGCGGGGATCAGCACCGGTACCTGGGCGTCGGCCTGCGGCACCACCACCGACACCGCGGCGACGACCGTGCCCAGCGGTCCGCGGACGGGCGCGGCCACCGAGAGGGCGTCGTCGGTGATCTGGCGGTCGCTGACCGCGACACCCGTGCGCCGTACGTCGGCCAGTACGCGGCGCAGCCGGCCCCCGTCGGTGACCGTGTACGGGGTGAAGGACGCGAGGGGGCCCGCGCAGTACTCCTCCTGGATCTCGGTGTCGGAGTGCGCGAGCAGGGCGAGGCCGACACCGGTGGCGTGCAGCGGCCAGCGCGCGCCGACCCGGATGTGGACACCGACGGCCGAGCGTCCCGACAGCCACTCGATGTAGACGACCTCGCCGCCGTCGCGCACCGCGAGCTGCACGTTCTCGTGGGTCGCCTCGTACAGGTCCTCCAGGTACGGCAGCGCGATCTGCCGCAGGCCCAGACCGCGCGGGGCGAGCGCGGCGACCTCCCACAGCCTGAGTCCCACGTGGTAGACGCCGGACCCGTCCCGCTCCAGGGCGCCCCACTCGGTGAGGGCGGCGACCAGCCGGTGCGTGGTGGTCAGGGTCAGCCCGGCCCGCCGGCTGATGTCCGTGAGGCACAGCGCCGGATGCTCGTGGTCGAACGCGGCGAGCACGGCGAGCAGCCGGTCGGGCGCGGAGCGGGCGGTCATCAGGTCAGTCCGTCCTCCGCGATGCGCAGCAGCAGTGTGTGCAGCGTGTCCCTCTCCGCCGGGTCCAGCGGGCCGAGCAGTTCCTTCGTCACCCGCAGCCCCGCCTCGTCGGTGTCCCGCAGGAAGACACGGCCGTCCTCGGTCAGGACGACGATCCGGCTGCGGCGGTCGTCGGGGGAGGGGCGGCGCTCGGCGAAGCCCAGTTTCTCCAGGTCGTCGACCAGGCCGACGATGGCGCTCGGGTCGTAGCCGAGGCGGGTGCTCAGCTCACGCTGCAGGACGCCGTCGGAGGTGGCCAGGAAGCGCAGCACCGCGTAGTGCCGGAGGCGGAGGCCCGACTCCTGCAGGAACGTGTTGAACAGCTGCCCGGAGCGCAGGCCCAGGCGGTACAGCAGGTAGCCCGTATCCGCGTGCAACCCGCGCATCCAAGGCTCGTCCGCGTCGATCGGGGCTGCGTTCGTTGCGTGCTGGCGGGTGATGGCGGGCTCCCTGGTCTCGGCCCCGGAGGGGGAAGTGCGTCGTGCAGATTCCAGCATGTCCCACCCGCAGGTTTACAACAACTATTGACGTCAACAATTATTGCTCTTAGCTTCGATCTCGCAGCCGCACCCATGTCCATGTGAAGGGACCCGCTCGTGCCCAGCATCGATCTCTCCGGCAAGGTCGCCGTCGTCACCGGCAGCGGCCGGGGCCTCGGCCTCGCCTACGCGCACGCCCTCGCCGCCCACGGCGCGGCCGTGGTCGTCAACGACGTCGACGAGGCCGTGGCCGAGGCGGCCGTGAAGTCCCTCACCGAGGCGGGCGGCAGGGCCGTCGCCGAGGTCGTCCCGGTCGGCACGACCGAGGCCGCCGAACGCCTGGTGAACCGGGCCGTCGAGGAGTTCGGCCGGCTGGACGTCCTGGTCACCAACGCGGGCATCCTGCGCGACAAGGTGCTGTGGAAGATGACCGACGACGACTTCGACGCGGTGATCACCACCCACCTCAAGGGCACCTTCACCTGCGCCCGCGCCGCCGCCGTCCGTATGCGCGAGCAGGGCGAGGGCGGCACGCTGGTCCTGGTCGGCTCCCCGGCGGGACAGCGCGGCAACTTCGGGCAGACGAACTACGCCGCCGCCAAGGCCGGCATCGCCGCCTTCGCCCGCACCTGGTCCATGGAGCTGGGCCGCGCGAACATCACCGTCAACGCGATCGTCCCGGTCGCCGCGACCGCGATGACCGAGACCATCCCCGCCTTCGCCCCGTACATCGAGGCCATGAGGAACGGCGAGCCGCTCCCGGGCTTCCTCCGCAAGGGCGAGGGCTTCGGCACCCCCGAGGACTGCGCCGCCCTGGTCCCGTTCCTCGCCTCCGAGGCCGCCCGTGGCATCACCGGCCAGGCCATCGGCATCGGCGGCGACAAGGTGGCCCTCTGGTCGCATCCGCAGGAGATCAAGACGGCGTACGCGGACGGCGGCTGGACCCCCGAGTCGCTCGCCGACGCCTTCCCCACCTCGGTCGGTGCCGAGCTCCAGTCGGTCGGCATCCCGGCGCCCAAGTTCCCGGAGGCATGATGGCCCCCTCGATGAACGTCGACGACCTGGTCGCCATCGACGTCCACACCCACGCGGAGGTCTCCTCCAAGGGGCACTCCTCCCTGGACGACGACCTGCACGACGCCTCCTCCGCCTACTTCAAGGTCGAGGGCAAGCGGAAGCCGACCCTGGAGGAGACGGCCGCCTACTACCGGGAGCGGAAGATGGCCGCCGTGATCTTCACGGTGGACGCCGAGTCCGCGACCGGCACCGCGCCCGTCCCGAACGAGGAGGTCGCCGAGGCGGCGGCCGCCAACTCCGACGTCCTGATCCCCTTCGCCTCCATCGACCCCTTCCGCGGGAAGGCGGGCGTGAAGCAGGCCCGCCGCCTGGTCGAGGAGTACGGGGTGAAGGGCTTCAAGTTCCACCCCAGCATCCAGGGCTTCTTCCCCAACGACCGCTCGGTGGCGTACGACCTCTACGAGGTGATCGAGGAGACGGGCACCATCGCCCTCTTCCACACGGGGCAGACGGGTATCGGCGCCGGAGTCCCCGGCGGCGGCGGGATCAGGCTGAAGTACTCCAACCCCCTCCACGTCGACGACGTGGCCGCCGACTTCCCGCATCTGAAGATCATCCTGGCGCACCCGTCCTTCCCCTGGCAGGACGAGGCCCTCGCCGTCGCCACCCACAAGCCGGGCGTCCACATCGACCTCTCCGGCTGGTCGCCGAAGTACTTCCCGCCGCAGCTGGTGCAGTACGCCAACACCCTGCTCAAGGACAAGGTCCTCTTCGGTTCCGACTTCCCCGTCCTCACCCCCGACCGCTGGCTCGCCGACTTCGAGAAGCTGTCGATCAAGGACGAGGTCAAGCCGAGGATCCTCAAGGAGAACGCCGCCCGCCTGCTCGGGCTGACCAAGCCATAAGGGGCCGTAGATGCGCAACGAGGGACTGGGGTCGTGGCCCGCACGCCGGGCCCGCAAGACCCCGCACCGCACCGCCCTGATCCACGGCGGCACCCCGCTCACGTACGCGCGGCTGCACGAACGCACCACCCGCCTCGCCCACGCCCTGCGCGGCCGGGGCGTCCGGCGCGGCGACCGCATCGCCTACCTCGGCCCGAACCACCCCTCCTACCTGGAGACCCTCTTCGCCGCCGGCACGCTCGGCGCCGTCTTCGTCCCGCTCAACACCCGCCTCGCGGGCCCGGAGATCGCCTTCCAGCTCGCCGACTCCGGCGCCAAGGCACTCGTCTACGGCCCCTCGCACGCGGGCCTCGTCGCGGGGCTGCCCGGCAACACCGACGTCCGGGCGTACGTCGAAGTGGGCGCCGACTACGAGGAGTTGGTGGCGTCCGCCGCGCACGAGCCGATCGACGAGCCGGTCGCCCCGGACGACACCTGCATCATCATGTACACCTCGGGGACCACCGGCCGCCCCAAGGGCGCCATGCTCACCCATGGCAACCTGACCTGGAACGCGATCAACGTCCTGGTCGACACCGACCTGATCGCCGACGAACGCGCCCTGGTCTCGGCCCCGTTGTTCCACACCGCGGGCCTGAACATGCTGACGCTGCCGGTGCTCCTGAAGGGCGGCACCTGCGTCCTGGTCGAGGCCTTCGACCCCGACGCGACCTTCGACCTGATCGAACAGCACCGGATCACCTTCATGTTCGGGGTGCCGACGATGTTCGAGCAGGTGGCCAGGCATCCGCGCTGGAAGGACGCCGACCTGTCGTCGCTGCGGATCCTGACCTGCGGCGGCTCCCCGGTGTCCACGCCGCTGATCGCCGCCTACCAGGAGCGGGGCCTCACCTTCCTCCAGGGCTACGGCATGACGGAGGCCTCTCCCGGCACGCTCTTCCTGGACGCGGAACACGCGGTCAGCAAGGCGGGGTCGGCGGGGGTGCCGCACTTCTTCAGCGATGTGCGCGTCGTCCGGCCGGACCTCACCGCGGTCGACGTGGACGAGACCGGCGAGGTCGTGGTCCGCGGACCGCATGTCATGCCCGGCTACTGGGGGCTGCCCGAGGAGACGGCCGCCTCCTTCGCCGACGGCTGGTTCCGCAGCGGGGACGCGGCCCGGGTCGACGAGGACGGATACGTCCATATCGTCGACCGCATCAAGGACATGATCATCTCGGGCGGCGAGAACATCTACCCGGCCGAGATCGAGGACCTGCTGCTGGCGCATCCCGACATCGTCGAGTGCGCGGTCATCGGCGTGCCGGACGACAAGTGGGGCGAGGTGCCGCGCGCGGTCGTCGTCCCCCGTGAGGGCAGGTCCGTCGACCCCGACGAGGTACTGGCCTCGCTCGCCGGGCGCCTCGCCAAGTACAAGATCCCGAAGTCGGTGGTCCTCGCGGACGAACTCCCGCGCACCGCCTCCGGAAAGCTCCTCAAGTCCCGGGTGCGCACGCGCTTCGGGAACTGACCGACTCCCCTTAAGGAACACCACTCATGAGCGTCACCGTCAACGGCATCGACGAACTGAAGAAGCTCGCCGGCAGCGACCTGGGCACCAGCGCGTGGATCGACGTCACCCAGGAGCGCATCAACACCTTCGCCGATGCCACCGGCGACCACCAGTGGATCCATGTGGACCCGGAGAAGGCCGCCGAGGGCCCCTTCGGCGCCCCGATCGCCCACGGCTACCTCACCCTGTCCCTCTTCATCCCCCTCTTCACCGAACTGCTGGACGTCCAGGGCGTCACCACCAAGGTCAACTACGGTCTGAACAAGGTGCGCTTCCCGTCCCCGGTGAAGGTCGGCTCGAAGATCCGCCTGGTCGCCAGGCTCGCGGAGGTGGAGGACGTCCCGGGCGGCGTCCAGATCACCGTCGACGGCACGATCGAGATCGAGGGCGGCACCAAGCCGGCCGCCGTACTGCAGAGCCTGTCCCGCTTCTACGTCTGATCGGCGCGGACCGGCACCAGGTCGAGAAGGAGCTCGGCGGCGTCCCGGGCGAGCGGGGTGAGCCGGTCGTGGACCGTGCGGAACGTCTTCTCGGCCTGGTCGGCCGGCCAGTCGTCGGGGAGGTGCCTGACCGGGAGGCGCGGGTCGCGCCGGATGATCTGGAGCCACTCGGCCTGCAGGCGCAGGCGCAGGACCAGGGCCTCGTCGGCGTCCGGGGACCGGCTCTCCCACGGCTCCCAGCGCCGTACGAACTCCTCGTAGCGCGTGGCGAGTTCGGACAGTTCCCAGGTCTCCTCGATCATCGCGCCGATGTCCATGCCGGCGTCGGCGTGGGCACGGAAGACCTTCACATGGGCGGCCAGGCCGAGCTCCGTCACCAGCTCCGCGACGTCGACCTCGCCCGGTGCGATCCACAGTCCGCTGAACAGCGGGCCGAAGCCGCTCCAGGTCAGCTTGGAACGCAGGTCGTGGCGCTGGCGCTGCCAGGACTCGGGCAGGGAGAAGCCGAGCAGCGTCCAGGTGCCGTCCCAGTCCCGGTTGACCGCGCCGGTGTGCCAGATCCGGCGGTCGCCGTCGTCCAGGACGGCCGTGGAGTGCTCGGTCAGCCCGAAGTACATCCGGCGGCCCTCGCGCTGGCGGCGCAGCAGCCCCCGGTTGACCATCCGGGTCAGGGTCGAGCGGGTCGCCTGCTCGCCGACCCCGGCGCGTTCGAAGACGTCGATCACGCTGCCGGAGTACACGCAGACGTCCCGCCCGAGCACCTGGTCGCCCAGGAACGTGAGCAGCAGGGACTGGGGCCGCAACGACTCTTCACCGGTCATGCGGCCCACGGTACGACGTGTCCGATCAGTTCGTGACGTGGCGGTACACGCGCACCGTCGTGACGGCGTCCCCTCAGCCCACCACGTCCACGAACACGGGGTTGGAGTAGAACCAGGTGTCCGCCCACGGGTCACCGTTTCCGGGCTCGTGGGGGATCGGCCCGTTCGGGTCGATCGAGGCACCGAGGTAGCCGGCACCGTGCCGGTTGCCGTCGCTGCCGCGCAGCCGGACGTAGAAGGACTCGTCCCCGACGGTCAGCGGGATGCGCAGGGTGTACGTCCCCTGCCGCCCCGACACGTCCTTCGTCTGTACGACCCTGGTGTCCGGCGCCTTCCAGGTGTCGAGGTCGCTCACCGGGCCGCGCACCGCGCCCCGGATGACGTCCACATGCGCCAACCGGGGCAGGATGCCCTGGGGGTTGGCGCGGCTGGCGGTCGTGACGGTGACGTACAGCGTGACCCTCTCGCCCCTGCGGACCCGCAGCCGGCCGCCCAGGGTGACACCGCGCCCGGCGTCGCAGTCCCGCTTCAGCCGGACGTCGAGCCCGTCCAGCAGATGCCCGTGGTCCAGCCAGACGCGGCCCGCGCGCAGTCCCGCCATGACGGCGCGGTAGCCGTAGCGGGTCACGCCGACGTGGGTGCGGCTGAACTCGCCGGGCCAGAAGTCGCTGCCGGGCTGCGGGGTGTCGGTGTTCACCGGGTCGGGGAGCTTGCCGGTGTTGTCGAAGTTCTGCCCGGCCGGCCAGTCGCCGTTCTTCCAGGTGTCGAAGACCGTGCGGTGGTTGTCGGAGTTGGTGGTGATCGTGAAGAGACGGCCCTCGGCGAGCATCGAGTCCCACAGGCCGCCGACGGTCGCGGTCGCCCAGTCGAAGCCGCCGTACGTCAGATAGGCGTCGGCCGGATAGCCCGCCCAGGACTGGGCCGACGGCTTGTTCTCGTACTCGCCGCGGATCGAGGTGGCGCCGCGCCAGCCGGGGATCGCCGCGCCCTGGGCGCCGGGTGCGCCCTCCATGCCGATCATGATCTCGGGGGCCGCGTCCCGCCAGCCCCGCATCTCGTGCGGGGAGTCGATGCCGAGGCGCAGGGGGTGGTTGGCGAGGACGAGGACGTCGTCGACGTATCCCGAACGGCGCTGCTCCGCCAGCCACTTGATCCCCTTGACGGCGTGGGCCTCGTTGCGGGCGGTGTCCGTGCCGGTGGCGGAGCCGTCGGTGTAGCCGAGCAGCTTGCCGTCGTAGGCCAGCTCGAACTGCGTGAGCAGGTCGGTCTCGTTGGGGCCGGGCGCGGCGAAGACGGTGCAGTGCTCGGCGGCCGGGATGTACCACTCCAGGCCCTGGAAGATCAGCTGGCGCGGGTTCTCGGCGCGGGCCTTGACGATCTCGGCGTGCTCCAGCTTCGCGCCGTAGTGGGCGTGCCCGAAGTTGGAGTGCTCGTTGAACACCATCCAGTCCAGGCCGTACCTGGCGGCGGCCTGTGCCTGCTGGGAGAACGTGTACTTGGCGTCGTGGCTGTAGACGGAGTGCACATGGTGGTCGCCCACGAGGTAGGCGAGGCGGGGGTCGTCGCCGCCGAAGCCCCGCCTCCTAGAGGAGGCGCCTGGAGCGGCGAGGGCGGGGGTCGCGGCCGATCCCAGGGCGAAGGCCGCCCCGAACAGGCCCGCGCGGCGCAGGAGTCCGCGTCTCGACACACCCTGCGCGTCGAGATCGACGGGGGAGACGGACGGGTCTGCCCAGGAGGGCAGCTGCTGCTCTGTCATGGTCGAAGGTCCTCTGAGGTGCGTCAGTGCGTCATGAAGGACGAGACGGGCAGTGCCCGTGACACGATGCGGACATCGCCGAGGCGGCCGTAGAAGATCTGGTCGATCTTGTCGGCGTAGGTGTAACCGCCCAGCAGCCATGGCTCGCCGACGGAGGTGATCCCGACGGCCGGTGCCTTCGGGTTGCGCACGACCGGGCAGCCCTGGACGTACAGCGTGGTGTGCCTGCCGTCGTTGACGACGGCGAGGTGCCACCAGGTCTCCAGGGGCGTCTCCTGGCCCCAGTTGGTGGCGATGCCCTCCTGGTCGAGCGGGCGCATGGCCCACTGCGGCTCGCGGTCGTTGGACAGCGACAGCGTGGCGAGCGGCTCGTCGGGGTCGTCGCCGGTCTTGCCCGCGGCGCCACCGGTCCCCCGTCGACTGACCAGTCCCGCCCAGGCGTTGTGGTCCGGGTCCCAGTCGGCGGGCAGCCGGTAGAACGCCTCGATGGTGTAACCGTGCCTGAACACCTGCGAGTTGAGCGGCGCCCCGTCGACCGTCTGCAGATACGCGCCCTTGAGGGGCGACTTGTGGCCCTGGAACTCCAGGCTGCCGTGGCCGGGCTGGTCGGGGTGGTGGTCCGCGGACCAGCCGAGCGAACCGCCGCCGACCGATACGACGGTGAGATCGTTGCCCTTGCCCGACCGGTCGCGGACCGTGCCGCCGGAGATCGCGGAGTCGAAGCGCCAGTAGGCGGCCGTACCGGGGATCAGCATCTTCGCGGCCGGACGCGCGGGCCGCGCCGGCACCGGGTCGAAGCCCGCGAAACGGGCGGCGAAGTCGATCTCCACCGAGAAGCGGTCCGCGTCACCGCTCAGCTCGATCTCCTGCCGCTCCAGCTCGTTGAGGCCCTTCCGGGCCCGGCCGAGGATCCACGGGGAGACCGTCTCCACGTCGATGACGCCCCGGTCCAGGTCGAAGCGGTACAGACGGATCATCGCCGCGCCGCCGAAGTAGCGGTTCTGGTAGTTGGTGAGGTGGAGATGGACGTCGTTGCCGGCCGCGTTCTTGCGGGTGGCGCGGGCCGCCGGCCAGTAGTGGCCGTTCAGGGTGAGGAAGATCTGGTCGTGGTCCTTGACCAGCTGGTCCCACACCTGCTGCCCGTACGGCGACAACTGGTCGTCCGCCACGACGAGTTCGTGGGTGGTGAGGATGACCGGCGTGCCGGGGTGCCGTGCCAGGACGTCCTTGGCCCAGGCGTACCACTTCGCCGACAGCCGCCAGTCCAGCGCCAGCACCAGCCACTCGCGCCCCGCCGCCCTGAACAGGTGGTAGGTGTTGTAGCCGTCCGAGGAGGCCCCGCCGAACGTGGATGCGTCATTGAAGCGCCGCGGTCCGAACGTGTCGAGGTACGGCGTCGACCCGCGCTGGTCGTCCGTCGAGGACCGCACGTCGTGGTTCCCGGCCAGGACGCTGTAGCCGGCGCCTCGCCGGTCCAGCAGCCCGAACGCCTCGCCGATCGCGGCGAATTCCTCCTCGGCGCCGTTCTGCGTGAGGTCGCCCAGATGGGACAGGAAGACGATGTTCTCGTCCCTGCCGTGCTCCAGCAGGTAGCGCAGCGACGCCTCCACCGGTGCCTTGTCGATGCTCGGCCCGTCGAAGAGGTACTGGGTGTCGGGCATCACCGCGAGCGTGAAACGACGGCTCTCGGGGTCGGGCCGATGGCCGCCCGCGTGTTCGGGCGCGGCCTCGGCGACGGCCGGCAGCGCGACCCCGGCCGTGGCGGCGGCGCCCAGCAGCGCCGTCGCCCTGAGGAAACTGCGTCTGCCGGCACCGGCCTGCGCGGCCTCGCCCTGGGGGTGGTCATGCGAAGTACACACGTGTGCTCCGTGGGAAGGGTCGTACGGGAGGAAGGCGGGTGTGGGGGG
>Ga0182007_10001775_pt1 | contig 11272 bp, 15 predicted proteins | sample Sormic07211113_1_FD_123023 | JGI IMG/M metagenome (GOLD analysis project Ga0182007, IMG submission 123023) | Rhizosphere microbial communities from Sorghum bicolor, Mead, Nebraska, USA - 072115-113_1 MetaG | ecosystem: Host-associated > Plants > Roots > Rhizosphere | place: USA: Nebraska... | reverse complement strand
CGAGATGTTCTACAACGCAAAACGCCGCCATGGTTTCAACAATCAGCTGTCACCGGTAGAGTTTGAAAAACGTTACGCAATGAGTTTGCAAGGTGTCTAAAGAATCCGGGGCGATTCAAAGAGCCTAGGAGGACCGGCTGCCTGAGTTACATCGTTTTTGTCGGACCTTGGCTGTGTGCTACCACCGGTCTTGGATCTTGGCCGAGTGGTGTGGGCCACACCACTTGGCTGACTGCCGCCGCTGATCTGGGATCGAAGTTGAGTGATTCGGGCCGAATCACCCAGTTCGCTGCCGCCGCCGATCTTGGAGCTTGGTTGAGTGATTCGGGCCGAATCACCCAGTTCGCTGCCGCCGCCGATCTCGGAGCTTGGTTGAGTGATTCGGGCCGAATCACCCAGTTCGCTGCCGCCGCCGATCTTGGAGCTTGGTTGAGTGATTCGGGCCGAATCACTCAGTTCGCTGCCGCCGCCGATCTTGGAGCTTGGTTGAGTGATTCGGGCCGAATCACTCAGTTCGCCGGCTCCGCCAATATCTGACTCTTGCGGGGAGATCGCTTTTATGGGGGCCGCATAGTTTGATTGCGCAGTATTCTCGCACAGAGTCATGGTTGAGTACCCCGATGGGGTTTCAGCAGGTTAAGCATCTCGCTAAGCGTTTGATTCGCGGTTTGTATTGACTCCGGATTCCGTGGAAGAGCTTGCGCTTTTGCAGGTTGCGCAACTTGGACGTGCTCTGAGCCCGTCGGTGGAGTATCAGTGCTCATGGGACCGGGACGTAGCTTTTCACCCGGTTTCCAGTTGCTGTTGAAGTCACCTCGTACCGCCGTAGTGACTAGCGTCATCAGATACCCCAAGGGGTTTCGAATACTTCCCAGGTCACAACGGTGCACCCATTGCTCGATGAGCGCAGGTTTCAACTCTGGCGGGACTTTCTGCAACGCCACAAGGGCACTCCGTTTCTGATCCGTTGGCAGCCGGTGCAGGGCATCAAGAAAATCTGCAGCCGTGTCATCTGACATGGGCGGTACATGTACAGAGCTTTTACAAACATTTTTGTTTGTATCTGTATACGTACTATATGAGTTCGGATTCCGAACTGAGTCCGAACTCAGCGATTTACGGCTGAGTTCGGATTCCGAACTCAGCTCAAAAGCGATTCGCTTATCGCTTATTTCACTGAGTTCGGAATCCGAACTCAGTGTGGAGGCAGGTGTACTTGGCTGAGTTCGGATACCGAACTCAGGCGCAGTCGAAGGCTGCAGGGCATTTGCCTGAACCCATGACTGACTGTTCAAGCGAGCTTCGATGATGTTCAACCGAGTTGGTAAGCGCTCACCAATCTCCGTATCCGCGGCGAACTCCTTCCAGGCAATTTCAGCGACTTCACGAATCGCCTTGGTCTGATGCTCCATAGATTGAGCGAGTAACTGCAGATAGTCTTTGTCGAACTCCAGTGCTTCACCGGGTGTTACGGGTTCATCGTGAAGGAGGTAGACGTTGCCTTGAACCTGACCACTGAGGTCATTACGTACTCGGCGACCCAGGCTTAGCCAGCGAGTCAGGCGAAGGGTGACTAAGGCTTTTGATACGGTTTCGCGGGACGCCGGTCTGCCGGGTAGCATGCCCAGGTACGGCCGTAACTGCTCATAGGTGGGGAACGCCGTCAGGCCGTCGTCATTAATCAGTAGGCGGAAAACCTGCCAGGTGTTTCTTTCAAGCGGAGACAGTCGATCATCCAGAAGCAATCGACGAGGAACTGTCTCATGAGGGTTACCGCTGAAAATAATGCCGGAGTAGGGCGCTGAGCCGTCTAAACCCGGGGGCGTTAACTCTTTTTTCTGACGCAGATGAGCCTCAAGATGCCCTGATGCAGAGTCCAGAAGTGTCGAGAAGGGGAGCCGGGACAACTTCATAGATCGTTGTCACCTTGCCCCAATGTCACTACCGGTTGAGCCAGCTGATGGTTGGTCGATGACATCAGCTTCAAATTCTTTGTTAATCCAGCGTTAGGATGCGAAGGAGGATAAAGGCCGTCTCTGATCCAGGACTGAACGCGGTGCCAGATAATCGCCAAGCTGAGGTTTTCCGTGCCTTCAGTTGAGTCGGCGCCTTGTGGAGCATTGAGTTCTTCTGCCACCAACATGGCCACGTCCAGCAACGCCAGGCTATCTTCTAATTCAACCTGATGTTCTTTCATCAGGTGGGTCCAGCGGTACCAAAGCTGAGCATCCATTTCTTCACTGAACTCTCTCCATCGTCCACGTCTTGCTGTTACGCCGATCACCAGGCGTTGAAGGGCAACGTCTTGGGGGGACAAACCAAAGAACTGTTGCAGCATTTGCGTCGTAGCGCCCAATCGGAGCGCGCGTTCAATCATGCGGACTTCTTCGTCAGAACGTTGTGCCCCGGTCAGTAGCTTCTTCACCATGTCCCCATCAATCGTGACGTTGCACCAGGAAACGGGAGTGTTAAGCAGTAAGCTCAGCACTGAGGGTTGTTGAAGCTGGGCCAAAATTTCTGGCTCCAATCCCATCTCAATGCAGCGACGTAGTTGACCGTTGCGCATGTGGTGCAGAACCTGAGACAGGATTGCTTCATTGATAGGTGTTTTGGACATATGACTCTCTCCCTGCCATCGACCACATCAGCTAGGTGAATTCGGACCGTTGTTGGCCATAGACTTGATTTCTAAGTCGATCAAACGTCGTGCAAGACGAATGATTCGAAATAGTTTCACTAGGGCGCCATCGCCAAGACGGTTTTCGTTTTCTGGCGTTTGATCCTTGGCATAGGGTTGACCTAAAAGGATCTGGCCGAGGCCTGCAGCAAATTCAAAATCGGCAAGAGAGCCAGCCTGTTCAGCCTGCAATTCGGGCTGTTGCTGGATCATCTTCAGTGCGATAGCAATCGATCCGCTCAATGACTGCAGGAGCGTCAAGGTATGCTGAGCTGTGGCAGTGACTTCAACGTCTTCACTCGGATGGCGATAGCTAAAGCCCACCCCTCCGTTGACGTCTAGGAACTCACCTGGTGCTTTTACTGAACTCGCTACTTCACGCGCCAACTGAGCTATATGCTGACGCAGGGTGACCGGATTATCGATCTCGCGTTCGATGTACCAGAGGTCAGAAATGGGATTCAGTCCACCGGCCTGGACCGGGATAGCCACCAAAGCATTGGCTGCAAAGTCGGGCAGTATTTCCCCATCAAGCGCTGCGACTTCGCGCCTCATCTTTTCGACCCTGGCAGATGTTTTCACCGGGCTCGCAACGTGCCCGTCTAGCCGGTTCTTCTGCTCCTCCGGACTCATTTGTTCCAGGGGCGGAGGCGTGAGCTGCAGCTTGCTTGGCTCTATGCTTTTTTGTTGTGTTGTGCTCGTTTGAATCGCTCCTCCGGTATGGGGGGCTGGCGATTGTTGTGCCGGGTTTTGAGGGGGATTGTTACCGCCCTCAGTCGAGCTAACACCCTGCGGCACACTGCCGAAGGTTATGGTGGGCTGAGGTAGTTCGAGTATCGGTGTGGATCTGCGCAGTTGGTCCTGATTCTGGGTAATCTCCAGCAGGATTTTCTCGTACCCGAGATTCAGCGGCTTTTGCAGTTGAGCGATCAACTCGTCCTGGAAGCGCTGAAACAGAAACTCTTCTGCATCTCCCTCAAACTGAGACAGTACATCTTGGAAGACTGTCTCAAACTCAAGAGGTAGCTCTTTTTCCTGCTGCTGATAATTACGCTCCCAACACTGAAGGGCAGTCTTTCGCAGCGCAAGTATTTTCGTAATCCGGTCCACTCCAAGCCCGGAATAAAGAAGGCTTGGAATCACTGGCAGAAGATGCCGAATTGTTTCATTCATTTTACTGATGTGTGATTGGGATACAGGGTAGCCGTCATTCCCCAATCGACGTACCAGTTCACGTTGAGAAATGGACTCCCCAGCCTCTTCCTCATAGAGCGCTCTTGCTTTATCGACACCGATCGCCCGCTCGATGAAAAGAAGCTGCCCCTGTAGATCGTTTTCGGCCAGGTGCCCGGTGAGAGAAATAATCTCCCCACGGACTGCATCCCATGGACGAAAAAGGCAGTGGAACCTGAAGAATTTCTCGTCACTAGTCTCACGATACAGTTCATTGAGAATCGCGAGACGAGTGTTGCCGCCGTTCCTGATCCGGAACTTCTCCTCACCAGGCTTACGGGTTACGGGCGGTGGCGTATCCAGGCCACGCTGACGGATCGACTCCTTAATGTCCTCGTATTTTGGGTTGCGCGTTGTCCGTGGGTTTTCGTCATACGGCAGCGTATCGTCCAATGTCAGCAACATCGGTGTGTCTACGATGGGGTCGCTCAAGCGTGCGGCAGCTGGCGACTTGGATTCAAAACCAGGAAGCTGCAGCTTTTCTTTCATGGTCTGGGCCATTGACGCTTTCATACTCTTGCCCCACGTTGCTCATTGGCCGGAGCTGCAACCAAAAGTTGGTCAATGATCTTGTGTGCTCGATCCAAAGCGGCCTCAAGCCCAGCGGTAGCCTCCAGCCGGTGAATGATTTCCGAGTTCATTGACCGGGTGTTTTCTCGTGCCTGCTGTGCGATTCGCTCGCGCATTCCGTCCGGAAGGCGGACTACGAATTTTTCTTCGAGCTGACGTTTGGTTTCATTGCTCATAGTGTTCTCCATTACTTATCGGGCAGGGGTATGTTCAGCGACGTTTCAATTGATCACTGAGTTGGGTAGGCAAACCTTTGATGATGAGCGTGCTTGAAGCCTCGTCGTACTCAATCTTGTCGCCCAGCAGGTGCGCCTCGAAGCTGATGGACAAGCCCTCTGCGCGGCCGGTGAAACGGCGGAACTGGTTGAGGGTGCGCTTATCCGCCGGGATTTCCGACGACAGGCCATAGTCGCTGTTGCGTATGTGGTCGTAGAACGCTCTTGGCCGATCCTCAACGATCAAGCCCGACAATTCTTCCAGGCACATGGGCTCGCCGAGTTTGGCCTGGCTACTGGCATAGTCCACCAGGGTCTTGGTTTTCTCGCGTGCGGATTCGTCAGGCAGATCTTCGCTTTCAACGAAGTCGCTGAATGCCTTGAGCAGGGTGCGGGTCTCGCCCGGCCCGTCGACGCCTTCCTGGCAGCCGATGAAGTCGCGGAAGTACTCAGAGAATTTCCTGCCGCTCTTGCCCTTGATAAACGAGATGTACTGCTTGGATTGCTTGTTGTTCTGCCACTCGGACACGTTGATCCGCGCTGCCAGGTGCAGTTGGCCAAGGTCGAGGTGACGCGATGGGGATACGTCCAAATCGTCCGTCACCATGACGCCTTCTCTGTGTTGCAGCATGGCGATCGCCACATAATCGGTCATGCCTTGTTGATAGTGCGCGAATAGAACGTGGCCACCCGTGGACAGATTTGACTCTTCCATCAATCGTTGCAGGTGCTCGACTGCCTCCAGGCTGAACTGCGTGAAGTCCTGGTTACCGTCGAAGTACATCTTTAGCCAGCCACTGAAAGGGTATGCGCCGGACTCTGCATGGAAGAAGCCCCACGCTTTACCTTGTTTTGCGTTGTAGGCTTCGTTGAAGTCGGACAGCATATTTTCTAGGGCTTGCGACTTCGCCAATTCGTGTTGGCTGGCATCCAGGATCGCAGGTGTGCCGTCGGGCTTCTTGTCGATCAAGTGAACGATGCAATGACGAATAGGCATTAGATGGCTTCCTGAGTACGTTGAGGTTGAGTCCGATCAGCGCGACGAAGTCGGGCCTTAGCGTTGAGGCCTGAGCGGTGATCGCTTGAGGTCGACGAGGTGTAAATAGACCCAAGCCCAGCTTTGGTGAATTTGATGTGGCCACCGTGAGTTCGAGAGACGGTCCAGCCGTTAGCCTCAGCAAACTCCACCAAATAGCGAAGGTTCTCGTGCTGTCCACGTAAACGGCTGACGGTCATTGATCAACATCCTTGTCTGCCAGAACGTTGCCGGCCTGAATCGCAATGATTTCAGCCTGATCACCAGGAAACTTGGTACCCAGCTCATGTAGAAATTGACGTGTTGCTTCACGTGCGCCTGGCACGCGGAATACAACGCTGCAGTGTTGAACTGGCTCTGGATGTTGCAGGTGGGACATCACAGCCACTTTCAACGAGCAGCTTTGGAGATGACGGGGAACCCAAACCGACCAGAAGTAGCTTGAGAGCAACGCACCTGCGCAGAGCAGTTCGACGGTAAGCGTTGAGCTTGCTGTTTCGGATACCTCGATGTAGCCGAGTTCCTGAAACTCCAGAAGGTCGCCTCGCATACTCAACGGGACTACTGTGCTGTGGTCACGAGCAAGGCGACCAATCGATTGAGCAAGAGCGTCCAGTTTAACGGGGTTGATCCCCGTTTTATGAGCGTGAACCACGGCCGAGGCTTCGAACCCGGCACCGGCATGAATGCTTGGGAAAAGGGAGACGTTACTGTGCATCTGACACCTCCAGAAGCTCCTCGATGTCATAGCTATTGCAGGTTGGGCAAATCAGCACGTCCATTTCACCGTCAGGTGAGGCCGGTACAACTCCACTCACCTGATGTATCGGATGGTGACCGTCACAATGACGGCACCAATGAGAGATAGCGGGAGTATTTTTCATGGCTGAACCCCTTGCCAGCCACTGCTGGCACTGAGATTTGCAAAGCGGGTTTGGTGTGGAATAAAGGCGGTGCGCACCGTTCCGGTCGGGCCGTTACGAGCCTTGCCGATGATGATTTCTGCAATGCCTTTGTGTTCGGTCTCCGGGTGATATTTCTCGTCGCGGTACACGAACATGATCAGGTCCGCGTCCTGTTCGATGGCGCCGCTATCACGCAAATCGGCGTTGATAGGGCGCTTGTTCGGGCGGCGTTCCAGTTCACGATTGAGCTGAGAAAGAGCGACTACAGGGCAGTTCATCTCCTTGGCCAGCGCTTTAAGTGCTTGGGAGATAGCGCTGATTTCATTCGCCCGGTTTTCTTGACCTGGGCAGCGCATGAGCTGCAGATAATCGATAAGGATCAGGCTCGGGTGGCCGAACCGGCGAGCCGCACGGCGGGATTTGGCCCTGATCGCACCAGGTGTAAGACCTGATGAGTCGTCTATGACCAAACGCTCACCGTAGCTATTGATGCGCGAAACTGCGGCGGTCAGTTTTGGCCAGTCTTCGTCATCGAGCTTGCCCTTCAATAGCTTGCCAAGGTCGAGATGGCCAAGGATGGCCATCAATCGATAGAGCAGCGCTTTAGCGGGCATCTCCATGCTGAAAACCTGGACCGTACGATCAGGCTTTGCCTGCAGCGCTGTATCCACAAAGTTCAAGGCCAGAGATGTTTTACCCATCGACGGACGTGCGCCGAGGATGATCAAGTCGGCTTCCTGGAAACCAGACGTCATCTTGTCCAGATCGTCCAGACCTGAAGGCACGCCGGTCACCACTACATCACCATTGAAGTGCTCATCGATTTGCTCGACGACCGCCGTCAGGCACTTGTTGATGTTGACGAACTCCGACGCGCTTTTACCTTCCCCCAAGGCGAAGAGTTGCTGCTCGATGGACTCCTGAACTTCCGTGGCGTCGGCCTGCGGATCTGTAGCTTCGCGAGAGCACTGGTAGCCCAGGGTCATGAGCTGCCTGAGCTGAGAGCGGTTACGTACGATGAATGCGTAGTGCTCTATGTTGGCCACTGACGGTGTGTTTTTGGCTAATTCGCCGAGGTAAGCGAGGCCACCCGCTTCGTCGGGATTCTCCAATGCGTCATGTACGGTCACGATATCGAATGGAATGGCTTTGTCGGCCAGGCAGGCAATAGTCCCGAACAGCAACCGATGGTCGTGCCGAAAAAAATCCGAGTATTCCAGCTTGTCTGCGACGAGATCCCAGGCGTTATTGTCGAGCAGCAGCCCGCCTAATACGCCTTGTTCTGCCTCGACGGAGTGGGGGGGGGAGAGGTCGAGGTGGTTCATTTCAACGGCTCCTGACCAATCTGCATAAAGCCGCTTCCACTAACCGCGTCCAGAGCCTTCACCATCGCCACTTCGACCTTGGCCGAATTGATCATCACCTGCGCAACTTCGGCCACGGCTTTGGCGCGATCGAGCTCCATTGGCTTGTCTGAATCCAGCAGGCCTTCAATAGTGGCGAACAGGTGGTTACGGAGATCCTCAATCTTGTTTTTCATGTTCAGCCTCACGAATGGTGCGCTTGAGTTTGCCGATGGCGCGAATGGCGGACTTCAGCTCTTCCGGATAGCGATGGATGGTGTTGCGGCGCATACGCTCCGCTCGTGTGAGCAGCTCTAGATTGTCGAGAGCGATATGGGCCTTATTACCGTCCTTGAAGCACACGCATTGGTTGATGGGCACGGGACCGTAGTGCTCTTCCCACAGCAGGATGTGCACACCTTGCCAATCAACTGGTGGGTAGCCGGTGTCAGTGATTTTTCGCTGTTGATACCCATCTGGTGTTGTGCGCAGGCTGCCAATCGGGAGCCAGTTCTCGGGCCGGTTTCCTGCCTTGAACTGTGTTGTTGCCATGCGGCCGACTGAGGGGAGTCCCTTGACGCCTTTGTTCCAAGGGGTCATGCCCTTGGCAAAGCGGTGGTCCGTGCCTGAGCTACCATCAAATCGGCCACAGAGATTGCTGCTTAGGAATTCAGCGCTCTTGGATATGCCAAGGCGTTTGGCCTTGGCATAGACCTGATAGACGCTGAGTCCGATTTCATCGGCCAGGGCCTGGGTCGTTTCGTTGGGATAGCGGGCAATGAGCATGCGCTCCTCAGCCTCACTCCAAATATGATGCTTTTGAACCGGCACCAAACCCAATCGGGAGCGCGCATGCTCCAAGGTAGCCTTAGCCAGAGGGGACAGACATTGACGTGTCATTGCCCACCTCCGGAAATGAGAGCGGTGAGGCCTGTTTTCCCTACACCGTGGTGGAGCCGAACGTTTTGCCCTTGATTCCAACCTGCGGTTAGCGACCCGTTATCGTGGCCTTTGGCTTCACGGGACTGGATCTCGAAGGTTTTCAGCATCGGATGGTGGTGTTCCAAGTAGGCGCTGATAGCTTCGCTTGCTTCACTGTCCATAGAGCCGGCGAATTGAGCCACTTTGTAACTCACGGCGTTTATCCAACCTTCGGCAAACAGAGCGCCGCGACGACGCTTGGTTTTCAGTTGGCATCGCTTTTGTTGGGCTACATGCTCACGGCGTGCTGCCACCAATTGGTGAAGCAGTGCGGAATACGCGTGTGCAGTGAGCTCTGGCGAAATACCTTTGCCCAGGAACTTGAAGGACCAGCCCTGTAAAGGGTTGTAGTAAGCAATGTGTTGGCAATCGAACGCTCGCGCACACGTCTGAGCGAGCAGGTGAAGCCAATCTTGTGGAGCCCGGCGGGTATGTGTGGCAACGCTCGCTTCATCAACCGTATGAGCCGCAACCTCGATGGCTTCGAGGTTGTACTGCTTCATCAGGTTTCGGGCTTGACGAAGCGCTGTTTCTACTTCATTCGGCGATGCACCGTTGGAGTTAGCCAGTGCAAAGCATTTAGCAACTTTTTCAAGAACTCTTTGCTTATCCATCACTCACCCCCTTCCTGCTGGGCACGAGGAGAGAGCGCCTCTGACCAAAGTCGCAGTGTTTCCTCTTCATCCGCTGAGAGATAAACCTGGGCGCGACAGTCCGAAACCTTCTGTTTCAACACATTGAGACGGTCCTGGACGCTGGAACCATCGTCGTAAGCAATCTCCTGCTCGATAGCTTGCACAACGTCATTGCGCAGGGAGAGCACCGTGCTTATCCAGAACGCATTTGGGCTGGTCCAGCCAATAAGCTTTCGTGTTCGGGCAGGCGACAGGTAATCACGGAGCCTGAGATTGAACTCACCAGGGGAATAACCATTCCTGAAAACGTCTGCGCGATTGAGCGTCAGCGCTGTTTTAAGAATATCGAGGAGAGGTTCCAGAGCTGCTGGGTCAGGGACGAAAGGTTCCAGATATGTTTCAGCTACAAGGCGCTTCGCTTCTGCATCTCGTGCTTGTTGACGCCGCTTGGCTACGTTTTCGTCGCGGCCGCGCTTCTCCTTTGCGTGCCGTATGTTCGAGTTTACTGACTCAATAAGTTTCGCGGCGTCCTGCAAAAGCTGACACTGTTCAAAGCTCAAGTGAGCGCCTATACGGCCGGGTAGATGCGTACCACTTGTCAGGGAATGGATGTCACGAGCGGTACCACTAAGTTTGGCTTGCAAGCTGCGTAATTGTTGAGCGCTGTAGTACTTGCCAATCTCAAGGATGACGTCTGCAGAAATGCTGCGAGCATCGGTGATAGAGGGCTTTGCCATCTCAACGATCCTCCCTCACCAATTTGGCCACCTTCTCTTCGGTCATGGCCTCGAAGCGGTCGCGCCATTCTGGAAAGAGCTCAATGGCCAATTGCCGGATAACGACTAGGGCTGCTGGGGATTTGCGGTTGGAAGGCTGGCGATATTCCAAGCGGTGTGCTGGAACGCCTTGGGACGCAGCGCTACGAAACACCACTGCAGTGGGAATAATGCTGTCCAAAACGCTGATTTCTTCATTGTCTTGGAATATTTCGCGGACTGACTGCTCGATCACCTGCGCGTCGGTGGTTTGATCAAGGTTGTTAATTGCGATCCGCACGGGAGGAATTTTCATACCCAGGCGCCCATATGCACGGAGGCCATCCAACATCTGCATGGTTCCACGGCTGAATTCGCGTGCGGCGAGCATGTTGGGTGGAAGAGGGGATATGACCAAGTCAGACGCGAGAACTACCATTTCCAACATGGCCGATCTGGCACCTTGGGTGTCAATCAGTACCAGGTCAAAATGGCCTTCGAATGCCGGCATCAGATTGGACAGTCGCAATCTGCCGTCCGGTGCCTGCAGGAGCAAGCTGTTCAATTGGTTATTTACGTCGTTCGAGATCACCAGGGACAGATTAGGAATCGTCGTGCTGGAGATGATCTTGAAGGAGTCGGTGATATTGAACGCGAGCAGGTCATAGATGCCGCCCTGAGCTTCCTCGACCAATTGGTAATACGAAGAAAGCGAAGGCTGGGCGGGATCCAGATCGATTAGGAGGGTGCGAAGGCCCGCGTCCGCGCAAAATGCGCCAAGGTTGGCCTCAATGGTGGTTTTACCAACGCCACCTTTGGTCGAAACGACCGCAGTGATTTTCATGGTTTGGAGCCTCTAATGTGGGTTCATTAGAGGCTGCGAGGCCACGGGAATAGCCATGTGTAGCGAACACGATCCTGG
>Ga0182007_10001774_pt1 | contig 11295 bp, 9 predicted proteins | sample Sormic07211113_1_FD_123023 | JGI IMG/M metagenome (GOLD analysis project Ga0182007, IMG submission 123023) | Rhizosphere microbial communities from Sorghum bicolor, Mead, Nebraska, USA - 072115-113_1 MetaG | ecosystem: Host-associated > Plants > Roots > Rhizosphere | place: USA: Nebraska... | reverse complement strand
CGGCACCGTGCCGGGGCGAACAATCCGTTGTTCACCCCTGGCGCAACAGCTGCCAGCTCTGTGGTAAGAACGGCAGCAACACCAAGGCTTCCGAGCCTTGGAAACGCGATGAAAGTCGGCGGCATGTGGTGTGCGCACCTACTGACATCGCGGCCCGACAGCATTGTGGTGATGCTGTCGGGAGAAACTGGGCGACCCTTGGGTCGCCTTTTTTCTATGCAGCTTGTATTTCGGCAATGGGCTCGGCTGGAAAAATCTCCGGTAAATCCGGCCTAAGCTGGTGAGGTAGCAGCACTCCAGAAAGTGCTTTCGACAGAGGCCGAACCTGTGCAACCGGAATACCTCGTCGACGCCAATTAAAGAATCTCTGAGGGCTGATTTTGCACTCTCGCGAAAGCTGGGAAGGGCTTTTGCCGGAGGCCTCAGCAACCTGCAGTACCAAATCGAATATCTGAGCAGGTGTACTCATGACGTTACCCATACCAAACAAAATGAACGACAAGACCAAACAATACGTTTGTTATCATCTGAATGCAAGCGCTGTAACATTCTGTTTATGAGCAAACAATCGCAGAACCTCAAAGGCCAACGCTTCCGCAAAGCACTCGAAGACTCCGGATTGACGGGCGCTCAGCTCGCTCGAGTTCTCGATCTCGAAAACGACCAGAACATCACAAACTGGAAAGCTAGGGGTGTCCCTGCGTATATGGTGGGCGAAGTTGCGCTGACACTGATCGTGGAACGCGAATGGCTGGAAGGAAAAGATGTACCGATGCGAACCCAAAGCACTGAGCGAAACCCAATGCGCCCGGCTGCTAATGATTCGCCGCTTTACGTCTTGGAGCCAATGGCCCCCTGGGATTCAGAGACACCAATAGACGACGATGAGGTGGAGCTAAGGTTGTACAAGGAAGTAGAGTTATCCTCGGGCCCTGGGAAGGTTGCACGCACCGAGGTTCAGGAAATCGCAGGGCCGAAGCTTCGATTTTCACGAGCGACGATGAGGACCTGCGGAGTAGATCCTTCAAATGCTGTTTTTGCCACCAATAGTGGTAACAGTAACCACCCGCTGATTCTTTCGGGAGCGACAGTCGGCATCGATACGGGAATGACGCGAATCGTTGACGGTGAAATGTACGCGATCGATCACGACGGGCACTTTCGAATTAAGTTTCTTCAACGTACTGCCAACGGCATTAAGATGAGGAGCTTCAATGCCATGGAATACGCTGACGAAGACTACGACTTCGATCAGATCATGGCTCAACGTGTGGTAATTCTCGGCCGCATATTTTGGTGGTCATCGATACGTCCATTGAAGGGCCCTTCGTTGATCTAACACCAAACAAAATGTGTTGACCAAAAACCAAACAGATTGTTTACTTGCCTCACTCTCCAACCACAGTGAGGCATCACCATGCGCGCCACCGCATCCCTGCATGTCCATCCGGCATGCGCCAGCAATCGCAAACTGATCGAACAGTTACAGCTCTCCACGGGCTGCCTGGTCGTTATCCAGAACAGCAAGCCCAAGCTTGTCACCAAGCCCTGCCAGCCCTCTCCTCTCGATCCGAATGACGGAGGGCATGCAGCATGATCAAGTACAAGATCGACAACCGCACCCTGCAGTTACTCAACGCCCAGGTCAACCTGACAGAGACCTTCAGCCACGTCCTCCGCTCGGCGCCCAAACGGGAGTGCCTAGCGTTCCGCCTGAAGGCTGAGCGCGGCACGGTGGAGAGCACTTTTGTCGTCGAGCTAGGCAGCGAACGCCACACGCTGACCTTGCAAAACGACAAGAAAATGCACCTCAAGCTGGCCGACTTCATCGAAGAGATTGCCAACGGCCCGTTCGACGCAAGCAACTCCAGCGACTTTGTGCATCGCCCTCGTGCAGACCGCCAATACGGGCGATTTGAAGCCCAGGATAAGCAGCGCGTATTCGAGTTGGTGTACACCGGTGGTGTGCTGAGCCTCGACATGGGCTTCGAACTCCCCCTGCACGTGGCGCTGCATCGCACTCAATCGCGGTCGGGTGTCACTGCCATCTTGAGCATCGGCAACAAAAGCCCGCACACAAGATGCTTCACCGTGTATGGCTCCGATGCCGAGATCTACAGCAAGGTCAACGAGTCCATCAACCACCTTGCTGCAGCGGCAACACCTGCCGCGCACGCTGCATGAGGGGGGCGCCATGGAACGCACACTTGCTCAAGCCGCAACCCAGTTCGGTCTGACCCGACCGCAATTGATTGCTCTCCTGCAGGAAAAAGGTCTACTCAACGAACGCCGATTGCCGGCCTACCCCACTCGCGACCGCGAGTACCTGCGAGTCAAAGACGGCCAGTGGTATCACGAGAAGTACGGCATGCGGTACAGCCAGTCGACCAAGGTCAGGCAGGCAGGTATCCGTTGGCTGGCCGATCAGTTGGGCATCGATCTTCCTGCCATACCGGCAGACCGCCGTGACGTGGCCTAGGGAGTACGCCCGCCAGATCATCGCCATGCGCACGCGCGAGGAGCGCAACGCCGCGCTCCTCGAAGTGCCCGAACATCTGCGCGAGCTGACCAGACACCACTGCCTGAACACCTGGAACCACCCGGCAAGAAAACAACGCAAGGAGGCTCAACAAGGCCATGAGTAACGCAGAACAGAACCCGCTTCGCCTGTACCCTGCGCCCGAATCGACCACCGTCGAACTGCTATATCGCATCTTCGGCGACGTCCTGATCCCGCTGGAAAAGGTACGCGAGCAGTACTTTCGCAACCTCAACGAGCAGTCATTTGTGACGGAGATCAACAGCGGCCGCATCCAGCTTCCTATCACCACGCTGGACACCAGCCGCAAAGCACTCAAGTACGCGCACATCCGACACGTCGCATCACTCATCGACATACGCGCCTACAAGGCCGACGAAAGCATGCAACGCCAACAGGACGAACCCAAACAAGCAGAAGCGAATTTAGAAAGGGAAAAACATGGAAATTCATAGCGAAACTCTTGCCGAGGACGAGCTGGCCGCAATCACCGGATATCAACGACCTTCATTGCAACTGGACTGGCTCAATCGAAATGGCTGGAAATATGTACTTACGGGCTCAAGACGTCCCGTTGTCGGCCGTGTATACGCCCGGATGAAACTGTCCGGTGTAAAGCCTTCATCTGAAAATATTGCGGCCGAAGCCTGGTCGCTTGATCTTTCACGTGTGGGGTAAAAATGCGACCAAGAAAGGCAGCAAATCGGGATCTACCACCTCGAATGATCAGGCGGATCAGGTCAATGAAGAGTGGATTAGTGTGGGTCGGGTACTACTACGACGGAAGGGATGACCAGGGGAAGAGGAAGGAAATTCCTCTTGGTAGCGACCTAGATGTCGCCAAGGCGGAATGGGCGAAACTCGATTGCAAGCCAATTCCGCAAAAGAACACCCTGCTTGGAAAAGTTTTTGACCGATACGAGGCCGAGATCATTCCAGGGAAAAAGCCTAGAACCCAGAAGGACAACTTGCTTGCGCTCACACAACTCAGAAAAGCATTCAATGACGCGCCGATCAATGCTGTGACACCGCAGGTGATAGCCCAGTACCGCGACAAGCGGACTGGCAAGGTTCGGGCGAACCGCGAGATCTCACTGCTCTCGCACATCTATAACATCGCCAGGGAATGGGGTATCACCGACAAGGAAAACCCAGCCTCCGGGGTGCGCAAGAACAAAGAGACGCCACGTGACTTTTACGCTGATACTACGATCTGGAATGCCGTTTATGGTGTTGCCGTGCCAGAACTCAAAGACGCCATGGACCTGGCCTATCTTACTGGCCAACGCCCTTCTGATGTTCTGTCCATGCGCGCGACAGATGTGACCGACAGCTTCCTGCAGGTTGCCCAGGGCAAAACTTCGAAAAAGCTCCGCATCCGGCTCGATGCCGGCGAGATCATTAACGGCTTGGGTGAGCTGATAGAAAGGCTCCTCGCACAACGAAAGACGCGCGCAGTGCGAAACCCGTACTTGATTATTACAGAGGACGGTCGCCGGGTGACCGCACCAATGCTTCGCCTACGGTTCGACGATGCGCGCAATGTTGCAATCGCGAAAGCTCTAGAGGACGAAGATGCGCAACTCGCTTCAAGCATACGAAAGTTCCAGTTCAGGGATATCCGTCCGAAGGCAGCCAGTGAGATTGAAGATCTTGGGCATGCCAGCAGACTGCTTGGGCATACCGATAAGCGCATAACAGAAACGGTTTATCGACGCGTCGGTGAGATAGTGAAACCCACACGATGAGCCCAACAAAATCGATTAAATTCGTACACTAGTATTGTTGACCACTGACTTAAGACTGAGAGCCTCCCTTCGCGACGTGCGGCTCTCGGCCATAAGCTGTCCTTCGTAGGTAACCGCTTCCGACCCAGGCTGTGTGAAAACGCATGCACCGTTTTGAAGTCTGCGTTGCTACGTAAAATCTGCCAGCGTTTGGTTATCAGCAGGCCTGAAATTTGCGTAGGAACAAGACTTTCGTTCTGATTCTGACTGTCAATCTTGTCCTAAAACGTTTTTACACAGCCGGCCCCAAAGCGGACATCCATATTTTAGAAAGGCTGAGATATCGTTATCGACCACAGGGCAGAGCAACTCGCTCCGCCTGTGTCCAGCACCTCTCATAAAACACACAGGCCTGGCAGCAGGTACGGCTGTCGATACCTTGGATTAGGCAGCGGTTATCGCGACGGTCTTGTACAACTTGGTGCGCACAGTGGTGACGCTGAGTATCGACGAAGAACGCTGGTGGATCGACGGAACGAATGCTGATCGCGGATTGCATCGCGGCATCAGCACCGCATTCGTTCCAGCTATGGTATCGACAATCTCGAACACGAGGTTCTGGTAGGAGAAAGTGTGCCGCACTGCCCGTGGCAATGAGCCAATCGTCCGCCTCTGCGAGTTGTTTCACTGGCTCCTGCGGCCGACCATCATTAGGAAAACCAGGAAATGCCGAAAGCTCACCTGCGGCCAAGGCGCCACCTAGTTCAATACTGCATGCTTCAATAAGTGCCGCGCCATGCGCTCGGACTTCATCTAGGTGCGGAGCTAGCGTTTCGACTCCATCGGCGTTCCTTTCGTAGCCAAGTTCAACGTGGGTGTCATTGCGGATTACTGTGTAAACAGCATCATCCTTTCGGGCAATGAATAGTGTTGGGTAGATCAGGATGCGCGGGCGCGGGGTGAACAGCCTGCTGCCGCTTCGTTCATAGTGGACATGCACCCCCATAAATACTCCGGAGACATCGCTCAATTCCAAATACTGTCTCAGCTGTGCAGGGCGTAACGGCACCGGAGGGTCTTTGGTAAGAACAGAACGATGGAGAAGTTCGAATATTTCTTCCGCGCGCCCTCTGAGCTGGGAGCGAGTGAAAATCACAATATCGTCCGGCAGAGCAGAGCCTAGGAACGTTTCATCTGGAGCCCGGAACACCACCATCCACTCGCCGCTGATGATGATGGCCCTGGGCAAGGTATGTTGGTATCCGTTTTTAAGGGTATCAACATAGCCGCGGACTTGGCGCAAATAGGCGTCCCACTCACCGATTATCGGCGACGTATCCGCGGATTTTCCGTCTCGAATATGTTGGATCGCTGCCACAACTAATGCGCCCTCGCTAGCATGCTTACCGTCCCCACGAGGCGAGATCGCAGGTTTGTCCCAAGCTTTGGCTTCTACCAACAAAAGTGGTTTCCTGGATACCTCGGCAATCCCGACATAGTCCATAAATCTCGTGGTATTGGCTTGTAAACGGGCTTCCTCAAGGACATTGCCCCGTGCACCGACTTTCCAGTCAAGAAGGGTGAGAAGTTCATTCACGAAAAGAAGACGCGTATCGTGTTCGTGGGGACGGCGATCCGGGTCTGGTTCTGCGTAGGGGTCCCGGTCTGGCTTCTGTAGCTCTCGCTCTACTTCAGTGAGTAGGTCGTTGAGTTTCCCCTTGAACCGGTTTTCTAGCGCAAGCCGATTCACTGGATAAATTCCGGCAAGCGATAGAGTAAGCGTCTTGCTGCCGGCCAACCGGCGTCCATGAAGATTTCCAGGCAGTCGATGAGTGCGGTACGCCTGGCAGAATCCTCGAATATTCCTTTGTGGTCAGCAAGAAAAACACCGACGAGTTTGACCAGCAAGTCCACGCCCAAGGTATCGTTTTGATAGCCTGATCGGGTGCTTGATTGAAGAATGCTGGCTGCTAAATCGAAGGCGGCTCCCGCATCGACATCGACCAAACGCTCGACGAGCTGGAGTAGATAATAAGTAGTGTGCGGCTGTGCATACTCGCCGATCCGCTTCAGAAGGTCAGCGTTTTCTTGTAGAAATACATCCAAGCCTCGCCGGGAGGCTGAAGCTTCGCCCATCAACCGATCGCTGTCCGCGTCAGTCGCAAAAAACATCTGCATGCCTGCGGTGTCAATCAGGCGCGCACACTCCCGAACCTCTTCGCTATCTGTCCCGTCCGGATCTGGAGCCGTCAGATATCTGGCAAGTCGTGTATTCGCGGCATTCACGATCTCTGAAACAAGCGCTCGGGAGCGATGGCGGAGACCAACGTATTTGTCGGGTGTATCGCCTACTCCAGTAATTATGGCGTCGCGCAAGATGGCCAAGATTTTGTTTGCCTGTTCAGCGTGCCTCCAAGGCTCCCTTATCCACTGGTCGATAACCTCTCTGGCCTCAGTCGAATCATAGGTGATCCAGAGGATAGTAAGTTTATCTGCGATAGCCTCTTGCAGGCGTTGTTGTCGATCTGACCCAGGCGTCTCACGTTGTGACAGCACTAGCAACAACTCTTGGGTTCGTTCTTGATCCGAATGTATCAAGCGTGAGATGAGCCCACCGAGGAGGTGTTCGACAACGGATAGGTTAGGTTCATTCGTGAGTCGTTCTTTCAGAAGATGCCAGAAGCGCTCACGATCTACGTCCCAGATTCTGATAAGACGGACTACTGCGCTCAGCCGGACCGCCGGATGGGGGTCGGAAAGCAGTTCTTCCGCCTGTGTTGCCAGTTTTGTGTAGAGGTCTGGTCGTTGAGCGAAGAGATCCCAGTAAGCTTGCGCAGCTTCAACTCGCGCTGCGGGGCTACCCCAAGCAGCAGACTTTTCGAATTGAGCTTCGGTATCCTCGTCCATTTCCGGGCTTTCGGATCCGGCGGCAATCTCCAGGAGCGTTGTAAATGTCGAGTCTTGCTCAGCCGTCGGAGGTAGCGGCGTGGATGCCAGCAGCTTTCGCGATACGATCGCCTCGCAGCCTTGACCAATTATCCCCTCAGCGTAACGCTTTAGACCGGCGTGTACTGCATCGTCAGCCAATCGGGCTTGTATGGAGTTGAGCGCTGCCAGCAATCCTTCCAAGGAGACTTCTGAGGTCTCGGCAGAATTCGCTTCGAGCTCAATTAGCTTTTCCGCACTTTTGATGGCGCCAATGGCCGATGCGTTTTCAGGTGTATTTCTATCTAGGCCTTCGATCCAGAAAAAATCTTCCGGACTCCCCCAGCTGGTCTGAACGGAGAATAACCTTTGGTTTGTCTCGGCCCGGTCTTGAGGAGAGGCGTCCAGAATTCGTCGAGCCTCCTCGGTTACCAAATTTTCCCGGCAGATCGCGCCAAAGATGCGCTCTAGGAAGGCTTGGCGAGCTTCGGCATATTTGTAACTTGAAAAGTCGAACTGGAGCACCCGCTCTTCGAAACTCTGACGCTCTTGCATAGGCTGTCGAACGAAGCCCTTCGCTACGAGATCAATGGCATCTTTTCGAGTGTCGGGGAGGACTAGGAAGGGCTCTGTCACCGCCACGGGCCAGAGCAGGTCTACCAAGCTTTCAGAGCGTTCGACAGCACACAGGAACATCCGAGACCAAAAGATCGCTAAAGAAGCCTCTGTGCTCAGGACTTTGATCGCTGTCAGGGCTTCGGCCTCGGGCGCGGTTTTGAGATACTCCCGCAACTTCGCCACTAGGCGGCTTGCATCACGGTCGTGAGGACTATCGGGATCGTGCGCCCAGATGTAGCTGCGGTCCTCTCGCAAATGGATTGCTCTTCCATCGACCTCAAGCTCTACATTTAGGGCGTTGTCAGAGATTGCGTGTTCACGTGCGACATATCCGTCGACTGCATTGACGACAGCCCTGATCGCTGCTTCAGGATGGAGTTTTAAAAACTTTGGCAAATACTCACCTAGCGACCATCGCGCCATTTCATAATCTTGACGGGCGTTGGAGGTTAGGTTGAGGATTTGACTATGACTAATCCTAGTCTTCTGATCTTCTGTGACCTGATAGTCAAACACCACTGGGTAGACAACGGTGCTAACGAACTCTGGATCGATTTCGCCTACAGCTTCGATCTTGTAGCAGACCGCTGGCACCTCTTCATGCCCGAATCGATCTAGTCGATCGCGAGTGAACAGTTGGGCTAGCAACTCTTTTGAAGCGGCGACATCGCTGCCGTAGGTGGCGATGACGAAATCGATGGCCGTCCTTACCATAAATCCGGGTTCAGGCTGGGTTAGCCCGTATGTCAGTAACGAGCGTGCGGCTCGGCCAACCATTGGTTTGAAAGCATCATCCTTGGCTCGTCCGATGAGGTTGTGAAGCAGAAAGCGAAGAGTATTCGCGACATTCTCCGGCGACGTGGCGAGGCAATCGGCAAGGTGCACCCAAGGTTCCAGGGTTACGTCTTTCTCGTCTTCTAGCTGTACGGCCAATGCGCCGGTGACATGTGATAGCGTCCCCTGCGCCAGTTTGTCCTCCGAGATAGCAAGTTTCCCAAGTTGAAGGCAATCTTCGGCCGAACTAGGAAATTCGGCACCTAATCTGCCGGCTGTGCTACGGATGATCGGATCTCCATGTTCGTCATTGATGAGTGTGCCCAACGACACCCAGAAAGGCCTACGATCTGCCTGTGATTCCCAAATTTCGCGCAGTACAAACCCCAGGGCTGGCGATAACATCAGTCCTAGCGCGTCAGTCTTTTTGAAACGATAAACGCCCCTGCCTATGGCATCCGGATCCAAGAAAAGCTTTGCCGCTGCGTAGTCGAATAAGAGGTGATGGCGGAACTGTACCCATCGCCTGTTATCAACAACAACGATTACCCCTTCTTGGCAAAGAGTATCGATCATCGCTGGGTTCTCGGCTGCCACATCAATCATTGGTGCGCGAAGCGCTCGCGCCTCAACCATCAGTTGAACCATGCGCTTAAGGCTAATTTTTGCTGGCGAACCATGGCCTTCCACACGGTGGTCCCAGTAGAGATCCAACAAGTCAGCTTGGGACGCGATCACATCTAAGTTTTTGACGGCGTTAGCCGAGATCAATTCGCTTAGCAATCGAGTGTTGAACGGCACCATGGCCAATTCACGCAAACGCGGCGGAGATTTCGCGAGGCACATTGCCAATGCTGGCGACTGTTGAAGGAGTTGCTGGAACTCCGTCTCTGACCACGGCGGCACTTGAATGTGGGAGACATTGGGGAAGGATGAGTCCGCAAGCGACGCCTGCGGTGGTGTTCCTCTGAACAGAGTGCGCAGCTGCTGGCCCATGCGCAGGTCGAAATTTCGAATCGACGCCACGACGTTCCAGCGGCCCTTTCGCTCAAGCACCCGCTCGATAAGCGCTCGAAAAACGTTCTCACCGCGACCGCCCCGGGTCGCATCCAACGCATCGACAATGAGATAAGCCTGCCTTGACCCATCCCAAGCGTCAATAACATCAAGAAGTGGATGCGCTAGTCCAAGTTCACGAGACAGGCCTTCAAGGCTTTCAATTGAGTAGCGGTCTACTGCGAGCTGGAGAACATCCAGCCCGTCATCGCACAATTTCTTCGCAAGCGCATTCAGAACTCCGCTTTTGCCAGCTCCCGGCTCACCGATGATGAGCAGCGGTCCGTTGAGTACCGCGGCCTCAACCTCAGCTTGGCATTCACGGCGCACAGACAACGAATCGCCATTGCCCATATCGATTTTTTCATAGCTGGCGAGGGCACTGGCGATCCCTTTGGAATGACGTTTAAGAGCCTCGATATCACTGCGATACTCAGGGGGGGCACTGAGCGCAAAACCTTGGCCAGCCAGAAGTTGTCGCCAAGTGAGCAAATCCCCCCCCCCGCGCTGCTTCATCAACTGGCCGCTAAGATCGGTCAGAGTAGTGAAGGCGGCTGCGGCATCTATCCCTTGGCCAAAGGCCTTGTAAAGGGATCCGCTCGCCAATGCGTACCCTGTATCGCCGTCAAAGGTGAATACAACGATCAACTCTGCCAACTTCAGTAGCAGATCATCATCATATGGACTTTTGGTGATACTCGCCCAAGTCTGCTCGACCAAGCTTGAGAACACCTTATACGCGCGGTGCTGCGCTTGGTTAAGTGCGCCTCCTCCAGGCTGTGAAACGAGGCGGAGCGCGGCCGGTAAATCATTTTTGATCTGATTTGAGGCTTGAGGACTCACAGCCAGCACTAATCGGTCGCGGGTAGGATCGAGAGGCCGGTTCCATTCCATCGAGGCATTGCCTTGCTGAGCAACGAGCCAATAGCGAACGAATTGTGAGATCGTCTTACCGAATGGAGAGCCCAGATCTTCACTGAGACTCGCAGTTGTCTTTGCCTGAACGGCAAGGTAGCCGCCGTTGCTAGTTTTGATCAAAAGATCATCGACTGGAGCCTCGGTTTCGAAGCGAATCCATTCAGCAGTCGCAGCTCCAAGGCGAAAGCTGCCATCAAGCCTGTCGCCCGCCAGAATCCAAGCGGAGAAGAGTGCTCCGAGTTGTTGTTCGAAACGTATGCCAGCGCTGGTCGCAGCGCCACCACCACCTATCCGGTCACTGGGGGGAGGAGTTTGCGGTGTATGGGTCAAGGGACGTTTCCGTTCTACGCCTAAGAATTGCGTAGTGATAGCTGGGTTCACGCCCTTTAGCAACCTGTCCGGTCGCAGACTGCCAATCCGTGACTGGAGACTTGGGCCTTCGTTAAGTCTCCATTGTTACTCCCTTCTACCTGCGATAAGCATGACCATGCACTGTCCAGTGCATACTTTAGTGACCCCTTTTGGCTGTTAGCTGCCGCGCCTGACCGGTTGAATCGACAGCCAGAAGCAGACATTCGAGAATCGTGCGCTCGCAGCCATGTTATGGTCAGAAATCGAAAAGTAACGCATGGAAATCAAACATGGATTTGGTTCGGCTCGTACCTGCGGCATACCACACAACGGACAGCTACTGGCACCTTCTCAACGCAGAGGATGGCTCAATTTATATTCTCGTCG
>Ga0182007_10001772_pt1 | contig 11312 bp, 12 predicted proteins | sample Sormic07211113_1_FD_123023 | JGI IMG/M metagenome (GOLD analysis project Ga0182007, IMG submission 123023) | Rhizosphere microbial communities from Sorghum bicolor, Mead, Nebraska, USA - 072115-113_1 MetaG | ecosystem: Host-associated > Plants > Roots > Rhizosphere | place: USA: Nebraska... | reverse complement strand
GTCACCACCTTCGAGGTTCGCGTTTCCATCAACAATCCTGGCGGCGAACTGAAGGCGGAAATGACAGCGAACGCGGAAATCATCCTGGAAGAGCACAAGAACGTGCTGCAGATTCCAGAAGGTTCGATCGTTTACGACAATCAGAAAAAGGCGTCTGTCGAAGTTCCCGACCCTAAGGGCAAAGAGGGTAAGCGCAAAGTCGCGGTGAACATCGGGATCTCCAACGGAGCAAAGACCGAACTGTTGAGCGGCTTAAAAGAGGGCGACCAGGTCGTTCTGCAGTAGGCGGGCATCAGGTCTCAGATCAGGTATCAGGTTCAGTGACTTTCGTAAGCACTGGATAGGGATTGCGGGCTAAATTCGCAATCCCGACCTGACCTGACCGAGACCTTCTTTCTTAGAGCGCGTATGAACTTCAGTGAAATCCTTCGCCAGACCGTAGCCACCTTCCGGGCCCACAAAATGCGCATTTTCCTGACCATGTTTGGGATCGTGTGGGGAATCGCATCTGTGATCATCCTGGTCGGCCTCGGAAAAGGCTTCAGCGTGGACCAGAAGGAACACATGAAGACTCTGGGAAAGGATCTGGTGATCGTGTGGGGCGGTCGCACCAGTTCCCAGGTGGGAGGTTTGGCGGCTGGCCGCGAAATTACGCTTACCGTCGACGACGCTCGCCTGATTCGGAAGGAATGCTATTTCGTCAAGAATGTCAGTCCGGAATTGCGGCGCACCATCCCCGAAGTCAGCCAGTTCAACTCCGCCAGTCGCGGGGTTGTGGGCATCTGGCCAGCCTATCAAGACTTTCGATCGTTGCTGCTGAGCGAAGGCCGTCTGATTACAGAGGAAGACGAACGCGACGGCCGCAGGGTCATCATCTTAGGACACGCCGCGCGGCGTCAGCTGTACCCGGGGCAACCTGCGGTTGGATCAACGCTCCTGGTCAAAGGTGTTCCCTATGTCATCGTTGGCGTTCTCAAGGAGAAGAAACAGAATTCGAACTACAGTGGCCCCGACAACGATTTCCTTTTTGCACCCTATTCTTCGGTCAGCCGCGATTTTCCGCCTCCGGTCGACAAGCCCGGCATTCTCAAAGGATTTCTCGATAACATCGTTTTCGAAGTAGCCGACCCGGAGCTGCACGAGCAGGCGGTCACTCAAGTCCGGCGCGCTCTCGGGCGCTTGCACCACTTTGAAGGAAAAGACAAAGACGCCCTGTTCATCTGGGACACGATGGACGGCGCCAAGCAGTTGAAGAAGATCTTCGATATCGTGACACTCTTCTTCGGATGTGTCGCCGTCGTAACTCTGTGCTTGGGTGGCATCGGCGTAATGAACATCATGCTGGTGTCCGTCACGGAACGCACCCGCGAAATTGGTGTGCGCAAGGCCATAGGCGCCACTCGAGGAGACATCTTGCATCAATTCTTTGCGGAATCCGTGCTCCTGACTACCGTCAGCGGGCTCCTCGGGTTGACCTTCGGCACCGGCATCTGTTTGGCCCTCAAAGCAGTGCCACTGCCCGACTTCGTGCCGCACCCGATCATCTCGCCGATTTCGATTGTCGCGTCGGTATTTACGCTTTCGATAATTACTCTTACCGCCGGAATGTATCCGGCCCAACGTGCAGCGGAGATGACTCCTGTCGATTCGCTGCGTTATGAGTAGAAGCTCGTTCAGGAGGATGCAGATGTTCACGTCGTTCAGAAAAGGCTTTGTGGCAGCACTTACCGTGACCTTGCTCGCTGCTACTGCTTCAGCTTCTGTGCAGGGACAGTTTCAGCGCACCTACCAGGTCACCGGTCCAGTTGAACTGGAAGTACTCACGCATTCCGGGGATATCATCGTGCGCGGCGGTCCGGCGGGAACCGTCTCCGTTTCAGGCAAGATTCACGCGGGTAACAACTGGTTGGATATGAGATTACCCAGCCATCAAAGTGCTGACGTCCAAGAACTGGAGAAGAATCCTCCCATTCGCCAGAACGGAAACAGCATCCACATCGACTACGTAAACATGCGGAATATCTCAATCGACTACGAGATCACCGTTCCAGAAAACACCAAAGTTCACAACCGAACCGGTTCTGGCGATCAAACGCTCGAAAACCTGCACGGCGACTTCGATCTGGAAAGCGGCTCGGGCGATATGCGCTTACACGACCTCAACGGAGAAATTCGCCTGCACACCGGATCGGGAGATGTTGAAGCGCGCAATGTTTCCGGCCCCGTGACTGCCCGCGCGGGCAGCGGCGATATCAGTATCGAGCAGAACGCGAAGGCGGATGTTGATGTGCAGACTGGCTCCGGCAACATTAACTTGCGCGGCCTGCAAGGCGGTCTGCACGCGGAAGCTGGCAGCGGAGACTTGACGGTCGAAGGCCGCCAAAGCGCCGGCTGGCAGATCCGCACCGGCTCGGGCAATGTTCAACTGCGCTTACCGTCAGATGCCGCCTTCAATCTCGACGCAAATACCAGCTCGGGATCCGTCATCGTAGATCAACCAGTGACTATGACCGTCCAGGGAAAAGTTCAGGAACCGCGCAAAGCGATCAACGGCTCCGTTCGCGGCGGCGGTCCGCTGCTCGCCGTTCATACCGGCTCAGGTGATGTGCACATTGAATGAGCGCGGCAACGCGCAGGAGGTTCCGCCTATGAGGCGCCACAAATTCAATCCGGCGATCTCGATTCTGGTTCTCTTATTCTGCCTTCCATCAGTTCCCGCGTTTGCGGCCGCAGAAGGCAATTTCCAGCGAACACTGAGCGTCAACGGCCATGTTGATCTCGACGTAAGTTCCGGTTCCGGCAGCATCACGGTGCACACTGGATCAGGCGATAAAATCGAAATTTCCGGACACATACGAGTCTCGGATTGGTTCGACAGCGCCGCGCAACAAAAGGTGAAGCAGCTCGAGAACAATCCTCCGGTGCAGCAGAGCGGAAACTCCATCCGCATTGGTCACATCAGCGATTTCTCTCTGCGCCGTAACGTCTCGATCAGCTACGAGATCACGGTTCCGCCCGATACAGAACTGAAGTCGCATGCCGGCTCCGGCAATCAGACGATTGACGGCATACGCGGACCTCTCGATCTCGATGCCGGATCAGGCAGCCTGAAGGCCACGAATATCGGCAGCACGGTGCATGCGGAGACCGGGTCCGGCGACATTTTTCTTGAACATGTCAAAGGAAACGTACGGGCACATGCGGGTAGCGGCTCCATCCGCGCCGACGACATTGGCGGCGGCTTCGAAGGCAACACCGGCAGCGGACACATCAATCTGACCCAGTCGGCGCCCGGCGCGGTACGCGCAGAGACGGGCTCCGGCGGAATGGAACTCCACGGCGTGCGCGGCTCACTTGAGGCTCGCGCCGGTAGCGGTGGCATTTCCGCGGAGGGGCAACCCACCGGGGGTTGGATGGTGCACTCCGGGTCAGGCGGAATCAAACTCCACTTCCCTACCGACGCGGCCTTTGATCTGAATGCGCGGACGAGCTCCGGTTCAATTTCTCTCGACCATCCTGTGACCGTACAAGGACAAATTGGACGCAAAGAGATTCGCGGCAAGGTGCGGGGCGGCGGCGTCCCGGTAGAAGTGGAAACTGGATCGGGGAACATTCAGATCCTCTAAAACTTGTGACCTGAAACTCGAAACCGATGTTCTTGAAAGAACTCATCTCGCAAGGCTGGCAAGCGCTGCTGCGAAACCGGCTGCGCTCTACCCTGACTATGCTGGGTATCGTTTGGGGGCTCGCCTCAGTGGTGCTCCTGCTCGCTTACGGGCAAGGCCTCGGAGGCAGTGTCCTGCATGCTTTCCTGAACATGGGCAACAATGTGATCGTGCTCTGGCCTGGTCAAACCAGCCTGCAAGCCGGCGGGCAACGGGCCGGGAAGAAAGTGGAATATGAGTACGCCGATGTCGAGGCAATCCGCGATGAAGTTCCCATCATTCGCGCGGTGAGCGCCGAATCTTCGACGAGCTTCGGATACAAGATCGGTACCCGGGTGGTCTCCATCCAGACACGCGGAGTCGAACTCCCCTATGGACAGATGCGCAAACTCACTCTAAGCGACGGCCGTTACTTCACGGAAAACGATTTCGTGCAGCACAACCGGGTTGTCATTCTCGGCTACGAAGCCGCTCGGCGAGTCTTTCAGGGTGCTCCGGGGGTAGGACAGAGCGTAAACATCGGTGGGCTGGATTTCACCGTGATAAGCGTAATGCGCAACAAGATCCAGGACTCGATGTACATGGGACCTGATAATGAAGACGGATTCATTCCCTTTGCGCTCTTTCGCGATTTAAAGAACCTCAAGGATCCCGACGTTATCGTCATTCAGCCGACCGCTCCCGAGCTCAACAAGAAAGCTCTCGCTGCCGCTCGCGAGGTCGTGGCCCGCCGCCATCATTTTGACCCAAAGGACGACAAAGCCGTTCCCGCATGGGACACTATCGAAGACCGCTCCATGATCAACGCGTTTTCCCTGGGTCTGCAAGCCGTTCTCGGGCTTATTGGAATGGTTACGCTGGGCGTCGGCGGAGTTGGCGTCATGAACATCATGCTGGTGTCGGTTACCGAGCGCACCCGCGAAATCGGTTTGAGAAAGGCTCTGGGAGCCCGTCCGCGGCACATCCTGGTGCAATTCTTATTGGAAGCCCTGGTCTTGACCTTTGCAGGCGGTGTGATTGGCATGGCCCTCGCCATCGTTCTCGCGTGGCTCATTCCTCCCATGCCTCTATACAGCGAGTTATATAAGACCGCCAATCATGAAGGCGACATTTTGCTGCAGACGTCCGGGAGTGTCATGGCTGTTTCCTTTATCATCTTGTCACTCGTCGGGATTACGTCTGGCTTCTTCCCGGCCTTGAAAGCTTCGCGCATGAATCCCATTGAAGCATTGCGGTACGAATGAGAATTTTCCAAGCGCTACAAAGTCTCACGAGAACTTATTTACCTGCTGCCTTTATTACCTGCGTGCCTTGACTGCTTATCACCTTGGCGTTTAACTTCACTTCTTCGGGAAAATTCATCGCGGTTGCAGAGAGGATTTCGTGGCTCGTCGGCCTATCGTCACCCTGACCACCGATTTTGGCACTCAGGACCACTTCATCGGAACCATGAAAGGCGTCATTCTGGAAAACGTTCCGGAGGTGCAGTTCGTTGACATTTCGCATTCGGTTCAGGCTTTTGACGTCTTCGATGGTGCGCTGACGATTGCGCAGGCTTACTCGTATTTCCCGAGCGGCACGGTTCACTTGGTGGTGGTTGATCCGGGCGTAGGAAGTGAGCGCAGGCCGATCGCTGTATCTACCGAAAAGTACACGTTCGTAGGACCTGATAACGGCGTCTTCTCGATGATTTACGACCGAGAAGCCAGGCTGAGCGTTCGACACATCACAGCCGAACACTACTTCCTTCAGCCGGTGAGCAACACCTTCCACGGTCGCGACATTTTTGCTCCTATAGCGTCGTATCTCGCTAAAGGTGTAGACCTCGACCGCATGGGTGAAGAGGTAACCGATTTCGTACGCTTTGCCGCACCGCGTCCGAAGGCAGTGGATGAGCATACGCTGCGGGGAGTCGTGCTCAAGGTTGACCGCTTCGGCAATCTCATCACGAACATCACTCCACAGGATGCCCCGATGCTGTTTCAGGCCGAACCGTCTCCCTTCAAGATCATTGTGGGTAGCAAGGAGATCGGCCAGGTTCACAGCGCTTATGCACAGGGCGTGCCCGGCCAGGTCTTCGGGCTGCTCGGCAGTATGGGATACCTCGAAATTGCTACGAATCGCGGCGCCGCCTCGAAGATCACCGAAGCCGGCAAGGGCAGCGAAGTGAAGATCTTATTCTAACTGCGGGCCGCAGCAATTCGAGTCATTTCCACTTCTTTCGCATCCATATTCCTCATGATCCCTTGCCAGCGGCATCTCTTCCAAATACCCGAGGGCATCACGTATCTCAACTGTGCCTACATGTCTCCGCTGATGGCCGCTGCCGTTCAGGCCGGAAACGCAGGCTTGGCTCGCAAGGCACAACCCTGGAACATTTCCGCTCAGGACTTCTTCACGGGATCGGAACAGTTGCGGAGTATCGCCGCACGCTTCTTTAACTCCTCCGCGGATGAGATTGCGATTGTCCCCTCGGCCAGCTACGGACTGCAAACGGCGGCTAAGAATGTACCGATCGCGCGCGGGCAGAAGATTCTGGTACTTGAGGAGCAGTTTCCGTCCAACATGTATCCCTGGCGCAGGTTGTCGCGAGATACCGGCGCTGAGCTTGTAACCGTTCCCTGGCCTAGCGACGGTGATTGGACCGCAGGCGTATTAGAGAGATTGAGCAGCGACGTTGCGATTGCTGCGCTGCCGAATGTCCAGTGGACCAGCGGCGGCGTCCTGAATTTAGAGATGATTGGCGCGGCCTGCCGCAAAATTGGAGCTGCCCTGGTCGTGGATCTTACGCAATCCCTCGGGGTGTATCCCTTCGACGTACAGCGCGTGCAGCCCGATTTTGCCGTCGCTGCAGCTTACAAGTGGCTGCTCGGGCCCTACAGCAGCGGAGTCATGTACGTTTCTCCGCGCTGGCATGGTGGCAAGCCGCTCGAGGAAAACTGGATCCAGCGCGACAACGCGCGCAACTTCTCCAACCTGTATTACACCGATAACTATCAATCAGGCGCTCGCCGCTTTGACATGGGTGAGCACGCAAATTTTGGATTATTGCCCGCCACCATCCGCGCCATGGAGCAATTGGATGAATGGGGCGTCCCAGCAATTTCGGAAACCATTGCGGCAATGACGAAGAGTATTGTCGAAAGCCTGCAGGGCACAGGACTGATCGCCTGGCCAGAAGCGATGCGAGCTCCTCATTATCTTTGTCTGCGACTAGAAGGAGAAATTCCAGACGGATTGGTGGAATCCCTAGCGTCGGAGCAGATCTACATCAGCTTGCGCGGCACTTCGCTTCGCATCACGCCGCACGTCTACAACTCGAGCGGGGATATAGAGCGCCTGGTAAACATTCTGCTAAGGTCATTCGCAGTTCAGACCCGGTGAACTGGCAAAAAATCAGAAATGAAATCCTTTACGACGCTTTAGGACGAGGCCGAACATAACGTTCCATTTCGGCCGTCCACTTTAGAAAGCGCCACAAATTACTTCTCTCCCTCCAGACGAATGCCCAAAACTCCAGGAAGTGGATCTGCTGCATCTTGACGCCGCAATAGGTTTCCATTCGCCACAGCAGATATGGGCTGCGCCACGGCGCCAGCCTATGCCCTCGGGTTGCATTCCAAAGAAAGCGAACTATATAACGCATGCGCTTTTCTGAAGTATACCGGGAGTCTCACGCGTCATGCTGATTTGCGCCGTGTTCAACAGGCAAAACATTCCAGTGTCATCGTGTCACGCTGTTCATTGTTGAGGCTTGCAAAATACGTAGTAATACCAATCTGTTACATGCTGGCCGCCAGCACTCGGATAATCGCCCGCCACGGTTTCCAGAACGCAAAATCCGGACCGTGTCACTTCCGCGACTGCTTGCTTCGGCACCCAGCAATGCGTGTACAAGCCGCCATGCGCGGGATCCAGGACGTGGCCCTGCCCGCACCAGAATGCCCGGTAGCGAGACTGCCGCAATAGGCGACGGAGGGTGTGCAACGCAGCACGCATGGTCGCTGCTACCGCAGCGATGCAATTGAGCATGAAATAGAGCAGTCTTCCAATGAGACCTTCCGCGGGTGCGATCACGGTTGCGATCCGCCGTACGCGTTGATGGTTCCATGCGGGACGAACTACAACAGCTCTGGGGTTGTGCGAAGAGAAAATTAACACGCCTCCCGGCTTCAGGACGCGATAACACTCTCGCCAACAGCTCTGACGCTTATCTCGGCCAATAACGTAGTCGAGAACATTGAATGCAGCGACAACAGCATCGAAGGAATGCGAGCCAATCTCGCCTAAGTCCGAAGCATCGCCAACCTTGAATTCAAGGTTCGGAAACTTGGCGCGGCAGATGCGCACCATCTCGGGTGCATAGTCCAAACCCAAATAGGCGGAACTTCGATTGGAAAGATAGGGCGTGGTTCGCCCACCACCCACGCCCAAGTCCAGCACGACTGCTCCATCTCGGACATATTTCTGAAACAGCAGATGCTCGCAAGGCGTGATCTGGCTCAGACCGGCGTAATGTGCGGCGATTTCGGTCGAGTTGTAAATCTGGAGATTGTTATTCGCCAGGGTGGTCCGCGGCCGCATTAGCTGACGATAGCACTCAGGTCAACAGCCTTCCGCAGCAACTTCGAAGTAACCAAGGTTCATTGCTTGTGCGACAAATGGCCATAGACAGGTTGGGCGCACGTGACCGGCAATAGCACCGAAGGGCCATATCGAGGTTCCGCAAACAGCCAATATTATCCGTTCATGTACTCGCAAAATGTTCGGGACGGTCTGCTCGTGACCCTCGCCCTTCGTTACGAAGAAGATCCCAGCCAATTCGTCGTGCTGTCCAAGCACACGCTCGATTCCTCATCAGCACGGGTAGCAGTTGCCGAGCTGCGAAACGCAGGATTTGTGGAAGAACAGGTGCGGGGTGTTATTCGACTGACCTCGCGCGGATACAAGATGTACAAAGCCATGCCAGTTCCCTGGGCCTTCGCGGGCTGAGCGACAACGCCGATAGCCATCGTGCGATAAATCGCGCCTACACGCGACATTCGTACAGGTTCCTTAGTAATCTCGCCTTCCGTCTCACTCCGTAGCATATTTCGGTCATGGCTCTCTCCCCCGAGACTCTTAAGCTGCGTCCTGCCCGTGTTCGCCTCCCAGGCATGCCGCCCACTCATATCCGGCTACAGGATGGACAACGCTCAACCGCCAGATTGCAAACGATTTCGCCGACGGGAGGCTTGCTGCGGGTGTTAAAGCCTCTTCTGCCCGGCGCCATCGCCGAGGTGCTATTTCTGACAGAAACGGGACCTGTTCTTGGACTGGCGGAACTCCTCAACCCCTGCTCGCACGCCCCGATCGGCCTGCAGCCGTTTCGGTTTGTTGCTATGGACGAAAGGGATCGGGAGACGTTGCAGGCAGCTATCGCATCATCTTTAGCGGCAGTGATTCCCCAATAATTCAGTCTCTCTCACGCATCGTTGTAAACGGCATACCTGCGCTCCAAATCTGTGCTTTTCGTCTTTTAAGCTAAAATTCAGTTTGATGCGTCTTGTCGTCAAAGTTGGAACCAGCCTTATCGCGCCGGGTGGTCGAATCGACACTGTTCGCATGCGTGCCTTGGTGGACCAGATCGATTTACGGCACCATGAATATCTGATTGTCAGTTCGGGCGCCATCGCTTCCGGAATGGCTAATTTGAGTCTAGAAGCGCGGCCCAGCAGTGTGCCCTTGATGCAAGCGTGCGCAGCCGTCGGCCAGAGTGCACTGATGCACACGTACGAGCAACTCTTCTTCGGAAAGAAGGTGGTTGCTCAGTTGCTGCTGTCGGGCGACGATTTCACATCACCGGTCCGGTACCGCAACCTGCAGAACACTTTGCGTCAACTGCTGGAGTTAGGGGTTATTCCGATCGTCAACGAAAATGACAGCGTATCGGTTCGTGAACTGGTGGGCGCCTTTGGCGATAATGATGAACTCAGCGCACTTCTGGCGCGAGCGGTCAAGGCAGACTGGTTACTCCTTCTGACCGATGTTGACGGCTTCTACATGAGGAATGGAAGAAAAGAGGCGCGCTTGCTGCGCACGGTTAGGAAACTTACTCCCGACATGGAAGCTCTCTGTAACGGCCATGGTAAGCTGGGCACCGGAGGCATGCGCTCGAAGTTACGTGCCGCAAAGCTTGCAAGCGAAGCCGGCGTGCACGTAGCCATTGTCAACGGGCATCACCCCCATGCGCTTCCCTGGGGAATTGCGCGGAAAATCGGAACCTACTTCCCTCCCCAGAGCTCGTGATCCATGGCATCCAGTACTACATCGGCGATCTCCACTCATGACCAGCTAGTTCGCGCGCGGCATGCGTGCAGTCAACTGGCCCAATTCTCCAGCGAACAGAAGAATTCAATTTTGCTGGCGATGGCAGATGAGCTGGAAAGGAATGTTAATGACATTCTGGCGGCGAATCGCGCCGATCTGGAAGCGTGCGGCTTGTCGGGACCGATGCTGGATCGATTGTCTCTGAACCCAGAGCGCGTTTCCGCAATGGCTGAAGGTATTCGGGAAGTCGTTCAATTACCAGATCCTGTTTACGAAAGACTTGCGGAGTGGGTCCGCCCAAATGGATTAGTTATTCGAAAAGTTCGTGTGCCGCTTGGCGTGGTCGGCATCATCTACGAATCTCGGCCAAACGTCACAGCTGACACCGCGGCTCTAGCGATCAAAACCGGCAACGCCATCGTGCTGCGCGGGGGGAAAGAAGCAGTTCGAAGCAATCAATGCTTAGTCGAAATTCTCAACAGAGCGCGTGGCCTTCCGGAGGGTTCCATTGAACTGCTCGATTCGACTACTCGCGCCAGTACTGAAGAACTGATAAAAGCACGCGGTCTTGTGGACGTGCTGATTCCCCGCGGCGGCCCAGACTTGATCACCTATGTGGCCGAAAACGCAGTTGTACCGGTAATCGAGACAGGCGCCGGTAACTGCCACATTTTCGTTGATGCCTCGGCCGATCTGGATATGGCCGATGGAATCGTCATCAATGCCAAGACACAGAGGCCCTCAGTCTGCAATGCAGCCGAAAAATTGCTGGTGCACGAGCAGATTGCAGCCGAGTATGTGCCCAGGATCGTCGGCAAGCTGCAAGCCTCCCATGTCGAAGTACGAGGTGATCAACGAACCTGCCGATTGGTTGCAGACGTTCGTCCCGCCACTTCGCAGGATTGGACGGAGGAATACCTTCGGCTCTGCATAGCGGTTCGGATTGTTTCCGGCTTGGACGAGGCTATTGAACATATCAATCGTCATTCCACTCATCATTCCGAATCCATCATTACCAGAGATGAGCGTAACGCGCGTCAGTTTCTGCGCCGGGTGGACTCGGCGGCCGTGTACTGGAATGCCTCCACTCGATTCACAGATGGGGGAGAGTTTGGCTTCGGAGCTGAGATGGGCATAAGCACCCAAAAACTACATTGCCGCGGCCCGTTCGCATTGGCGGAGCTCACCTCGACGAAATACGAGATTGCTGGGAATGGACAGGTAAGAGAGTAAGTTTCGGTTTGGATAAGCTGTCAACGTGAGTGGCTTTTCTCCGCCTGTAGAGGCTATGTGGGTGAGAATTTAGTCTCGCATCGGCAAAATCTAAACAGGGCGCTG
>Ga0182007_10001770_pt1 | contig 11317 bp, 11 predicted proteins | sample Sormic07211113_1_FD_123023 | JGI IMG/M metagenome (GOLD analysis project Ga0182007, IMG submission 123023) | Rhizosphere microbial communities from Sorghum bicolor, Mead, Nebraska, USA - 072115-113_1 MetaG | ecosystem: Host-associated > Plants > Roots > Rhizosphere | place: USA: Nebraska... | reverse complement strand
TCTGGAATCGACCCATGAAAATCGCTCAGGAAATCCGCGCCGGCAACGTCATCATGCAGGGCAAGGACCCGATGGTCGTGCTGAAGACCGAATACAGCCGCGGTGGCCGCAACGCCGCCACCGTGCGCATGAAGATGAAGAACCTGCTCAACGGTTCCGGTGCCGAAGTCGTCTTCAAGGCCGACGACAAGATGGACCAGATCATCCTCGACAAGAAGGAATGCACGTACACGTACTTCGCCGACCCGATGTACGTGTTCATGGACTCCGAGTACAACCAGTTCGAGGTGGAAGCCGAGAACATGGGCGACGCCATCAACTACCTCGAGGACAACATGCCCGTCGAAGTGGTGTTCTACGACGGCAAGGCCATCTCGGTCGAAATGCCCACCAGCGTCGTGCGCGAGATCACCACCGAGCCGGCCGTCAAGGGCGACACCTCGGGCAAGGTCATGAAGCCCGCCAAGATCGCCACCGGCTTCGAGATCGCCGTGCCGCTGTTCGTCGAGTCGGGCGACAAGATCGAAATCGACACGCGTACGCACGAATACCGCAGCCGCGCTTAAGCGCGCTGCAAGCCTGACTCCGGCGCCGGGGCAACACCGGCACCGGAAAAAAATGGCAAAAAAAGCGCCCGTCCTGGGCGCTTTTTCTTTTTGGCGCCGCCGTGTATCGTTGAGGAAAACTTTACCGGGAACCTTCCCAAAATTGCCCGTCCGCCGTCCAGCTCCCTGCCCCAAGCCGCTGATTCGTTTGGATAAACGCGTCTGGCACAGTCACTGCTTACCATCGAAGAACGCCAGCATGGCTTTATTTTTTTCTCAACTCGGGAGGTGCGAGATGAATAACGACATCGCTGAAGGCAAGTGGAAGCAGTTGATCGGCAAGGCCAAGACGGCATGGGGCGAATTGACGGACGACGAACTGACCCGGGCCGAAGGCCGCGCCGACAAACTCACCGGCCTGATCCAGGAGCGTTACGGTAAAACGCGGGACGAGGCCGAACTCGAAGTACGCCGCTTCTTCGATAGCAACCGGGATTTCTGACCGACCCTGTGAAGAAAGTGCCCGTGTCTGGCCACGTCATAAAGGTCAGGCCGGGCACCGCATCCGCTGAGAAGCAAAAAGGACCAGAACTACATGAGTCGAATCGCCGCCGCCTCGCCTGCATGGAGAGGGACACGCCGTGCGCCGCGTTCATGCCGGCCGAGTCGCCGCGCCCGCGCCGCATTGGCAAACGCTGCCCGGGTGGCCTCGCATTCGACCGGCAGTAACGGCCAGCCATCGCGCCCGCGGGTCGCGCCAGAGACTGTCTGGTGCGGTCCACACGGTATTCCGTCCATTAAAAAATTGCGCTCGCCATGCCACACGCCCTGATTGTTGAAGACGATCCCAATAGCCTGTCGGGTCTGTCCGCCATCCTCGCCGCCGACGGCTTTTCCGTCGATACCGCGACCACGATCGCCGAGGCACGGGCCGCGCTGACACGCTTCATTCCCGACGTCGTGCTGGTCGACCTGAATCTGCCGGATGGCAGCGGCCTCGATTTGCTGCAGCATTTGCCGGCGCATCCGCCGGGCGGCGCCTTGCCCGTGATCGTGATGACCGGCAACGCGACGGTCGAGAGCGCGATCGAAGGCTTGCGGCACGGCATCTGGGACTATCTGCTCAAGCCGGTCAACATACCGCGTTTGCGCAGTCTGCTCGCGCGTATTCCGCGCCCGTATGAACTCACCGAGGAAGTCCAGACGCTGCGCGCGTCACTGCGCCAGCTCGGCCGTTTCGGCGCGATGCTGGGCCGCGACGGGGCGATCCAGCACGTCTACGACACGATCGAGCATATCGCCCCGACTGAAGCCGCCGTGCTGATCTCCGGCGAGGCCGGCACCGGCAAGCACGTTGCGGCGCGCACGCTGCACGACATGAGCCGGCGCCGCAAGGGTCCGTTCGTCACGTTCGATTGCCGCAGCGCGGGCAGCCTCGCCGCGCAGCGCTCGCTCGACAGCCTGCTGTTCGGCCACGAACGCGGTGCGTTCAGCGGCGCGGAGCAGCGCGAACCGGGTCTGTTCGAGCAGGCAAGCGGCGGCACGCTCTTCATCGACGAAATCGCCGAATTGCCGCGGGTCCAGCAGGAAGCGCTGCTGCGCGCGCTCGATTCGCAGACCTTCATGCGGGTCGGCGGCAGCAACCAGGTGGTGACGGACTTCCGGCTAATCGCCTCGACGCGCAAAATGCCGCGCGCGGCGGTCGCCGACGGCAGCCTGCACGAAGATCTTGCGCTGCGGCTGGAAGCCGCCGCGGTCACGCTGCCGCCGCTGCGCGAACGTGGCGAGGATGCGGCGCTGATCGCTCAGGCGACCGTCGACGAATTGAATCTCGAAGCGGCCGCGCGCGGCACCTCGGAAGCCGCCAAGCAGATCGGCCCGAACTTCCTGCGCGAATGTCTCGCCTACGAATGGCCGGGCAACGTGCGGGAACTCCAGGATCGCGTGCGGCGTGCGTATCACGCGTCGGGCGATGTGCTGGAATCGTTGCGCGCCGACGAGACGGCTTCGGCGAACGGCCGCGATCTGAACGGGAGCCGCGTGCAGGTCACTGTCGGCACGCCGCTCGCGGACGTCGAGGAAATGCTGATTCGCGCGACGCTCGATGCGGTGGGTGGCACGCGTCATCGCGCGGCGTCGCTGCTGGGGATCAGCCCGAAGACGCTGTACAACAAGTTGCAGCGGATGCGTTTGAACTGAGTCGTGCGATCTTGCGGGCCGGCGAACCGGCCTGAATGAAAACGGCGCCTCGATTGATTCGAGGCGCCGTTTTTTTGTCCGCTTAAATGCCACTGCGCAATTGCTGCGTGGCTACCGCGTGGCTTATGCGAACGCGCTACGCAGCAACGCCTGCGCTTGCAGATACTGCGGGTCGGCAACCAGCTTGCTCCACTTCAGCGCCTTGCCGCGCGGCCGCATACGTTTGAGGCGCTGCCGCGATTCCTTCGACGGCGTGAAGCGCAGCGCGTCCAGCACCTTCTCCGCTTCATCCGGCTGATTGCAGATCAAGACCATGTCGCAACCGGCCTCCAGCGCGGCGCTCGCGCCTTCGGTCAGCGTGCCGCCCTGGCGCGCGGCTTCCATCGAAAGATCATCGCTGAAAATCGCGCCTTCGAAACGCAGCTTGTTGCGCAGAACGTCCTGCAACCAGATGCGCGAGAAACCCGCCGGCTTCGAATCGACCTTCGGATAGACCACATGGGCGGGAAGCACCGATCCCAACGACAAACCGAGCCAGTCATACGGCGCCACGTCGTCGCGCAGGATTTCGTCGAGCGAGCGGTCGTCGACCGGCATGGCGACGTGCGAGTCCGCGTGCGCGAAACCGTGCCCCGGAAAGTGCTTGCCGCAATTGCTCATGCCGGCCAGCGCAAGGCCGTGGTTGAGGCTCTTCGCCAGCAGCGCCACCACGCGCGGATCGCGGTGAAACGAGCGATCGCCGATCACTTGCGACTGCCCGTAGTTCAGATCGAGCACGGGCGTAAAGCTCATGTCGACGCCGCACGCGCGCAACTCCGAGGCGAGGATGTAGCCGATCGCGGTCGTCACCTTGGTCGCGTGCAGAACGTCGCTGTCCCACAGTGCGCCGAGCTTGCCCATGGACGGCAAGACCGTGAAGCCGTCGGTGCGAAAACGCTGTACGCGCCCGCCCTCGTGGTCGACCGCGATCAGCAGATCCTCGCGGACCGCGCGGATCGAATCGGTCAGCGCGATCAATTGCGCGCGGCTCTCATAGTGGCGCGCGAACAGGATCACGCCGCCGGTCATCGGATGGGCAAGGCGGCGCTTGTCGTCGTGGTTCAGCGTTTTGCCGACCACGTCGAGCATGACCGGTCCGGGAGTTGTTTTCATCGAATTCCGCTAGAAGGAAGCTCAGGGCAAAAAAGACGCGGCCAGGGCGGCCGCCTTCGAGATTTATTCGTCGCTGGCGGGCGCGTGCGGTGCGACGGGCTCTTGCTGCGCCACCGCCCCCGTTTCCGCTATGACGAACGACACCGCGTAATCATGCTCGTCGCTGATCGTCACGCGCGCCGTGATGCCGCGCGCGTCGAGCCACGCGGCCAGTTCGCCCGAGGCGACCACCATCGGCTCGCCGCTCGGCTTGTTGAGCGTTTGCAGCGCGCGCCAGGTCATCGGCCAGTGCATGCCGAGGCCGATCGCTTTCGAGAAGGCTTCTTTCGCCGAAAACCGCGTGGCGAGAAACGCGAGACCGCGCGCCGCCGAACGCGCCTGGCGCGCGTGATAGACGCGCAGCTCGTCAGGCCCGAGCACCTTTTCCGCGAAACGGCCCTTGGTGCGCGTCATGACCGCGGCCACGCGGCTGACCTGAACGATGTCCGTGCCGATGCCGTAGATCGCCATGTGCGACGCCGTCTCGGATCGCATCAGGCGCGAGCGCTGAGACGCGCCGCGACCATGATCGCCTTCATCTCGCGCACCGCGTTGTCCCAGCCGGCGAAGATCGCGTGCGCGACGATCGCATGCCCGATATTCAACTCGACGATGCCTTCGATCGCGGCGATCTGCTGGACGTTCGTGTAATGCAGACCGTGGCCGGCATTCACCTTGATGCCGAGCGTCGCGCCGAATTCGACCGCGCGAACCACGCGCTCGTATTCGCGCTGCTGCTCGGCGGGGTCGTGCGCTTCCGCGTAACGGCCGGTGTGCAGCTCGATCACCGGTGCGCCGGCTTCATGCGCGGCGCGAATCTGCGTCTCGTCCGGGTCGATGAAGAGCGACACGCGGGAGTTCGCGTCGGCGAGTTGCCTGCATGCGGCGCGCACGGCTTCGAACTGGCCGGCGACATCGAGGCCGCCTTCGGTCGTCAGCTCCTGACGTTTTTCCGGCACGAGGCAAACGTCGTGCGGCTGCACTTCACAGGCGATGTCGAGCATCTCCTGCGTGACCGCGCATTCCAGGTTCATGCGCGTTTTCAGGAGCGGCCGGAGCTTGTGGACGTCGGCGTCGACGATATGGCGGCGATCTTCGCGCAAGTGCAGCGTGATCGCGTCGGCGCCGGCCTCTTCGGCGAGCAACGCGGCGCGGATCGGGTCGGGGTAAGTCGTGCCGCGCGCGTTGCGCAGCGTGGCGACGTGATCGATGTTTACGCCCAGGTCGATCACGGTCGGCGACGTAAGAAAGAAGCTCATAGATTCTGCAAGTCGATCAGGATCTGGCGCGTCGCGAGCGGCGTGCCGCCAAGATAAGTGTTGAGCAGAAAGCGCATCAGCGTTTTGCTTTGCGCCACGGTCTGCGCTCGATGGTAATCGTCCTGTTCCATATCGAGCAAGGTTTGTCCCGCGACCACCGGCCATTGCGCGGGCAGATCATCGGACGCCTCGCGCACGCCGCGCTCCGGGTCGAACACGTAGCGGCCCTCGGCCTGCACCGCCTTGCGCGCGACGGTGCGATCCAGCGCCATTGCATAGCCTGTTTCGCGCAGCAGCACGCGCTCGAACGAACGCAGCACCTGCACGGGCGGCTCGTCGTGCGCGAGACGCGTCATCGTGACGACGTAATGATGGAACAGTTGCGGATGCGGATCTTCGCGCGCGCAGAATTTAACCAGCAGTTCGTTCACGTAGAAGCCGCAGAGCAACGCGCCGCCGGTCAATGGCAGCATTCCGCCGACCCATTCGGCGCCGGTCAACGTGCGCACTTCGGATTTGCCCGACCACGACAACGCGAGCGGCTGGAACGTTTGCAACACGCCCCGCAGTGCGGAGTGCGGACGCTTCGCGCCCTTCGCGACAAGCGCGAGACGGCCGTGATCGCGCGAGAGCACGTCGATGATCAGACTGGTCTCGCGATACGGGTAACTATGCAGGACAAAGGCGGGCTGTTCCGCGATCCGGTATTCGGATGCGGACGCAGCGCTTCTGGGCGCGCGGCGCGCCGGCGCTTTGCGCGGCTCGCGCTCGGCGCCCTGCGCGCTTCCGGCGCTCGGGGAGGATTTTTTGGCGGTTCGTCTGGACGGCTCGCGCGCCGGCGCGGCCGGCTGGGAGTCGTCCGGGTCAGCGTCGGAATTCAGCGTCATCGACGCGTCATTCGTACCCATACGCGCGGAGTCCTGCCTCGTTGTCGGCCCAACCGCTCTTCACCTTGATGAAGGTTTCCAGATACACCGGACCGTCGAAGAGCTTTTCCATGTCGAGACGTGCTTCGGTGCTGATCTGCTTCAGCTTGGCGCCCTTCTGGCCGATGATCATTGCCTTGTGCGTATCGCGCTCGACCATGATGGTCGCGAAAATGCGGCGCAGGCGCCCTTCGGTTTCGAACTTGTCGATCAGCACGGTGCTCGTGTACGGCAATTCGTCGCCGGTCCAGCGGAACACTTTTTCGCGCAGGATTTCAGCGGCGAGGAAACGCTCGCTGCGATCGGTCAGGTCGTCTTCGCCATAGATCGGCGCGCCTTCCGGCAGGAACGGCTTGACGGTCGCCATCAAACGCTTGATGTCGTCGGGATTTTTCGCCGACAGCGGCACGATTTCGTTGAACTCGCGCAGCGCGCTTACCTGCTGCATGAACGGGAACAGCGAATCCTTATCGGACACGCGGTCGAGCTTGTTGGCGATCAGCAGCGTGGGCACCGACGGCGGAATCAGGTCGAGCACCTTCTGGTCGTCCGGGCCGAAACGGCCGGCTTCGATCACGAACAGAATGGCATCGACCGAAGTCAGCGTGGACGTGACCGCGCGATTGAGCGAACGGTTCAGCGCGCCGCTGTGCTTGGTCTGGAAACCCGGCGTGTCGACGAAGATGTACTGCGCGTCTTCGAGCGTATGAATGCCGGTGATGCGGTGGCGCGTGGTCTGCGCCTTGCGCGACGTGATACTGACTTTCTGGCCGACCAGCGCGTTCATCAGCGTGGATTTGCCGACGTTCGGGCGGCCGACGATCGCGACCATGCCGCAGCGGAAACCAGTGGGAGTGGGAGCGTTCATATTCGGGCTACGGCAAGTTCAACTCGGCGCGCGGAATGGACGCGCCGATGGCAATCAATGGCCCGCATCGGCGACGCGGGTTTGCACCGCGTCGGCTACGCCGGGTTCGTGTTCGGTGGACGCCGGCATGCCGGGCGCGGGCACGGCTGCGCCGGTTGCGGGGTCGCGGCTGCGGTGTTTATCGGCGTGTTTTTCGGTTTGTTTTTCGGCGCTGCGGACGCTGGCGGCTTCGACGGGTTTCGCGTCGGCTGACTTCGCCTCCGTCGGTTTCGTATCGGACTTCTCGGCTGGCTTGTCCGCTGCCGCCTGTTCAGTCGCCTTCTCAGACGACTTGTCGGCTCCGTGAGCCGACGCTTTATCCGCCTTCTCGGCGCGCTCGGACTTCTCTTGCCCGCTATATTCGACGTGCGCGGCGCGAATCACGGCCAGCGGCGCGGCAGCGGCTGTCGGCAACGGCCGTTCGGCGGACGGCTCCATTGCTGCCGCGGCTACCGCTCGGGCCTCGGTCCGCCCAGTGCCGCGTTCGCCCTTGCGATCCGGACTGCGCAGATCGAGCGCGGCCTGCACGCCGGTCACGCCGGGCACGATCTCAGGCTCGGCGTGCTTCGCCGCGCGGGCGCCCTTCGAGCGCTTCGGCTTGGCGACCACGGCGGGCGCCGCCGCCATCACCTCGTCGAGCGCCTTCTTGGCCGCGGCCTGCTCCGCCGCCCGGCGGCTCGCACCGGAACCCGACACTTTCACGTCCAGCTTCGGCACCGTGCATTCGACTTCGAATTGCTGATTGTGCGCTGCGCCATGAGTCGCAACCACCGTGTAAGTAGGCAGCGCGATCTTGTGGCCCTGCAGATACTCCTGCAGCAGCGTCTTGGAGTCCTTGCCCAGCGTGCGGGGGTCGATGTGATCGAGGATCGGCACGTAAAGGCGCTTGATGACCGTTTGGGCGGCGTCGAAACCGCCGTCGAGAAATACCGCGCCCAGCACCGCCTCCAGCGTGTCGGCGAGGATCGAGGGCCGGCGAAAGCCGCCGCTGCGCAGCTCGCCTTCACCGAGCCTCAAACCTTCCGAGATATTGAGGGCCTGAGCGATCTCGTAAAGCGACTGCTGTTTGACCAGATTGGCGCGGACGCGCGACAGATCGCCTTCGTCCAGTTTGCCGAAGCGTTGGAACAAAAGCGCAGCCACCGCGCAGTTCAGAACGGAATCGCCGAGAAACTCGAGCCGTTCGTTGTGCGTGGAACTATGACTGCGGTGCGTTAAAGCCTGGCGCAACAATTCCGCATTGCGAAATTCGTAGCGCAAACGGCTTTCCAACGGAGATAGGGGCATGGGCAGAGTATAACGCGGGCGCCTTACCCCGCGAAAAGGCGGGACGGCCAGCGGAAAAAGCGTGCTGAAGCGACGTTACCGCAGCTTCTTAAAGTGGTGTAACAACACGCCGCGACTTAATTGACCATGCGTTGGCCATCGCGCGACGTGTCGTGCAATCGGTGCACGCGAACTCAGTTGAACGAGCCGATGCGTTTCAGATTGCTGAAGTTCATCCAGATGAAAAACGCGCGGCCAACGATATTCTTATCCGGCGCAAAACCCCAGTAACGACTATCCGCGCTGTTGTCGCGGTTGTCGCCCATCATGAAGTAATTGCCCGGCGGCACTTTGCAGATCACGCCGCGTGCGTTGTACGTGCAGTTGTCGCGATATGGATAATCCTCGGCGCCGATGATGAACGGCGGCACGGCGGGATTATTCAGGATCGCGTTCTTGCGTCCTTCGATATTTTCCTCGAACTGCTTCGCGTAACCGAGGCGCTCTTCGTCGAGATAGTCCGGCAGCGGCGTTTCAGGAACCGGCTTGCCGTTGATCGTCAGTTTCTTGTCCTGATAGGCGACTGTGTCGCCCGGCACACCGATCACGCGCTTGATGTAGTCGACGGATTCGTCTTTCGGGTAGCGGAACACGACGACGTCGCCGCGTTGCAGCGGACGGCCTTCGGTGATCTTCGTATTGATGATCGGCAAGCGGAGGCCGTAATCGAATTTATTGACGAGGATAAAGTCGCCCACCAGCAGTGTCGGCACCATCGAACCCGACGGAATCTTGAATGGCTCGACCACGAAGGAGCGCACCACGAACACCACGAGAATCACCGGGAAGAAGCTCGCCGAATACTCGAGCCACCACGGTTGACGCAGCTTGTTGTCACGCAGACGGGCGCGCGTTTGCGCGGCATTTTCGTCGGCGAAACGCTCGCCGATGCGTGCCTGCTGACGGTCGAATTCGGCGACCGCGGCTTCCGCCGCGCGGCGCCGTTGCGGCATGAAAACCAGTTTGTCCGCCACCCATGCGATACCCGTCAAAACGACGAGCACAAAAAGAATCAGCGCAAAATTCATAGAGTTCCGTTGTTCGTCTTATTTGTCTTCGACACGCAGAATCGCGAGGAAAGCCTCTTGCGGAATCTCGACGGACCCGACCTGCTTCATTCGCTTCTTGCCTGCCTTTTGCTTTTCGAGCAATTTCTTCTTGCGTGAAATGTCACCGCCGTAGCATTTTGCCAGCACGTTCTTACGCAACGCTTTAATGTTTTCGCGCGCAATAATGTTCGAACCGATGGTGGCTTGAATTGCGACGTCGTACATCTGGCGCGGAATCAGTTCGCGCATTTTTGCCGCGACTTCGCGGCCGCGATACTGGCTTTGCGAACGGTGCACGATGACCGAGAGCGCATCCACCTTGTCGCCGTTGATGAGCATGTCGACCTTCACGACGTCGGAGGCGCGATATTCCTTGAACTCGTAATCCATCGACGCATAACCGCGCGAAATCGACTTCAGACGATCGAAGAAGTCGAGCACGACTTCGCCCATCGGGATTTCATACGTGAGCTGCACCTGACGGCCGTGATACTGCATGTTGATCTGGTTGCCGCGCTTCTGCGTGCACAGCGTGATCACCGCGCCGACGTAGTCTTGCGGCATGTACAGATTCACGGTGACGATCGGCTCGCGCACCTCCTCGATCTTCGACGGCTCGGGCATCTTGGCCGGATTTTCGACCATGATGGTCCTGCCGTCGCGTTGCAGGACTTCGTACACCACGGTCGGAGCCGTGGTGATGAGGTCCATGTCGAACTCGCGCTCGAGACGTTCCTGCACGATCTCCATATGCAGCAGACCGAGGAACCCGCAACGGAAACCGAAACCGAGCGCCTGGGACACTTCCGGCTCGTACTGCAGCGACGCGTCGTTCAGCTTGAGCTTCTCGAGGGAGTCGCGCAGCGCGTCGTACTGGTTCGCCTCGACCGGATAGAGCCCCGCGAACACCTGCGGCTTCACTTCCTTGAAGCCCGGCAGCGGCTCGGCGGCCGGACGGTTCAGCAGCGTGACGGTGTCGCCCACCTTCGCCGCGGCCAGCTCCTTGATGCCGGCGATGATGAAGCCCACCTGCCCCGCCGATAATGATTCGAGATTCTTCGACTTCGGCGTGAACACGCCGATATGCTCGACCGGATACTGCGCGCCGGTCGCCATCATGCGAATCTTGTCTTTCGGACGCAGCGTGCCGTTGACGATACGCACCGGCATGACGACGCCGACGTAATTGTCGAACCACGAGTCGATGATCAGCGCTTGCAGCGGCGCTTCAGGATTGCCTTTGGGCGGCGGCACTTTTGCGATCAGCGCTTCCAGCACGTCTTCGACGCCTTGGCCGGTTTTCGCGCTGCAATGCGTGGCATCCGTTGCGTCGATGCCGATCACGTCCTCGATTTCGGAGATCGCGTTTTCGGGGTTTGCCGCCGGCAAGTCGATCTTGTTGAGCACCGGAATCACGTCGACGCCGAGTTCGATCGCCGTGTAGCAGTTGGCGACGGTTTGCGCCTCCACGCCCTGGCTCGCGTCGACGACCAGCAGCGCGCCTTCGCAGGCGGACAGCGAGCGGCTGACTTCATACGAGAAGTCGACGTGGCCCGGCGTGTCGATCATGTTCAGGTTGTAAACCTGCCCGTCACGGGCGCGATACGTCAGTGCGGCGGTTTGTGCCTTGATGGTGATGCCGCGCTCGCGCTCGAGATCCATCGAGTCGAGCACCTGGGCTTCCATCTCGCGATCGGACAAGCCGCCGCAGATCTGGATAATGCGATCCGCGAGCGTCGACTTGCCATGGTCGATGTGCGCAATGATCGAGAAGTTACGAATATGATCCATTCAGTGCCGATCAAGCGAAAAAGGCGCGCTCTGACGATAGCGGAGCACGCCTTGTAAGTAAGTGAAAAACCTATCTATTTTAGCCGAAAAGGCTATCGCCCGGCGCATCTTGCGAGGCCGGGGC
>Ga0182007_10001769_pt1 | contig 11318 bp, 11 predicted proteins | sample Sormic07211113_1_FD_123023 | JGI IMG/M metagenome (GOLD analysis project Ga0182007, IMG submission 123023) | Rhizosphere microbial communities from Sorghum bicolor, Mead, Nebraska, USA - 072115-113_1 MetaG | ecosystem: Host-associated > Plants > Roots > Rhizosphere | place: USA: Nebraska... | reverse complement strand
TGACAATGGCGTTCTTCACGTACGCGTTCGTCAATATCGGTATGGTGAGCGGCATCTTGCCGGTGGTCGGCGTGCCGCTGCCATTCATGAGTTATGGCGGCACCGCGCTGGTCACGTTGGGGTTGGGCGCCGGCATATTGATGAGCATCCAGCGCCACCGCAAATTGATACAAACCTGACCATGGTTGAACTTGTACGGCAAAACCCGGGTCCATCCATGCAATTATTTGTGTCCAAACACCGTCAGGAGAGTGCATGGTAGGCAAGCAAAGCGGCAAAGTCCGCTGCTACAACGTTGTTACATATTCCGGTGCCTTGCTGCTGTCGCTGATTCTGGCCGGCTGTGGCACCTCGCCACAAACATCTTCGACGCCGTCCACGCCGGTCCAGTCGGGATCCGCCGGCAAAACTGCCGGCCGTAACGTACCCGCGCTGCCGCCAGCAGGCTCCGGGCGCGGCGGCTACTACAAGGATGACGGCCCGGGCGACGCCACGCCGGAAGGGCTGCTGGATACCCCGGATGCGATTCCCGTAGTTGAACCCTACTCGCGCACGGGCAACAAGCCGTATGTCGTGTTTGGCAAGACTTACACCCCGATGACAGACGACCAGCCGTTCAAGCAACGCGGCGTCGGCAGCTGGTACGGCAAGAAATTCCATAAGCAAAAGACATCTTCCGGCGAACTGTACGATATGTACAAGATGACAGCTGCCCATCCGACCTTGCCGATCCCGTCCTATGCCCGGGTGACCAACCTGAAGACCGGCGCGCAGGTGATTGTGCGGGTCAATGACCGCGGGCCGTTCCACTCAAGCCGTATCATCGACCTGTCTTATACCGCTGCGCTGAAACTGGGGTATCTGGGCAGCGGCAGCAGCCAGCTGGAAGTTGAGCGTTTGCTGCCGGCAGATATTGAAGCTATTAATAAACAGCGCGGCAACGCGCCGGCATCGCAGGCCGCGACGTCGCCCGCATCGGCACCAACACCGACCAGGAGCGAGCCGTCCAAGGACAACACGGCCGCCGCCACGGTGATTACCGAAGCGGTCGATATGCCGGTGTTGACGGCACAACCGCTGCTGATCAGTCCGGAGCCGCAGTTGCAGACACCGAGTGCAAGCGCGGCCGCCGGCAACAGCAATGCGCTGGCGGCCGGATTTTACCTGCAGTTCGGGGCATATTCGCAGCAAGCCAATGCCGACGGCGCCCGCGCCCGCCTGATGCAGGAGTTGTCGGGGCTGGTCACTTCACTCGACAGCATTGCGGTGAATGGCTTGTATCGTTTATATGCCGGCCCATACACCAGCCGAGTTGACGCCGACAGCGTCTTGCAACAGATCCGGCAACGCACCAGCGCTACGCCGATCATCGTCCAGCGTTAGATCGCACGGGCGTTATCAATCCAGCCACATGCCAGTGATGGCGGTGCGCTTCCTATGCAGCCGATCCGGCCGTGTCCCGTAGTTGTTCAACAAAGCATTCCATTGCAAGCCAGTAATAGTATGTAAAAAGCGGGCTTGAATACGCTTGCTGTAGATGTTCGCCTTGGTTTGTTGTAACCGAATGGTCACAGAAACTTCATACGCCTGACATATTTGACCGCAATACTTCGGCCATTCAAAAGCGCAATGGCGGTAAATATCATGGTTGAAATCAAAGGTTTGTCAAAAACGTTCCGCGGCGGTTTCCGCGCCCTGGACAACGTCAGTCTGCGTTTCGCACAAGGCGAGATGGTGGCGTTGATCGGTGCGTCCGGTTCTGGAAAATCGACTCTTTTACGACATATTTCCGGACTGATGGCTGCAGATAGCAGCGGTGGCACAATCTCCATCGATGGACATGCGGTGCAGAAGGATGGCATCGTCGATCGCAATATCCGCGCGGTGCGCGCCAACGTCGGCTTCGTCTTTCAGCAATTCAATCTGGTCGGCCGCTTGCCGGTCCTGACCAACGTATTGACCGGCGGCCTGTCACGCATGCCGCTCTGGCGCAGCTGCTTCAAAATATTCACAGCCGAGGAGAAAGCGCTGGGCCTGGAAGCGTTGGCGCGGGTTGGCATTTCCGATCACGCTTACAAACGTGCTTCCGCACTCTCCGGCGGCCAGCAGCAACGGGCTGCAATCGCCCGCACCATCGTGCAGAAGGCGCGCGTGGTGCTGGCCGATGAGCCGATTGCTTCGCTGGATCCGGAATCGGCGCGGCGCGTCATGCAAACGCTGGCCGACGTTAACCAGCGTGATGGCAGCACGGTCATCGTGTCGCTGCATCAGGTTGATGTGGCCTTGCGTTTTTGTCCGCGTACTGTGGCGCTGCACAAAGGCCGCGTGGTGTACGACGGCCCGTCCAGTGCCTTGACGGAGCCAATGCTGCGCGAGTTGTACGGCAGTGAAGCAGAAGACATCCTGGGCGGCTCCAATAGCCTGACCCGGCCCGCAGTACCAGTGCCAACGCCGTTCGATAGCGTACCGGCGCTGGCAGTCGCGGCCTGAACGTACATGCTGTCATTGAATTTTATGCTTATCGTTACCCCGATCGTCATCCCTATCAGCCATACCTAACACTCAGGAGTTTCACATCATGTTTGCAAAATTATTTTCCGGCGCCGCAATGACAGTGGCAATGCTGGCAGCGACGGCTTCCGTAGCCCATGCCGACGACGTCAAGGAACTGAACTTCGGCATTATTTCGACCGAATCGTCGAAAAACCTGAAGCAAGACTGGCAGCCGGTGCTGGATGAGTTAAGCAAGCGCACAGGCATCAAGGTCAACGGCTTCTTCGCTTCCGACTACGCCGGCATTATCGAAGGCATGCGCTTCGGTAAAGTGCAGATGGGCTGGTTCGGCAACAAGTCGGCGATGGAAGCGGTTGACCGCGCCAGCGGCGAAGTGTTTGCACATGTGCTGAATCCGGATGGCAGCGCTGGTTACTACAGTCTGGTCGGCGTGCAAAAAGACAGCCCGAACAAGAGCATCGAAGACATCTTGAAAAATTCGAAGAATTTGACCTTCGGTATCGGCGATCCGAACTCGACTTCCGGTTTCCTGGTGCCTAGCTATTATATTTTCGCCAAAAACAACGTCGATTCGAAGACCGCGTTTAAAGTGATCCGCACTTCCAACCACGAAGCCAATATCCTGGCAATCGCCAACAAGCAGATCGACGCAGCCGTGTTCGCCTCGGACACCATGGACCGGATCGAAGAGCGTCAGCCAGCGGTTGCCAAGGAAGTCCGGATTGTCTGGAAATCGCCGTTGATCGCAGCCGATCCACTGGTATGGCGTAAAGACCTGCCGGCAGACGTCAAAGCCAAGGTCAAGAATTTCTTCGTCACCTACGGCAAGACCGGACCTAACGCAGCACAGGAAAAGGCGCAACTGGCCAAGCTGAATTACAGCGGTTTTGAAGCTTCCAGCGACGCTCAGCTGACCCCTATCCGTCAGCTGGAACTGTTCAAGCAAAAAGGCAAGCTGGAGTCGGATGCCAACCTGAGCGCCGAAGACAAGAAAGCCAAGCTGGACGATATCAACCGTAAATTGTCCGACCTGGCCAAATCCTAAGCAATGACAAGTCCTGTATCTCTGAAAATGCAAAACACGCTCCCTTTACCGCCCAAGCAACCGATTGGCCGGACCTTGTTCTGGGGCGTGTTGCTGGCAGTCCTGATCGCATCGTGGAAGGGCGCCGACATGCGCCCGCTCGAGTTGTTGCGCGACGGCGGCAACATGGGCATTTACGCCGCCAGTTTCTTCCCGCCTGATTTCCACGATTGGCGTACCTACCTGCAAGAATTGCTGGTAACCATACAGATCGCGGTCTGGGGTACGGCGCTGGCGGTGGTGTGCGCGGTGCCATGCGGCTTGCTGGCATCTTCCAATATCGCTCCGGCCTGGGTCAACCAGCCGGTGCGCCGTTTGATGGATGCGGCACGCGCAATCAACGAAATGGTGTTTGCGATGCTGTTCGTGGTGGCGGTCGGCCTGGGCCCGTTTGCCGGCGTGCTGGCGCTGTTTGTGGCGACTACCGGGACTTTGTCCAAGCTGTTCTCGGAAGCGGTCGAAGCTATCGACCCGCAGCCGGTCGAAGGGATACGCGCTACCGGCGCCAATGCGCTGGAAGAAATCGTCTACGGCGTACTGCCGCAGGTGATGCCTTTATGGATTTCTTACGTGCTATATCGTTTCGAAGCCAATGTCCGTTCGGCGACGGTGGTCGGCATGGTCGGCGCCGGTGGCATCGGCGTGATTCTGTGGGAAGTGATCCGCAGCTTCGAATATGCCCAGACTTGTGCCGTGCTGATCATGATCGTGGTTGCAGTCAGTTTGATTGATCTGATGTCATCGCGTTTGCGCAAGCTCTTCATCTAAGTAATTCATCCTGTTTTCGTACCCGCGATTGGCGCGCCGCCTGCGATTTGTCGCAGGCCGGTCGCGCCATTTTTCTATCCGCGGAATTTTCGGTATAGTCTTTATCCTCTCGAATCAATCCGACACGGAGTAAAGACCCATGAGTGCCACCGCTTCCGATCATCCTTTGCCACGCGCTACTGTTACTGTGCGCCAGGCTACCCCTGACGACGCCGAGACCCTGGTAACGCTGCTGGCCGAGATGGACGATGAACCGACGCGCGCCACGCTGGACGCTGCCGGCGCCCGCCAGATCATGGCCAGGATGGCTGCCTATCCGTATTTTCGGGCATTCCTGGTCTATGCCGGCGACGTTGCGGTGGGTACTTTCAGTCTCCTGGCTTTTTGCAGCCTGACCCATGAAGGTACACAACAGGCCGTGATGGATGCCGTCGTCATCAGCCGCGCATGCCGGGGGCAGGGTATCGGTAGCGCGATGCTGGATCATGCCGTGCGGATTGCTGGCGAGGCCGGTTGCTACAAGATCGCGCTGTCGTCCAATCTGAAGCGTATGGACGCGCATCGCTTCTATGAAAATTTCGGATTTACGCAGCACGGGATCAGTCTCGCCGTTCCGGTTCCCAAGTCGATATAGTGCACCCGCTTGCGGTTAGCGGGTGCCGCAAGCGGGTGCATAATATGCCCTAGCCACAGGAGACACGATTTTGCAAAATTCAGAAAATCTGCAAGCAACCGACGATTTCATCATTGCAACTGCCGCCGACGGCGCGCAGGTGGGAGTGACGCTGCATGGCGGCCATGTTTGTTCCTGGAGCACGCCGGATGGCGTCGAGCGTTTGTTCATGAGCCCGTTGAATTCATGGCTTAGCGACAGCGCCATCCGCGGCGGCATTCCGGTGATTTTTCCGCAATTCGCCAGCGAAGGGCCATTGCCCAAGCATGGTTTTGCACGCACCAGCGCCTGGACCTTGCTGGAATCTTCGCGCCAGATAGACGGCAGCGGACTGATTCGCCTCGGCCTGGCCGATTCAGAGAAAACCCGGCGGGTATTTCCACACGCGTTTGCGCTCGAATTGCGCGTGCAATTTTCCGGTGAGACGTTGAATACCGAGCTGACGGTGACGAATAATGGCGATCAGCCTTTCGAATTCACCTGTGCCTTGCATACCTACCTGAATGCAGATATTACCGATGCCGCAGTGTACGGCCTCAACGGCTATCGCTATCGCGACTCTGTCGACAACCGCCGTATCAAGATTGCGGATGAAGAAGTCCTGCATATCACCAAGGAGGTTGACCGGGTTTATTTTGCAGTCGATAAACCGATTACCCTAGGTGGCCGCAAGCAAAGCATGATCGCAACCCAGACCGGGTTTGCCGATGCGGTGGTGTGGAATCCGTGGGAAAACGGCTGCGAGCAAATTGCCGATCTGAAGCTGGATTCTTATCGGCACTTCGTGTGTATCGAGGCTGCCACGGTTGAACATCCAATTACATTGGCGCCGCATACAGCCTGGCGCGGCGCTCAAAATTTGGAATGCGTGTTGATCGCTTAACTGAAATCGCCTAGTCGAATTTCCCGCCCTGCATCGGGAACGCCTTTAAGAACTCAGCTACCGGCAGGCGCTTGCCGCCCGGTTTCTGCAATTCTGTAATACGCAATGCGTCGCTGCCGCAAGCCACGATCACGCCATCTTGCGGATCGGCGTTGATGATCGTTCCCGGCGCGTGCTTGCCATCCGAGGCGACTACTTTTGCCTGCCACAATTTTAACGTGACTCCAGCGAACGCGGCGGAGGCAGCGGGGAACGGATTGAATGCGCGTATCTTGCGCTCCAGCACATCGGCTGGCAGTGTGAAATCGAGGGCGGCTTCTTCCTTGCTGATCTTGGCGGCATAGGTTACGCCTTGCTCCGGTTGCGGCGTTGCCGGCAGGGCGTTTTGCTCCAGGCGACGCAGTGCTTCCACGATCATGTCGCCACCGAGTTTTGCCATCTTGTCATGCAGGGTGCCGGTGGTGTCGTCGCCGCCGATCGCCATTTTCTCGATCAGCAACATGGCGCCGGTATCCAGCCCTTGATCCATCTGCATGATGGTGATGCCGGTCTCGCTGTCGCCGGTTTCAATCGCCCTGTGGATAGGGGCGGCGCCGCGCCAACGCGGCAGCAGCGAACCGTGGATGTTCAGGCAGCCGAGCGGCGGGATGTTCAACACACTGAGCGGCAGGATCAGGCCGTAAGCGGCCACCACCATGATGTCGTGTGGCGTCGCCTGCAGCAGTTCATGCGCTTCCCTGGCTACCTCGGGGTACTTGCCATCCAGCCGCAGCGAGACCGGTCGCGCTACCGGTATCTGATGTTCCAATGCAAATTGTTTGACCGGCGATGCATGCAGTTGCATGCCGCGGCCCGCCGGGCGGTCGGGCTGGGTAAGCACCAGCGTAATCTGATGACCGCCGTCGTGTAAGGCTTTGAGGGCCACGGCGGCGAATTCGGGGGTACCGGCGAAGATGATTTTCATGGGACGATAGTACAGCAGGGGGCCAAAAACGATCGCGGGACAAAGTGCAAGAGTCGCCAGGCGCTTCTTGCAGTTTGTCCCGCAACATGGGAAAGATGCTTATCTGGTAGCGTATTGCTTGTCGCGCTTCTGCTCGCGTTCTTCCTTGAGCATCTTGGCTTTGATCCGGTTGCGCTTCAAAGGCGACAGGTATTCAACGAATACCTTGCCCATCAGGTGATCCATCTCATGCTGGATACATACCGCCAGCAAGCCATCGGCGTCGACTTCAAACGGTTTGCCGTCGGCATCCAGCGCGCGCACCTTGACCCGCGCCGGGCGTTCGACGCCGTCGTAGACGCCAGGCACCGACAGGCAGCCCTCGTCGTAAATCTGTTTTTCTTCACTGGCCCAAAGAATCTGAGGATTGATGAAAACGCGCAAGTCGTTGCCGGTATCAGACGTGTCTATCACCACCAGTTGTTCATGGACATCGACTTGCGAGGCAGCCAGGCCGACACCAGGCGCTTCGTACATGGTCTCGGCCATGTCGGCGATCAATTTTTTGAGCCGAGTGTCAAAAACTGTCACTGGTTTGGCAATTTTGTGCAAACGAGCGTCAGGGTAGCGCAGGATATTTAATAAAGACATACAAGGTTACGTAACAATTTAGGCGATTTGGAAGGGGGTTTCTCTTGCTAGTTCAATCGATTATGGGCAAAATTTGATTCACTATGGCAAGTTTTTTGCTTTGCCTCGATCACAGCCGTGGCGACGAACCAGCTTGTAAGCGCCAATTTAACGCAGTATCCACCGGAAACAATATGAAAAAGTTTAGCACAGCTGCACTCCTTCTTGCTTTAAGCACCGGATTTGGCTTCTCTGGCATGGCTCACGCCCAAGCCGCCAAGACCATGCGTTGTGAATTTTTAGCCAACGCTCCGGATCAGCATGTAGTGGTGCGCGGCGATACGCTGTGGGGAATTTCCGGAAAATTCTTGCAACATCCGTGGTGCTGGCCGCAAGTATGGGGCTTGAACCAGGACCAGATCCGCAATCCGCACTGGATTTATCCAGGCCAGATCGTTTATTTCGACCGCGCCAACGGCCGCCTGCGCCTTGGTAATACCACCAGCGGCGAACCCGGCGTAGTGAAATTGTCGCCGCAAACGCGCGTGCAAGGTATCGGACGCGATGCGATCACCGCCATTTCAACCGATGCCATCGGCCCGTTCCTGTCGCAGCCGCTGATCATTGAGGGCGATGATCTGCACACTGCACCGCATATCGTCGCGGTCCAGGATGGCCATCTGAATCTGGGTAAGAGTGATAAAGCCTATGTACGTGGCGACTTGGGCGACGCTTCTGCGTTCCAGGTTTTCCGTCCCGGCAATCCGCTCAAGGATCCGGATACCGGCAAGGTCATCGCCAATGAAGCGCTGTACCTCGGTACCCTGAAACTGGAGCGCAGAGGCAAGACTCCTGACGAGGCAGCGACATTCAGCGTGGTCGACACCAAGGAAGAAATGCAAGTTGGCGATCGCATCATTCCACGGCCGGTCGAACCGATCCTGAATTATGTGCCGCATGCACCGGCCAGCGCAGTCAACGCCCGAGTGGTCTCGGTCTATGGTGGCGTGGCAACTGCTGCGCAGAACCAGATCCTGACCATCAACCGCGGCAAGGCTGACAATATCGATATCGGCACGGTGCTGCAACTGTACCGTTTCGGTAAAACCATTAAGGATCCGGACGATCATAACAACAAGGTCAAGCTGCCGGACGAACAATACGGTACCCTGTTCATTTTCCGCGTGTTCAACCATATTTCGTATGGCTTGATCATGGAAGTACAGAACGCGGTCGATATCGGTGACATCGCCAGATCGCCAGAATAAAGGTAATTGCTGTTAATAAAGATAATCTTCATGACGATGGCGGCGGTATAAACCGCCGCCCTTCCGCTGCAACCAATGCAATCGATGTAGACGAACTGGCAGCCTGGCTGCGTCTCGAGCAGACTGCCGGCGTCGGCGCGGAAACCGCGCGTCGGCTGCTGGTTGCCTTCGGCTTGCCCGCAAACATTTTTTCATCTTCCTTTTCGGCCTTGCACAAAGTCGTGCCGGAGCGGATAGCCTACGCCTTGCTGGCGGCACCTTCGGACGCTGTCCTGGCGCTGACGGCACGGACGCTCGAATGGCTGCAGCAACCCGGTAATCAGTTATTCACCTTGGCCGACAGCGCCTATCCGCAAGCCTTGCTGGATATCACCGATCCACCGCTCATGCTGTATGTGAAGGGGCGCGCCGAATTGCTGGCGCGGCCGGCCATGGCCGTCGTCGGCAGTCGCAACGCTACAGCGCAGGGCATCGCCAACGCCGATCGTTTCGCTGAAATCCTCAGTCAGCGTGGGCTGACCATCATCTCCGGCATGGCTCTGGGAGTCGACGCTGCTGCGCACCAAGGTGCTTTACGCGGTGCCGCAGGCAATCCTGACGGCGGCAGCACCGTAGCGGTAATCGGTACTGGCGCCGATATTGTTTATCCGGCGCGCAATCGCGGCCTTGCGCATCAGATTGCCGAGGCCGGCTGCATCGTCAGCGAGTATCCGCTGGGGATGCCCGGCATCGCTGCCAATTTCCCGCGCCGCAACCGCATCATTTCGGGCCTGGCGCGCGGTGTGCTGGTGGTTGAAGCCGCAGCGCAGTCCGGCTCGCTGATCACTGCCAGGATGGCGGCCGAGCAGGGGCGCGATGTGTTCGCGATTCCCGGTTCGATTCACTCGCCGTTGTCCAAAGGCTGCCATCAACTGATCAAGCAGGGGGCCAAGCTGGTGGAGTCGGCGCAGGATATCCTGGAAGAGCTGAGGCCTTTGCACGGAGTGGCGGCCACTGTAGCAGCCAGCGCTCCTGCGACACCGGTCGCCGAGGCTGTCGGTGGCGCCAATCAGGAGTTGCAGGGGTTACTTGCCGTACTCGGGTATGATCCGGTCAGTTTCGACGTTCTGGCAGAGCGCAGCGGCAACGACGCGGCCAGCCTGAACGGCCAGTTGCTTGAGCTGGAACTGGATGGACTGATTGAAGTTTTGCCCGGGGGAATTTATCGCCGTATCGGCTGATTCGGGCAGCATTGCATAAATCCTGCGATACTTGTATACGTATACAGGACGGCCGGAAGCGCCGGTTTGTCGTTGTTTTCATGGTTACCGTTGTACTTTACCTGTCTTACCTTGTCATATTCTTACCTTAGCGATACAGTAGAACCATGTTTGAAGTCCTTGTTTATCTGTATGAAACTTATTATCGGCCCGACGCCTGCCCTGAACCGGAGGCTTTGGTCAAGAAGCTGTCGGCCATCGGCTTTGAAGAAGACGAAATCACCAAGGCGCTCGGCTGGCTGACCGACCTGGCAGAAACCAACCACGAGTTCGCCGATAAATACCCGCAGCAAACCGCTTTTTCTTTTGGCATCCGCATTTATGCTCAGCAGGAAATCGACGTGCTGGGCATTCCTGCGATTGGTTTCATCCAGTTCCTGGAGTCGGCCAAGATGCTCAACCCGGTGCAACGCGAGATTGTCATTGAACGCGCGTTGTCGGTCAGCGAGACGCCGGTCCCGCTCGATAAACTCAAGGTGATCGTGTTGATGGTGCTATGGAGCCAGGGCAAGGAGCCGGACGGCTTGATGTTCGACGAACTGTTTATCGACGAAGACGACGATCCTGAGCCACGCCAGCTGCACTAAACGCTGCTTACACCTGCCGCAGGCTGGCCAGACCGAGGTCACGGCGCTTGCGATTTTTCCAACAACCCGCTTATCATTGGCCGCATTAATGCGGCGCAGGCTGTGAAATTTGTTGCGAGTTACTGCAACGAGTTTGCTGATGGGTTTGCTGCCGGGTTTACTGATATATTACGGGAGATTTCCCGTCGGCAACTAAACTTGCAGACTGCCACTTACGTGCAAAAGCAAAAACATGCGCTCTTTATCCTTAATTTGATGCGCGTAACTTTCGAGACAACACTATGAGCAAGACCCTCATCATTGCTGAGAAACCATCTGTCGCGAACGACATCGCGAAGACGCTCGGCGGCTTCACCAAGCACGATGAGTACTTTGAATCCGACGAATACGTCCTGTCATCCGCGGTCGGCCATCTGCTGGAAATCGCCGTTCCTGAAGAATACGACGTCAAGCGCGGCAAATGGACTTTCACCCATCTGCCGATGATTCCGCCGCACTTCGCGCTGAACCCGATTGCCAAGACCGAGTCGCGCCTCAAGGTGCTCAACAAGCTGATCAAGCGCAAGGATGTCACCGCACTGATCAACGCCTGTGACGCCGGGCGTGAAGGCGAGCTGATTTTCCGCCTGATCGCGCAATATACGAAAGCCAAGCAGCCGGTCAAGCGGCTCTGGCTGCAATCGATGACGCCGGGCGCGATACGCGACGG
>Ga0182007_10001768_pt1 | contig 11324 bp, 12 predicted proteins | sample Sormic07211113_1_FD_123023 | JGI IMG/M metagenome (GOLD analysis project Ga0182007, IMG submission 123023) | Rhizosphere microbial communities from Sorghum bicolor, Mead, Nebraska, USA - 072115-113_1 MetaG | ecosystem: Host-associated > Plants > Roots > Rhizosphere | place: USA: Nebraska... | reverse complement strand
TGAGTCTTAGATAATCCTTCAAACGACTGGGCATCCTGTTCCTCACACTAGCGCGTTACGTTTTGCCATATCGATGAGTTCAACCAGAGATTTGGCTTTGAGTTTCTGCATAAGTCGTTTTTTGTAAGGTTTTCACATGTATACTTGAGGCACTCAAGTACCAGTCAGAGGGCGCCATGCCTACAGCTTTCAGCTATGCACGATTCTCCAGTGCCATTCAAAAGAAAGGCTCAAGCCTTGAGCGTCAGCAGGCAATGGTCGGTAGTTGGTTGCTTCGGCACCCCAATTACGCTTTGGGTGAGCTGACTTTCCAAGACTTGGGCAAGAGCGGCTGGAAGGGCGATCACATCAAAGAAGGCGGTGGTTTTGCAGAGTTGCTGGCCGCTGTAAAAGCTGGAGTGATTCAGGCGGGGGATGCTGTTCTGGTTGAGTCTATCGACAGGGCCGGCCGCTTAGACACTCTGGATATGCTTACAAGAGTGATCGCTCCCATTCTGGACGCTGGTGTATCCATCATTACCCTTGATGATAACGTCGTCTACACACGCCAGAGCTTGGATGGCGGTTCTATCTACATTCTGCTGGGCAAAATCCAAGCTGCTCGCCAGTACAGCGATAACTTGAGCCGTCGTCTTACTGCATCCTATGACTCTCGCCGTAGGCTTGCGGCTGAGGGTAAGACGCCCAAACGTATTACGCCCGTGTGGCTTACCTCGAACGGTGTAGTGATCCAAGAGATCGCTGATCAGGTCAAACAAGCCTTTGAGTTGTACACGTCAGGACTTGGCAAAGCAGTCATTGCCAAACGGATGCGTGAGTCTGGTATTGATGCACTAGCTAAAACGTCTGGGCCAGGTGTCGAGGGCTGGCTTCGCAATGAGGCTGCGATAGGGCGCTGGAATGGGTCTCACGTGTACGAGCCAATCGTAGACATCTCGCTGTTTCAGCTCGCACAGATTGAGGGCGAGAAACGCAAGACGACCCCAAGGACAAAGACAGCCGCTCATTTTCTTGTGGGGTTGGTGAAGTGTGGATGCTGCGGTCACAATTTCATCATGCGCACCATCGGAGGTGTTCAGGTTTCCATGAGGTGCAGGAAGAGGCAGGAGCTCAAAGGTTGCGACAACAAGAAAGTGATTCCGAAGGAAATCATTGATGCGGTTTACAAACACACATCTGTCACTGCTGCCTTGGAAGTTGTGAATCGTAGCCACAGCGGCGTTAATGAGAAGGCGATCATTGCGGCCGAGGTCAAGCTACTTGAAATCTCAAAGCAGATGCAGGAGCTATCCTCTGCAATTCTCACTGTAGGTGCCATTCCTGAAGTGTTGTCCCAGCTCCAGCAAGTGCAGGGAGAGCGGGAAGCCACCGAGCGAGAGTTAGCACTGCTCAAAGCCACTGTAGTTCCGTCAGCCAAGGGATGGATCGAGCAGGGCAAAGTGTGGGAGCTTGAGCGAAACGACCCTCAGCGCCTCTCCGCTATGCTGCGTAGCGTCGGTTACACAATCACGATTCATCCTGACGGTCGCCTCGTTTCGGGCTCTGGTGCATATCGGTACGCTGGTGTTGATCGAAAGGAAAACCGATACAGGCTGATGCAGGGTGACAAGCTCATGTTAATCCAGAAAGGGCCAGAGGAAGATTACCCGTACTGGGAGCCGTTTGAGGAATTGGCGGGGGAATCGACGTGGGATGAGGCGGATTACGAAGACCTGAGACGCTTGTACGAAACACCAGAGTGAAATGGATGCTAGGGCAGGCGAAGGGGGCCTCGAAAACCCCCTCAAAACCCTCCAAAACTCGTTAAAAACGCGACGTACTTTCGTCACACTTCAACCCACAACATCAGTTTCATCCCGTGTTTACGGGACTGAACGAGCCTCTGCACCAAGCAAAGGGAGCATTCCGCACCGGAAATCGGTTTTGTTAAAAAGTTGGAGTTGCTAGCCCGGATACCTGCATGCCGTTGAACGACAGTGCAAACTGAAAAAAATACAAATTCTTATATGTCAATGCTCTACACAAAAAAAGATGGACATTTCGTCGAAATCCTGTAGAGTGCGTCACCTGTCTCGACGGACAGACCGACACCTCGAATAGCCTCACACGAACACTGTTACGACAGGGTTTTAGATGAGGCTTTTTTGTGGGCGGTATTTAACCAACACAACCGGCAATACCCGAGGTAACGCCTATCGAACTGAACTAAAAGGAGGATTTAAGATGACCAATATCGCCCCGAATAAAGTGATCCATACCGCCGTTTCCGCTCCAGGAGCGGGCAAGACTCAAGCACTCATTGCCCAGATTCCGTCTCTGCTGTCTGCGGGACGCTCCATCGTTCTTGCACTCCCTACTCTCACCCTGACCGATAGCTTCATCAATCGCGTGCCTATGGGTACGCCCTACCACATTATCAACTCCAACAGCTTCGATCATGTTGGCTCCGAGCTAAACCAGACATTGCGTGAGAAGCCAAACGCACTGGTGATCACGACTCATCAGAGCATTTTCTCGGCAAAACCTGACTTGCTCTCGGGCTGGATGCTTATTGTCGATGAACTGCCTGTCGTAGCCGACTTTCCAGCATACCCATTCGAGCCTTCGGAGCTGGCCCAGTTACTCGTGAACGTCGAGGAGCAAGATGGACGCCTCCACATTCGAGAAGGTTGTGCTAACGCAATTGAAACAGCATTAGCAACCTTCAAGGCAGTTTCAGCAGGAGCTGAACGCACGTCGATGTTGAGCAGCGAAGGAGCCCGTATTTATGAATGCCTGAAGGATGAATATCCAGTGTTCATCGATACGGAGATGACTAATGGGCATAGGTATGTCCGAGCAGTAGTTGAGTCAACATGCTGGAGCACATTTGCAGCGGCGGAAGAAGTGCACATTCTTGCGGCTACCGTTGAGGGCAGCCTGTTTGATGACTTCGCTCAGGTGCACGGGTTCACTTATGAAAGGTCGGACTTCACGCCTGAGTTTGAAGGATACACTTCACCAATCACAATTTACCCCTTCATGCCAAAGGGACGCATTTACAGCAAGGCGGCGGTAACGGTGACGGCTTGTGAAAGTGGCACCACTGGCGAGCAGAAGCAGGGCCAGCTTCTAGTGATTGATGTAATTCTCAAAGCTGCCCTCCAGCGAGCTACTGGAACTCCGTTACTGTTCTGTAACAAGTGGGCAAGCTTCAGGTGGCTACTCAAAGGGGCCGTACACCGCTGCTCAATCGACAGTCGAGGCTTGAACGAGTATCAGGGTGAAACTGATGCGATCCTCCTGTTTGGTGGAAACCCATCACCATCGGACGAACGAGCACTAGAGTTTTTAGCTGAAAAGTATGATCGCGTATTTCGCCAAGGATTCATGGTTAGCAGATTTCTGGAACCTAGCTTGCAGGCAGCAACTCGGACAGCGGTGCGAGACAGAAGCAGCACTCAACCGATACAACTGTTCGTACAGGACGGGCGAGTAGCTGATTATCTTACCTCCACCTACATGCCATACGCCGTGATCGACTGGAGTTTGTCAGAAATCTGCCCTGTGGTTGAGGATCGCAGAACAACTGTGGATGAACGTAGACCTAAAGTCTACGAGTTGTTTTCACAGGGGAAAAAGAATGCTGAAATTGTTCGCATCACTGGTGTGAGTCGGAATACTGTCTCGAATTGGAAAAGGGACTGGCGCTTGGCTAAGGCAGCTTAACCTAAAATTGGCTGCACATCGCAACCCTAGTCCTAATTTGCACATTATAAATTGCACATCAATCCTAAAAGACCTCTTAGGAAAGGTGTGCAGTTTTAAAAATATCCGCTGTATCGTCCCGACTCTTGGAGCAGTACACCGATAATAAAATGATATCAACACACATCTGCGCTCTTGATCTTATTATGCGAAACATGAAAGGTAATCACTGTAAGTTTCACTTACGGCCCGACTCAACCTTCATGATTGGGGATGAATAATATTTAATATCACCCCCCTTCAACTTCAAGGTGTGCAACGCTGTCAGTTGACACTGACATGGTCACTGCTAAATACGTCCGCATTCATCATTCAATTATGCATGGACAAACCAGATCAGTGCAAGGGAAAAGGCTGAATTTGTGTAAGTCTTATTAATTACTTGTGTACATCTGGAAGATGCGTCGGCGCTCACACCGTAGCTGGGCACAGTTGAAAACTGACGTTTTCAGTGCAATCAGTTCGGCGGAGCCAAGAGGATATCCTTGCCAATACTCCGCTTTCGATGCGGAACAACTAGCGCAAATAGAAGTACAGAAATACTACGACCAGAATCACGAATATCACCCGACCTTGAAACACCTCGGAGTTCAGCTCGTCGCTCCTGATCTGCTTGTAAGTCTCGTTGTCACTCAGACCTTGAGTCTTGTAGAGCATGATCTGATTGATCTGCTTATCGAGTTTCTTGTTGTGGGCGTCATTGCTCCGCATGGTGATGCCCCACACGATCAGCCAAAGCCCTCCAGTCAGCACAGTCATGATCACGTGCAAGATGTGATTCGTTTTCTTCTTCTGGGTGGTGAGTACAAACAGTTTTTCGTTCATTGCTTCATCCTTGCGACATGGCTGGTGGTTTGGGGTGACGCCTCTTGGGCATTGAATTTATCCCAAATTCAGATATCTGAAAACCAGATATAGGTTGAGAGGCTACCCACTCGTAGCCAGTCAGCCATGCCCAAGACGATCTATAGACCCGAACACGCTGTGCTTCTGTCTTTGCTGAAGAAGTACAGGAAAGCAGCTGGTTTGACGCAAGTGCAGTGCTCAGAGGCTCTGGAGCGGCCACAGTCCTTCATGAGTGACGTTGAAAGCGGAACACGTCGCTTGGATATCGTTCAGCTTCGCGACTTGTGCAAAGTCTTGGGAATTGGTCTGCAAGACCTGATCGCAGAGTTTGAAAAGTTGCTGCTGGTAGAGAGCTCAGTTGCCGCTCGTGGCCTCGATCTAGAAAAGTGACCTTGCGGAGTTGTTCGCACGTGCCCTACCGCTCAGCACCACAAATCCGCTCGGTCGATGAACCACAGCCCCTATTTCTGCTGGACAGGGTAAACCAATAGTTGCCAAGCAATTTTTGCCGCAGTGTTGTGCTGCCGATGATTCTGAGGAGGCAGGATGTGCCCGCCAGCAATTGCGATTTCGTCTCCGCAACCGGTGCACCTATAGATTCCTGGGTGAGGGGCAGCGGTTCCGGGGGAATGAGTTCCATCAAATGCGTTATCGAGCGTGTGAGTCAGTGCCCCACCATTTTTATACAGTGCCATAACTTCTCCTTGTCCCTCTATCGCCAGCAGTTTGTGGCGACTTGACTATAGCCGTTAGCTACCATCATTCCACAACCCACGAATCGATTACCGCTATCAATGAAGTAGACCTATCCGGTAGTGCGGCGGTCACTCCGCAGTGGCCAAAAAAAACTATCAGTAATGTCTTTAAAATAGGTTAACGATAGTTTATCATTGTTCTATCAGATCAAGACTCCAAAGGATAGTCAGCCATGAACGCCCACTTGTACCTCCGAGCATCGACCAAAGACCAAGACGCCAGCCGTGCAAAAGTTGCCTTGGAGTTGTTCGCCGTCGAGAAGGGTTTGAACATCGTTGGCGTGTATGCGGAGAACATCAGTGGCACCAAGCTCAATCGTCCTGAGCTGCTTGCACTGCTAGATACTGCCAAAGAGGGTGACGTGCTATTGGTTGAGTCTGTAGACCGCCTGAGTCGCCTCTCACAAGCCGACTGGGACACGCTTAAGGCTACTATCAGGGCGAAGGGACTTCGGTTGGTTGTAGCTGATCTACCTACCAGTCACATGCTGGTCGAAGCGAAGGGAATCACGGGGCAAGTCATGGACGTGATCAACAACATGCTAATTGATTTGATGGCCACCATGGCTCGCCTAGATCAAGAGAAGCGCGTAGAGCGCATCATGCAGGGGCTGAAGAACAAGAAGGCTGCCGATCCAGACTGGAAGCCAGCAGGCAAGGCAAAGAATGCCGCGATGTGGGACAAAGTGACTACGGTCATGGGCAAACACCCAACCATGTCTGCCGATGAGGTAGCGACACTAGCTGGTTGTGGTGTTGCCACCGTCTACAGGATCAAGCGTGAACTGAAAGCCTGACCGGCCCGCGCCTCACAAGAGCCTGCCTTGAGCGGGCTTTGTCGTCTCTGCTGCCCTTCAACTTATTTTTGGTACCCTTTGGAGCGATCTACCTGAAGCCGCTGTTCGCCACTTGATAGCTCTGGCTTAAACGCCATTATTTTCTCCAGACTGGTTCGAAGCATTTCGGAGAGTGCAGGTATCTCCGGGCGGCGGCGGGGGGTTCGTCTGGAAAACGGTCCTCTTCATACACCCATCAGACAATTGCCGCCCATAGCAGGCAATGGCAGAATGCCGCTTTTGACAGGGAAGTAGTATGGCGCTTATCGCGTGTTACGAATGCTCAAAGGAAATCAGTGATACCGCCCAATCGTGCCCCGGCTGCGGTGCCCCCGTGAAGTCGAGCAGCAGACCAGCCAACCCAAGGCCATACCAACCGGCACATCGCATGGTTAGCCTTCCGCTCTTTCTTGGGAACGTTGTACTAGCCCCAATCTTCGTATGGTTTCTGCTCCGTAAAGGCTACTCAACTCAGTCTAGGGTGATTGGGTTTGGATGGCTGGCCGTCTTCATCCTCTGGCCTTCATTGAGCTCACACACCCCAGACACGACTCAAGTAGCATCATCAGCAAGCACCACCTCTTCACCCTCCCGCCCTGTTGACCAGCATCCTGAAAGCACTGCGACCTACGCGCAGGTGAACGCAGATATAGGGTGCAAAAGCAGCTACAGCGATCAGAAGAAAGACGACATTTTCAAAGCCAAGTACAAAGACCACTGGATGACATGGAGCGGGGAAGCCGTGCTGCTGGAGTCTGATGAGGCTTCGCTGAATGTCGACGGTGTAGGAACCCAAGACCTTCGGGTGGTTTTTGCAGACAAGAATGCTGGATACGATCTTGCCAAAGGCAGCCGAATGAAAGTCCGATTCCTGATGAAGAATGCTGGCGGGTGCTTTTTGCCATTCGGTGGCCGCGAGGCAACAGTGGTTCGATAGCCCCGATTTGACTAACGAATAAACATGAGGCACGAATGAAATGAAAGGATTATCAATTCTGTTTAACATAGCTTCGCTGGCTTGCCTTACCTATCTAATGATAGCAAAAGGTATGCCCCGAAATGATGAGTGGGGAATCATCATTGCGTTTGCAGGTGCGAATATCACATCTTTGATAGTGATCTTGACTGCCAAGGACAGTTCATTCCTCGGGCTTTGGCTGCAAAGAAAGAAGCTTGAAGAACAGAAGAAGATTGACCAACTGAACGCGAAGTGAATTCATGAACAATAAAGAGCTTGTTGGTCAAGTGAATGACTTGATGAAGCGTGCGTATGGGTCATCAATGGTCGTTATTATCCTTTCAAAGAGCTTGTAGGCGTTCTGCAGGCCGTAGGGATAAGACAAGGTGATTGAACCGCTATCGCTCTCTCAGGCTTTCAGAGACAGTCACTGAATCGCAGGCGAAAAAAAACCTTTCTGGCTCAGGCCTGCAAAAAATCACTAAGAAATTTTGCTACAAAAGACTGCTACAAAAAAGGTTTTTCCGAAGCTTATAACGTGTTGACTTTAATGGCTTTTTTATGTATGGCGAAAAAATAGTGATTTGAATCCCCTCCAGACAGACACCTGAAAAACTTGACCACATCCTCAATCGCGAGGCTTGGTGCCATATTTTCCGGTGTACGGATTCACATTCCCCTTCGTACTGTAGTTGTTGTTCCTAGTGGCATCTGGATTTGTAGCGTGGGAAGGCTGGACATATGTTCCATTACTTCTCGTATATCCACTGACAGTGTGATCAGAACGACTCCCGTAGGAGTAACTAGATTTGTACGAAGATTTCCCGCTATAACTACTCCCACGAGCATAAACATTCCCTGAAAGCGCTACGGCCGCTATCACTGTCGCCAAAAACAATCCCTTTCTCATGCGGCCATCCACTTCAGATCAATGATGGCTTAAGGATATCACCTCAAAGGCTTAGGTGACAGGTAACGCACCATGACACGGGGGCACGGACTCTGGCCGATGCACATAGATCTCTTTGGAAGTGCTAAGACCGCTCCGGCGTCAGGGCGGGAAATCGCTACAGCGTCACTACTTGCACGCAATCACCATGCTTCTGCTCATGACTGATCCACCATAGAGTCCAAACTGATTAGCTGCGACAGTGCTGCCTTGATCGCCTGATTTTTCGAGTAAGTCGTAGCCACGAGCCCCACACAAATCTCCAGCTTTTTCGTAGCACTTCCCCCAACTCAATGCACTTCCAGAGCAGTCAATACTGAATCCCTCCCGTCCATCAGAGGTGTAGGTTTTGGATGCCATGGCACAGCCACCAAGTGTCATGGCAACAGTGCCGCTCAAGACGATAAGACTCAGTTTCATATGGGCTTCCTTGGCGCTCGACCACAGAGTATTCCGCAGAGTGTAGTTCGACTTCACGAGGAGCAGCAGACCTGCCCGCCTCTTGGCGGTGCTGGTAATTCGCCCTGAGTCTATGGCTATATCCCCTCGCTCGCTCATACCTTCAGTTTACCGCCGTGCAGGATGACAGTCCTTTGGTGTGGGTGGGCCCTTTCACTGAGCAGCTTCACCGTCCTTAAACGCGATTTCTATCACTTGTTCTGGTGACAGCTCCTGCGAATAATTCACATCGTCAAAGTATTCGTCTGGCCAGAAAATCAAATCTGATATCCGTTCATTCGGAATGTTGATTTCCAGCATGCTCAACCAAAATTCGACTTCATGGTCGGCGCCATCACCCTCCATGACCCTTCGAACTAACTCCACCAACTCTTGCTTGGTCACGTCTGCCACGCGCCGCTCATACGGTTTGGCTAAGACTTTGCGAACCCATGTATCGTGAGTCTGGCCTCCATAAATTCCCTGAAAGTCGATGAACTCAAGTGCGGTCATGGCTTCTCGATTGAATTCCGTCAACTGACTCTGAGTCTGCTCGGGCTGTCCGCAATCAATCTCTTCAGCGAGTTTCGTTAGTCGAGAAACCAAGGATTCATCCAGCACCGGTGGCATTAAATCATGGCGAATCTCCATATACTCTCTCACAGTCCATTGATTATTCTTTGAATCCCGGCAAGCCTTGAGCGGCACGCCATTCCTTAACTGTTCGCGTTACACCTTCGGCAGAGTTGTCCGCACCGGGTTCGGGGTGGAAAATTAGGTCGTAGCCGTCTGGATGACCCACAAGCCGGCTAAATCGCTCAAGCAATTCGCCCAACTCATCGTCTGTACCGCCCTTGTTCACAACTCGAATGTTCTTGATAAATTCAATAAATGCTTCTTCAGTAAAATCAGAAATATTTTCCATGTGGTGCCTACTTTCTCTTGTGAAGATCAATATGATTTCGCGGGGTATTAACCCTTAAGTTGTCTGCGTCATATACTGCTCCGCCGTCTGCGATACGCTCGACGTGGTGTATCTCAAAGGTGACGCGTTTTCCCACGGAATCCCTGAAGCGTACAGTGGGTGCATTACCAGTTAGCACGCGCGCTTGATCGTCCTCGCTCAACTGATTAAATAGCTCTGGATCATTACTTACAGCCTTCCAAAAAGCCCGCCTGAAGCTATCGAACGTTCCGAAACTTTGACCTCGTAATGCGTCCGCTATCCGAGTGGGGATTGGTGCCCCTAGTTCGGTATTGGCACCTGCGAGCCAGATGCCAGACACATCCTGTCCTCGGCCAGTCGCAATACCCGGTGAGTGGCGAGCACTAATAACGATGTACAGCGGCTGAATGCCAGAACCAGCCGGGAACACAAGGATGAAGTCTTTGTATTCGTCCGGGTAGATCGGGCTAACGATGATGTTATCAGCCTGTTCGGTGGGCGGATAAATCCATATCTGAGGGGCTTGGGGTGCAGCTTCTAACGGGGGAATCCCTGAGGTGCTGGACGGGTCAACGGCTGGTGTCCATATAAGGGTTACCCCGTCGCCGAAGTCCGCCACCCGCTGAGCCCCTTGCTCATCGAATTGCACCACCGGAATCATCTCCCAGTCAGTGCGTTTCTGAGTGTTGTACCCGTATCCCTTTAAGGTGCCATCGGCTTGTTGTTCGATGTGAATCCGAACCCGAGTACGACCTTTCTTGAGCGATTGAAGCTGTTCCTCGGTGTACAGGCTGCTATCACCCAAGCTCGATGGCCACAACAGTGCAACGACACCAGCCAGAGCCCCCGCAACAACGCCAGCAGTTGCACCCGTTGCAGCACTTCCACCAGCTAAAGCAGCGCCAGCAGTACACAAGCCACCGCAAGACACGCCAGCAGCCGTAGCAGCAGCTCCGCCCAAGAGAAGCGTTCCGAGTGTTGCCGGTATCGCACCGCTAACTTTCTTGAGGGGGATGTTCCCGTCTGCATCCGTTTCACGACCACCAAGAATGGCGAACTCGCCATAGTTGGCCACCTTCTCGACAGGGATAAACCCTGCTGGTTTCTTGTGGTCAATCACGCCGTCTGGAAGGTCGCAGCTCTTGGCGAACACGCATCCCAAGCTGTTTGACTTGGCTTCTTCTTTCGCAGGGAGGTCTTTGTATTCTGCCCAGCGTTGGGCGTGGATATCGACAGGCTCAACACCGCTGTAACGGTAGCCCTTCGGCGGATTGGGTACATAGCCAGACATGCCGCTTCCTTTCGTCCTTGGGTAGTTCCAGCCTGTAGCTGGGCAGCATCGACGTTAGCGGGAAGCTCAGGTTTTGGCTGTAGGACAAATCCCAAAAGCCACACTGAAACTCCCCAGATCCATGTCATTTGCTGGTGAGCGAATGATACCGAGTAGGAGCGGGGTGTTGAATGGTGGCACATCGCATTTGGCGTTTGTTACGCGATATGGCGTACATCAAGCGGCTACCTCGGTGCAGATCAGCCTTCAAGCTTACCCAGTCCAACGTCGTGAAAATCCGCATCAAACAATGTGAACATGAGAAAATATTGCTTATAGGTGCTGACAGTCTTGTTGCTGAGGAACATGCCCTTGGCAATTTCCTTGTTGGTGCGACCTTGGGCAAAAAGTTGTAATACCATCAACTCTCGATCATTTACGGATTTGAACAAGTCCAGGTCTGCCCACTGTGCGTCGTCACAACGAACTGGGTTCAAGGCCTCGCTGGGGAAGTAGTTGTAACCTGATAATACTGCTTTGATCGCGCTTACCAGTTCACTGAGCTCTTCCTGTTTGCAT